>Ga0315914_1005344_pt1 | contig 18730 bp, 11 predicted proteins | sample MpolenodulesMG_FD_203920 | JGI IMG/M metagenome (GOLD analysis project Ga0315914, IMG submission 203920) | Medicago polymorpha root nodule microbial communities from Los Angeles, California, United States - elongated nodules | ecosystem: Host-associated > Plants > Roots > Nodule | place: USA... | reverse complement strand
TAAAACCCAAAACTTTACAATCAAACTCTCTAATCATCCATTAAAAGTAAATCAAACTAAACAACTCCCTGTTGGAACGATACTCTCTTTTTACTACTTCGGCAAAACCGTACACTTGCGGTTTTGCTCATCACTTAGCAGGTTCATGCTCATTTAGACCTATCTCATGAACTTTGAGAGAGCTGACAAGATCTTCAACACTTAACGTGTTTAAATCTTTAGCTTCTTCAATAGCAATAACTTTAGGTCTCCATCTTGCAGGTAAGCTTTTCAGTATCTTGCTCACATGATCAGAAGCTACATAGCTTTTCTTCAGTATTTGAATTCCAGAAACAAGAGTTTGAAATCTTGAGTACATTTGCTCAATACTTTCATCATCTTTCATTTTGAACAACTCATACTAATGAATAAGCATAAGAGCTTTTGCTTCTCTGACTTTCTTGCTACCTTCATAGTTTGCACAGAGAGAAGCAAACATTGTCTTTGCAGTAGATTTGTCACTCATCTTCATGTATTCTACTTTAGGTATAGCCGTGACAAGTGATCCTCTGATCTTGTGATGTTTCTTGTAAAGTTTCCTCTGTTCCGAAGTGTGTTTCTTTCTGCCAATAGCAGCTCCTTCTTCATCAAGGACTAAGTCACCAACACCATCTTCCAGAATTTCTCATAGTTCTTCATCTAAACCCATGACATAACTGTAGAAGTTGGTTTTCCACCAAGAAAATTCTTCAGGATCTCCGTTAAACTTTGGAACTTTACCAGACTCAGCTTTCTTGTCACCATAATCATATGGTACAACATTGTTGTTTCTACTGGTAGAGGTGTCTTCACCAAACAAGTTTTTCTCAGATCTTTTTCTGTTACACTGTTAAGTGTTAAGACAACGGACCAAGGCTCTGATACCAATTGAAGGTGAGAAAAACACAAGAAGGGGGGATGAGTTGTGTTAGCTTTTTCTTCGTTTTCTCCTACTGAAGTCACTTATCAGAAGCAGATAGATTTCAGCTTCTGATGTGATAATCAGAATCTAAATGCAGCGGATAAAAACAAAGTGAGAGAGAGAAGAAGGACACAAGGCAATTATATCGGTTCCTTCTACAAACCGGAAGTAGTCCTGTCCCCCTTGCACTTCCAAGGAGAGTTCACTAAAAGTAATATCTGATTACAACTGCTCACTTCTACAACTGGCAAGAGACTTCGAATTACTCAAGCACAACTGCAAGAGATTTCCTATGCTCAAGAACACAATCAAGAGACTTCCTATGCTCAAGAACAACTGCAAGAGACTTCTATTCAAACAAAATTACAAAGAAATTTGTTTGAGGTTGAACACTTGATATACAATCAGTGGTGTTCACAATGTAAATTAGATACAGACTCTTAAGACTCTAGAATTTCTAAGATATGAACTTTGATAAGAAATTCTAAGTGAACTTTTGATGGAGAACAATTTCAGCAGAGTTTTAGCGCATGTAAATTGTTGCTCGAGTCTTGCCATTTTCTAAGTCTTTACTCCTTTATATAGAGGTGTAAAAGAGACGTTGTGAATTGCCAGCACATCAAAAAAGAGTCGTTTGAAGCTTGATCAAATCACCAATGATCTTTTGCCTGATTTGGTTATTGTCCTAAGAAGGATGAATTTCAAATCCATTCCAAGTCTGGAGGAATACTGGTGCAGACATAGCTGTTATTCTTGTCCTGTTGCAGACACAAACAGAGTAGTGGAGATAGTGGTTGTACACTTCGTACAATTGTCCTTTTTCAACTCTCTCCAACGAATAAGCAGTCAATGCCTTCAAATCCATTTAAATTAGTCGTTGCTTGATTCTTCCAGTCTTCTGCAATGCTAGGAGTGATTAAATCATTTGAACAACCTTTGAAGTTTTAATTCTCTCAGCTTCTGATGATCTTCAACTCCTGATGAACTTCATATCTTCTGATGAAAACTGCTTCTGGTGATCTTGCTTTTGATGAGGTGCTTCTGATGACGTCAGCACTTTAGGAGCACTTTGTCTTCAGAACCTCTTTTCTTCAGATGCTTCAAGCTTCCTACTTATTGATTTCATTGCTCTCATTTGTTGTTCCAGAACCTATGCTTTTAAAGAGACACTAAATTTTTGTCTATGGCCATGCATACTTGAACAAATATTAGCATATTCAATTGACAATTTTTTAATACCTTGTTATCATCAAAACTCAAAGGGTAATGTTAAACACATTTTGTTCCAACAAAAAAGAAGTAAAGTTACAAATAAAATGAGACAAGGAAGTCCTGGCCCAAAAAAATAATAAAAAATGAGACAATGAAGTAATAAATAGTTAAGGATGTTATAACTTATATGAAAAAGACAAAAATTTCATCAAAATAAACAAAATTTATTTGTTTTCTTAATTAGTGTGCCTAAACTTAAAACAAAATCTTAAAACTTAACCAAACAATTCATATGGCTAATGAACTCCATCAAATAATGAATTGTTTGATTTTTTTTAGTGGAACAATTCTCTTACGTCACGAGTTGACTTTGAATTACCAAGACTAATTTCACTTGTTAATAGAAGGTTAACACCAAAAAAAAAAAAAAGCTCTAAATCACATCTAAAATTGAGGCACTTATTAACTTGTTTTGAAAGTTATCTCATGAAAAAGCTCTAAATTAATAGAAAAATAGCAATATGTGATTTTTATACCTAATGTCAACCATTTATATAGGTAAATTCACTTGTCATGGAGTTTAAGATCAAAACTGGGAGAAAAATATGTCAAGAGGTTTGTTATGCGAGCCCAAAGCAAAGCAAGTCAGAGAGCAATGAAAATCTGGAACTGAAGGCATGGCTAGCGAGGTCAAAGCAAGACAAGTCAGAGAGCACTAGAACCCAGAATTTCAATGTGTGGCTAAGCGAGGTCAAAGCAAGGTTGCGTGGCTAAGCGAAGAAACAAGCTCGCTAAGCGAGCTAAGGCGGTTTTGGATCTCTAGTGCTGATAATTTACTACATGTTTCTCACTCGGCTTCTTCTATGCCGAGTAGGGACATTTCGGCTGGCAATGCATCTTATGTAACTAAGAATGATGGGGTCCGGAGTGATAAAAAAATTTGGTTAGAGAGATTTGTACGGTTTGCAAACCATTTTGTTTAAAGATGGTTAAATAAAAATTATGTTTTTTTAATAAAAAGATATTAAATAAAAATTATATTTATTTATTTTATATTAAAAATTCATTAAATATTTACACCGCACTTCTTGCGGATTTTATGTGATTATACATTCTGAGTCAATTTTTTATGTCATATCTGAGAAAATCGATATGGTAAAAAGTTTAAAACCTTTTTTCTAAAAAAAATAAAAACTCGTGCATATTTACAACATACGAAAATCAATGTAGTGTAAGTATTTATTTATTTTATATGCAAAAAACTAATTTTATGTCCCAATATGTAAAAGTGTCGATATGATAAAAATTTTAAAACGTGTGAGTATTTTTAAAAAAAATAATTAATGTATTGTGTCTACAAATAGTTGTTTATTTTACATGTAAAAAACCGAAAAATATTTACATCAGTTTCGGGTGTTTTGTGCTTAGATCTACGAAAATAAATTTTAATAACCCAATGTAATGTAGCTGATATGATAAAATTTTAAAAACTAATGAAATTATATATGTGTGTGTGTATAAAGCAACTCTTTCTTGAACCCTACGTATGCCGGAGCTTTGTGCATCGGGCTGCCATATATATAAACATAAAACAACTCACACTAACTTTTATCAGACCTTTTTTGAACAAAACATTACCCTTAACCTTTTAATTCCTTTTCAAATTCAAACTTTTTTTTAAAAGACTAAATTAATCATCAAGATCTCAATGCAACACCATTAGATAAGTGGGTTTTTTCAAATTCAAACTTAAATCTTATCCTATGTCAAAATCATAGGAAATTATTAAACTAATTATATTTTAGCTGAAATATTTGTTTCTACAAATTTGTCCTTAATGATCTAAATTTCTTTTCCATTTTAAATCGAAAAATGAATAATTGAATTAAACTAAAGTAAATATTTTACAATATGCAATTAAATACAAATGAAAAAATATGATAACCCTTACTCAAAAAAAAAAGTGGATAATCGTATCCATCATTCCCTTAATATATATAAAATGATATCTATAGAAAAAAATGTATGGGTTGAAAGAACTAACCGAAAATTTGATGATGGAATTCCCGACAATGTTGCAGATGTTTGCAAAGCATGTCTCCACTTCTGCACCTCAGATGAACTATACTTTTTTTCAAGTTCAGAAAATGCATTTTCATAACTCTTCTTTTGATGTCGTACATCTGTGGGTTCTACTCCGTAGAAAACAGGTATTACAATCCGTCCATATTTCTTTTTGCACTCCAATATTTTCACAAGCTCATCTAAACACCAATGTGAAGAAGCATAATTTTCTGAGAATATGATCAATGAAATTGATGATCCTTTAATTGCTTCAAAGAGTGAAGGTTCTATTTCATTTCCCGTCGTAAGTTTCTTATCAGTAAAGGTATGTATTTGCTTTTGTGAAAAATCCTTTTCCAAATGGCTAAGAAATTTGTCGCGGATGTCCTCGCCTCTAAAGCTTACAAAAACATCATACTTTGAATGAGGAGCATTGTTGTTTGACATTGCATTTTCTGCTACACCCTTCAACTTATTAATAAAAAATGTATTAGATTCTTCATAAAAATCATATTCATGTTATAGGAGTCTTCACTGAGTTTATGAGTAGAAGCAGAAGCACATAGTATTTCACATACAAATTAATAGAAGCTCGAATCAGAGACAATTCTAAGATGTTAAAACTCATAAAAGTTTATTATTACCTCAGGCTCAGGAGTAGCACCCTCCTCACCACGACTTCTTTGACCACGACGCAGTAATGAAGCAGTAACTTTGAGGAGGCATGGGAGAGCAATGATCCATCCCAAACGGTTCATCATCATCAAATGAAATGACTATGTTGACATTAAATATTGATTCATTAGTTTTAAAAGATTGGTGAATCTGATTTGTTATGAAAAGCGTAAAACATATAACTAAACTTACAATAATTTCATTTGTAGTTATTTAACATTACAAAACAATCCTTTTCCTCAATGCAAACCAAGATTGAGTTTGAAAAGAAAAAACAATTTAAAACATAAAGTTGCAATACAAAGATATCAGCTTTTGTAGTTTTTTTAATACTCATATGATCTGAAATATAAGCAAGAGGAGAAGGAGGTGATAGAATCATATAAGCAAGAAATTACTGACCTTAAATGCTTTGCCTGCTAGAGATCTGTTATTCACCTTAGAGTTTAAAGTATGAACTCATATATACATATTCACACTCTCAAATAGCATTGGATTCTATATCTGGATTTGCTCCATTTGTTAAAAAGTGCAGTTATACGGTTGCTCTCACATATATTTGACACGTGGCAATTAAAATTTGTAACGGTGCAGATTAAAAGTTTGAAAATTCAGGATTTTTTAAATAAAAAACAAATAACTCATTAATTGACACACCGTCTCGTCGAGCCTTCGTTGTCATGCCACAAAGATCCGTCTCCTCCAGAGTAAATAATCTCAAACGTGTATTAACAAATCAAAAACAGACAATGTAGATACATCACAACAACTCATGAGTTTCTTAAAATAACTATTTATATTTAAATTTATAAAGGCTTATTTTTCAACTAACTTAAATATAAACTAATTTTGTGTGAGATGTATTTTTTTATGTAAATTGATTTTTAATTTACATTAAAATAATTTTTTATTAAAATTTTGTAAATTTCTTGTGTCATGCTAGTTTGTTATATCACTAAAACAATATTTCCTAAAATGAAGATACATTCATAGCTCATGTCATGATCGAAGTAACACGCACACACAAGAAGTTACGGTGGTGAGTGGCGGAGCTTGGTGGTGGTGGAGTCCTCGAAGCCAAGTTGAATGCATAAAAGGATTACTTCAAAGAGTTACATGTTTAATAGAATTCAAAGTAAGTAATTATTTGAACCGACTCTCATGAGCTTTTTAAAAATATAACTGTCTATATTTAAATTTATGATGACTTATTTTTCAACTAATTTGAATATAAACTAATTTTGTATGAGATGTATTTTTTTATGTAAATTAATTTTTGATTTACTTTCAAATGGTTTTTTTTATTAAAATTTTATCAATACATTAATTTTGCGTGTCATGCTAGTTCGTAATAAGCCCTAAAATAATATTTCCTAAATGAATATACATTCATAGCTCGTGTCATGATCAAAGAAACTCGCACACGTGAGAAGTTACGATGGTGAACGGCTGAGCTTGGTGGCGGTGGAGTCCTCGGAGCTGAGCTGAATATGTATTATTATTATTTTTTTAAAGAAAAATGCTGAGTTGAATGTATAGAACTATAGAAGGGTTACTTCAAAGAGTTACACGTTTAATAAACATGAATTCAAAGTAATATTTTGAGATCTACCTCACTTCAATTGAGACAAGCGTACCTTATTTTGAATGATTATTGCTTATTGGCGTTTATCTATTTTTGAATTGGGCATATATACCTTATTTTGAATGATTATTGCTTATTGGCGTTTATCTATTTTTGAATTGGGCATATATAGTACATAGCACATGCACAATAGTTTAAGCTTGACTTGTAGTATGTGCTTTTTCTTATTCTTCTCTATTTTTATATGTCACTTTCATCCTTTAAATACATGTCTCATAATCAATTTTAATATTTCTTCCGTTCAATATTAACTGAGACAGTTGACTCTGTAACACATATCAACGCATATTTTTTATCTTTAATTATTTATTAGAAGAAATTTGAAAATTTAATATTTAAAAAATATTCATCGAGACAAATCCAACATTTTATATGATACTATTTATCTTTGTATATTAGTAGAAAATATGGTAAAAGTGTGTCAGGTCAATAGTGCACAATGTCAACTAAGTCATCTAACATAGGACAGGAGGGAGTACCATCATTCACCGAAATACTTTATTTTATTTATTTTTTAATTTAAAAGTTTCAATGAGTTGGATCTAGGAGATGACAAACAAATCTTTAATCATATAGAAATATCAACGAATGAAATCCGGCACAAACACTAGGTTGATAGTTTCCCGTATAATAGAAATCCTAACATAATTTCAGAATTTATATTTACTGCTTGACAATGTTTTTACGTGTTAATTTATTTTTTCAAAAGAGTAATATTTTCTTTTAGTGCGTTTAAAAATAACATTGATTCGTGGATATCTTCAGATACTCGAAGATATGGGTCGGAGACGGTTTCATATATAACCCTTATATCCCATAGGGTCAATTTTAGTTGTGTCCAGAGACACACCACGACTAGGACAAACTTGAAGGTTTAGAGCATTATTATTATTATTTTTTTATTTACAAAATTGTATGCACTCAAGTTTTAGTCTTTTGAAATAATGAAATTTTAAAATAATTAATAAAACTGATATTTTACAAAATTTACTTTACAAAATTAAAGTATTTGGGTAGAGAAATGTTATTTGAACAACCTTTTGTTGGAACTACTTCTTGGACAACCAATATATATAAACAAAATTAGGTAGTGGAACAAAGTAAAACAATAGAGAGAGAAAGTAGGAATACAGTCTGAGTATGTGAGAAAATTATCATAAAAATTGTATATCATTTTTCATTTGGGTAAATGATGGTAACAAAATTGAAGGATGAAAGTGACATAAGAAAAGATGGAGTAGAAGACTAATAAAAAGCACAATACTACAAGTCAAGCATTAAACGACTATTGTGCATGTGCTATGTACTATGTATGTATGCCCCATTCAAAAACAGATAAACGACAATAAGGAATTATCACTCAAAAATAGCTTGCCTCAATTGAAGTAAGGTCAATATCAAATAATTACTTACATTGAATTCATGTTTATTAACTCGGCCGTATATTTCTTGCATGGCCATTGCAAACATTTTGGAGGCCCTGCTTTAATTCTATGACAGCAAAATTTTAGACGTCGGAATTGATATAAGCAAAAATTTAGACCGATAAATATGATTTTACCCTCCAGAACTGTTCAATCATTCTTCCTTCTCTTTTTTGTTTTTATGCAAGTTTGTGTTTACAAATTTTAAAATTGTATTATGAGCGTTCCTTTGGTCTTAAAAAAAAATCAATATTCCTAACTTTTTTTTTCTAGCCCGTACTATTCAAATTATATAATTTGAAAAAAGGAGGGTATTTAAATGTGATTTGAAGGGTGTTTAATGTTCTTCAGATTATAATATTTGTAGGGTGTATGAGAAATTGGTAGAATGACAAAAGAAAGTTGCCTAATAAAAAAAACAATTGGACAGTCCCTGTAAACTTAGCTCACTTGATAAAGATATTGCATAATTTATGCAGGGGCCGGGGTTCGAACCCCGGACACCCCACTTCTGCACATTTAATTGTGTGAGCTCAAACCACTAGGCTACCAGAACAAGAAAAAAACAATTGGGCATGTAAGTGTGTTTCCTTCGTGATTGGGTTGAGTTTAATATAATATAAGTTAATATTTGTTTCCACCCTATGCATTTTTCACATACCTTCTTGTTTTTCTCAAAATACCCTTTGTTCGACAAATATACTTTGAACAACGTTTCGACAAATATAATCTAAAATCTTATATTGTCCAAAATTTCAGAAGATCATTTGCATGTAATATTAAGATCACATAATTTAAAATAACCAAAATTAAAAGAGACAAAAATGAATAAAACTCTCTTTTATTACTAGAACATAATACCAAACTTCAGATTACTAGATTCCACTTCCTTATGAAAGGAAGAGTTAAAAAAATGTATGTTTGGTTTGTAGTTGGTAAATTACATTTAGAAGTTGTTTGGATAAACAATTAGGTATTTATAGCATGAGTATTAATGTGTGAGAAAAAATTCATATATTTGTGGGTGGGGCACACAAGGTGGATTCTCCTCTACAATTTTTATTTTTTTTCATACGTAAGAATCCTGAATCAAACCTCTGACCACTTACTTATGGGTTCCAAATTGGTTGCCACTTGGACCAATTCAATAATCAAATAGAAAATAGAGAGTGTACCTTGTTCATAAACCGCACTTTAAAAAAAAGAGTTTGTGGAAATAAGATAAAAAAAACTTGTTATGAACACTTCAGAATTTGTTTTGTATGTTTTCTCAAATAGTATCATAGATGTTTGGAACTGGACTCTCTAACTTTTATTTATCATTAAAAGGAGAGTGTGTGGAAAATATATAGAGAAAGATAGACATCTATGAAAGATAAGATAGATTGATAGATAGATAGGTAGATAGACGTTTTTTCCACCTAAAAGATAGACATTTTTATCCCAAATGTTTTGTGTACATAGATAAAATCAAATAAATAAACATATAAAAACTGCATTAGTATGCCTTAGTATTTTCAGTTATAATATTAACAAAGTTTTTTAAAAGATATTAGTGAGTTGTGTATCCATTTATAGGCCCATCCACAAGTATATCAAAGCTTATTTTCTCTCATTTCATCCTTTTAAAGGTTCATTGTACTATATTATAAAGTCATATAACTCTTTTTCCTCAACAAAAAAAAGTCATATACTTTTTAGTAACTAAATGTTAAAAGGAAGGGAAAAAGGAAAAACAAAAGTAATTAAAATTAATCTATCATTATTTGTAAAGGAAGGGGAAAACACAACTACACTTGCAGGAACCATAGTCATTAACTGAAGAAGCCATCGTGTAATAATATCATTGAATCAAACCAAAACAAAAGCATCTTAGTATAAATAGCAATTGAAAAACATTCATTATTCTTCTAGTTATAAAAGAACACTTAATATATAAAACAAAACCCTGCACTACAAGAAACTTGACTTTTAGTGACAGCCAAAATCTGTCACTAGAAGCACATATCCGTAGGTAAAAGTGCATTTGACTTTGAGTGACGGGCGTCAACTTTAATGGGGTGTTATGTGATGCTTTTGGTCTGTCGCTAAATGTTTTAATGTCTGTCACTAAAAGTCTTCTACATCTACCTACAGCTGAACTATGGCTAGAACCTATGTGACAAAGGTAATAATTATTTGACTTCTACCTACGGATTGTCTGTCACTAAAATCTATTAATATATTTTAAATTAAATTAATTTCATCCTTATTACCACTAAAATTATTTTCTCTTTTGCTGCAAATTCTTATTTTAAATAATTTTTTTATGCATTATTATAATAGATTAGGACAATTTAACAACAATCAAACCTATATAAAAACAAAGATTACTAAATTACTAGGATAAAAACAGAGATTACTCAACAAAGATTTCAATATAGTAAATTCCATTTCATAAAGTACTTACAACAAAAATCATATGCTGAAGATATTACAATCCAACTCCATGTTCTTATTTCCTATGTATGAATTTCACAAGTAAAAATGGAAAGACCATTGTTTATGATACTTGTTAAGGACCACTTAGAAAATCATGATGTCAATGTATCTACAACTTGAGCACTCTTGTATCTTAGCCTTCATGTCTCTGCTTCTAAACTCTGATCCTGAAAAAAATACCAAGAACACAGCAGAATCCCCAATTCATTTTAGATTATACAAAAGGGAAGGAACTGAATCAAAATAAGAAGGGAAAAAAACAAGAACAGATGAGAAAATTGAATTGAACCAACACATGTGAAAAAGAGTTGCATAAAGAACCTAATAAATCTGCTAACACACGCATACACCTGCCTCACTATAAGCCAAAGCCTTTGAGACCAAACAAAAGAACAAAAGCCTCCTGACAGAACCATTTCAGCAGCAACCGAAAAAAATGCTAGCAAACTCCCACAACATCACAGCAGCAACACCTGCTAGCAGTCCTCAAAGTACTACGGATGACTTACTCAATTGTTATAATTAACTACCTTGCAACCTAGGTGAAACTGAACCAACCTTTGTTAAATAGCATTAGGTAGAATTTTGAAAGGTACAGATTATGATGATTAACATAATTTTATCTAGAACAGAACACTTCATAAAAAAATTAAAATACGTACCATATGACAATAACTACTTCATAGCTTGTGAAATTCATCAAAACTAGATACTTTAACAGAGCTGATCATAAGTAAATTGGAATATTTTAAACCCAGATGGTTATAGATACAACGATCTCAACTTAGTGCAGGCATCTTAATCTGTCCCAGTTATGCAGAAATCTTTAAGATATCAGCAGGGGACAAATAACACAACCATTGCGAAATAACAGGTTTGATACTAGAAACAATTAGCGATTCTGACTACACAAGAATAAATGCCAAATAACAAAGTCTTTTAAATCAAGTCATTGTGTAACTAGTCTTAAGTCAATTCAGCAAGATAACATAATTGAGAAAAGTTATATACCTCAAACTCAGGACAACAAAATAGTATTCTCTATTATACTCTAGCATCTCCATTAACCTATTCACATAATCAATTGATCACAAAAAAAATCAGATCTCACTAAAAATTCAGACCTCACTATAGATATTAATATTACATGATAAGACACAATAAAAAATCAAACCTCTTCAGATACAGCTTGCAACACCTCGTTCATTTGTGGATCCTCAGAAAATCGGACTTGAAGAATAGAAACAAGATTTCCAAACAAACTCTCTAACTTCTTAACTCTAGTGTTTGCATTGGAGCTAGAGCTTGGATGTCGGGAAACCTTGCCAAGACAACGCACACGTCGTCTTTTTTCAGGCCCTTTAACTTTCGAGAAAATATCATTCTTCCAGTTTGAAGAATCTTCAATGGTTTGAGGATTATGTGAGCTTCCTGCCTCCTCTACCATATGCTTCTTTAGCTCTTCCTACATGTACCACATTGTTAAAATTCAATGGTTTAAAAACAACTAAAACTGTAACTTAACCACACATTGTTAAAAAGTAATTAAATTTATGACAAAATTTAAAATTCTTACAATCACATTAGCTTCCTTTTCAGTCACAATACTGCCATCTTTTCGAGTTCGAGTATCAATGTAAATTTGGGCCTGTGAAGGTTGCACTCCTTTAGCTTTTGTTGTCTAATATTTGTAACAAGAATATCAACCATCTTATTTTTATTGAGAAATTAATTAAAAAAGTGCCGAAAGAGACAAACCATATCATGAATTAGTATTAGAAGATTCTTGGTTCCCATGCAATGAATGTCCTCATACTTTCAGCGATTCATTTTGTTCTTGTTACTTATTTTCTATATCCAATGAATAAGTAAAGTGAATAGTAATAAAAATGATAAATAATTGTTATAAGAACAAAAGATTAATGACATACCTGTGCTTCCTTAGAACACCAATGATGTACCAATTCCCGATATTGAGAAGGATCAACCCTAGAATCAGGGATGAAGCTAGCCATTTCCTCGTCTGTCTTGCTACTGTCAAATCCTTTTGATTTCAAATGATACTTGAATTGTCTCCACTTAATACTTATGTTATCCTTTAGAACTTTCTCTGTTTGCTCAGTGAGTTCAGGAACAAATCGAAACTTTGTCTATTATAAGAACCATAAGCAAAATAACAAGTTTGTTAGATAGGTTGCAAATGAACAAACTTTACTATAAATAAAATGAAATAACTTAAAAAAATAGATGCAAGACCTTAATCAAATCCAACATATCAGTAATGTAGTCCTCAGGCATAAGGCTCCAGCTAAGATGTTATTTTGAACTTCCCTCTTCAGTCATAGAGTTGTTATTTTGGCTGAGTTCATTAGAGCTATCAATTGAGTGCCCTTTATCTTGTGATTGGCCACTATTCCGAATAGTATTCAACTTTCTCCGCTTCCCCATGGTACTTACTACACATGTAAAATACAAATTAGTTTTTAGTTTTGGTTAAAAGTAATCTAACTCAAATAATAATCTAACCCAAATGAAGTATACACAAAACTGTTAATCAAGTCTGTTTTCCACCAAACTAACCATGACAGACGCATATAGACAATTTATAAATTTTAACTACCTAAAGTGTCTGAATTGTTTACCATAAACCCACCACACATTTGTTCTCCCTCAAAGAATCTATGATTCAACAAATCTTAGTTTTGTTATTTAAATGAAATTACACTTTTAATCTTTTATGTGTTACAAAGAAAAATCAATTTTAGAAGTTATATACACACACGTCATCACCAAAATTAACTTCGGTTAAACATACACATTCAAAATTAGTATTATTATTATTAGCTTCAAATCAAATATTTTATTATTTCAACACAGTAAACTTTGCATAAAAGTCAACAGTGACACACTAGAAAACAAAAAACTGTTCCCAACATTTGAAGGAAGGCAACAACATTTAAGGCTTTTATCACACTTTGTTTTGCGTCTTCAACACACTTTGTTTTGTCACAACTTCATAATCAAGTATTCCAAACTTCCTTTGTTTATGGGACTCATGCCAAAACCTTTTTAATGAGATTTTATTCTTCCCCTCACCTTCAGCACATTCGTATTCCATTTGTTGAATGAGACTTTGATATGTTGACTGGTTTATGAGGCTCATGCCAAACCCTTTTAACTTCATCCTTCTCCAACTCCTTGTTATAACCTTGATTTTAAAGCTTGTCTGATTTTTTGCTATTCTAGTTAGGTATTGAGAAAATTGTTGGTCGTATATCATGCATACATGATCTGATCTCATAGATATCGACACCATCCTTTTCATCGTCACCCTCAATTGTAGTGATTTTAAATTTAAGTTTGCTCAAAACTGAGAAATCCTTAGCAAAAACAAAGCGAAAAACAAAGCCCAACAAAGGGAAGAGATGAGGCTGAGAGAGATCAAGAATCATATTATCCTTTGTTGTCTTGTATTCCAACCACTCTGGAACACTACTTCCAGGATACACGTACACTGCTTGATAAGAATCAAAGTTATCTTTGTAATCAACATAACTTTCAACATAATCATGTTCCAGTTTCCGATAAATGTTGATATGCAAACTTCAGTAGATTGATTTGAACATTCAACCCAATATTTATGCGAGAAAGTTCATCCAAGTTCCTGCAATTCCAGAACTCAACCCTTTTCTTGTTTTCCTTTAATTGTTCAGCAACTGTTGAAGAGAACAATACAGTCTTCAGTGAGTAACAGTCTTCAACAAGTACAATTTCAACTGATGAAGGAAGCTCTAATTTTCTTAGTCTTGTAAGATCCTTGATGCTTGAAGGCATGCTCTCAATTTGAGTGGCTCTTAAAACCAGGGTTTCTAGAATGCTTTGACATCCAAAAGATGATGGATGGGACACCACGATAGATCCAATTGCTCAAGCCTGTTAAGAGAGAAAATAGATGGATGGACGCTTATCAACTCTTCACAGCCTGAGATATTCAATGCCTTCAGATTTGTGGCTTTTGAAAAGTCTGGTAACTCCTTTATGAATTAGAGAGTCTAACTTCTTTTAAATTAATTAGATCCTGCTACCAAAAAAAAAAATATGGTGAGATAAAAAATAGCCTTACATAATTAATTTATAATTCCTTGAATTAAGATAAATTTAATCTGGAAGACACATATTCAATTACCTGCACTCCACACCAAAGCTTTTCCATTAGGCTATATGACAAGTTCAATATAACAAGATTCTCTGCAGAAAACTTCTCTGGAAATGATTTTAGAGGGAAATGTATCCAATGAAGATATCTTAGATCAGTTGGAAAAGATTGAAGCCCTAGAGGAAGACAATCGAAACCATCTATATCACGAAAATACAAAAATCGAAGTTTGGTCGGGTTTCCTCATTGTTGGCAGACTTATGCTTCTAATAGAATCAGTACCCTGTCATGAAAGTAAAATAAAACATTAAAATCTTTGAAAGGCACCTTTTTTACAACATGACAAATGTTATCTAAAAATGACATATTTTTTACCTTGTCATTTTTCAATACATCATAAATTTCATCAGGATTCCATAATCGACTGCGTTTTTCATCAGTATCTCCGATCGGGAACCAAAGATTAACCCCTCAAAACACTTAGATTCATATTAATCCCAGCACGAAAAGGTTGTAGTAAATTAACAACTAACAACTTAAGGATCTAAACATATAATTAATATGCATGCACTCTAGTTAAATAGAGAAAATAAAGGTTATGCCTTTTTTTTCTATTCAAGCAAATGAGCTTATGCCGGCATGCAAACCTATTATCTATATATGGAACAAGTAAATATATAGCTACTAGAAAATATTGAAAATTTATGGAGAGGAAAAAACTAACCGAAAATCTAATGACTTAATTCCTGACAAATTAGCACATTTTTCCAAAGCTTGTCTACATTTCTGAACTTTTTGACAAAATATATTTGTTTTCAAGCCCTACAAGTGCATTTTCATATCTCTTCTTTTGATGTCGTACATCAGTAGGGTCTACCCCGTAGAAAACAGGTTTTCTAAACACCAACGTGAAGAAGCATAGTTTTCAGAGAATATGATCAATGAAATGAACGATCCTTCAATTGCTTCAAAAAGTGAATGTGATATGTCATCTCCCCTCTTGAGTTTGTCATCAACAAAGGCATTTATTTGTTTTTGAGGAAAAGCCTTAGCCAAATGACCAAGAAAGCTGTGGCGGATGTCCTCTCCCCTAAAGCTTACAAAAACATCATAATTTGATTCGGGAGCATTGATTGACATTGCCTTTTCAGCTTCACCCTTCATCTTATTAACAAAAAAAAAGTATTAGATTCTTCATAAAAGTTTAGGAGATATCTCTATAACATAAACAAAATACAGCGACATTTAAAATTTGATACTACTTTTTTTTTTAATAAGTAACAAATGCTACTACAGTACTACTTAATTATCAAAAAGTCATGCGATTCCTATGACCAACATTTTAACAAGTGTTACATTAAGGCCAGGTAGTTAAAAGTGTTTGTTTTGGTGACATTTTATGATTAACATAGAATTCTGGTAACATTAGTGAGTCAGATGATATAATATAAGCTTCAACAATCACCTTTGTGACTGTTTTATTGACCATTTCTTTCTTCTTAACTCCTGCAATAGACCACAAGTTTAACTGGTGCTTTGAAACTCTCTGAAGAAACAGGAAATGCAAAAAACAACGTTAAAAAGAAGTGAAGCAAGAAAAGAAAACCAATGAAGAAGATGCCGATCATCAACATATAGAATTAATTAGCAGGATTAATTTAACAAATATATGTTCCTTTGAATTCACATACATGATTTATACCGAAATCCCATAATGGCCGCATTTCTGATTTAGATGTTCTAGCGAAAATTCCATCTGGCGATGCCTTACTTCCATAATGCATGTATTGCTTCTGAGGAAATAAAAAATTAACAGAAGTGGAATCAGTGGCAATTCTAAGTTGTTAAAACTCATAAAAGTTTACTGGCCATAATTACATACTGTCTTGTTGATAAATCTAAAAGTTTCAGCATTAATTTAAAACACAAATTTGAAATTGATAAGCAGAGTATTTACAGAATATATTGTTTGAGAGGCTCCAGAAGACAAATATGCCATTGGATTGGAATAAGTGCACTATATGAACAATCTTTCTTCGTCTTGAGAACCTTGAACTTCGCAATAAGGAAAACACAAGGTTATTACCGGAACGAAACAGAAAAGAAATTAAAAGAAAATATCACAAGAAATTAAATTAATGGTCATAGCCATAAGAAAGCAATTTCTGACCTTCAATGCTTTGGCTGCTAGAGATCTGATTCAAGTTTCTCCCATTTTGACCTTCATATGGAAGAAGCAATGTGATTGACCTTGCATTTTAATTAAAGTGTGGACTCATACACATTCATCCTCCAGCAAAGCATTGGATTTGTATATTAGACAAATATTAATTTCATCATTATTTAATTAAGTATAAAATAGCAGTGGCAAAAGTTGACTTGCCAAACAGTACACATGCCAGAAATATCTTTATGAATCGTGTATCATCAACAACAACAAAATTTGTATGAACATGTGACATGCACTTTCCTTTAAGTTTATTAATAAAATTTAATAATGGTGGTTGAATGAATTTGAATCCTCTCAATTCAAACACTACATCAATTTCTCTCCATCTCTATCTTAATTAACCTTGACTTTTTTTTTTTTAGATTTTGTAATCATTTTTCATCTCTTCATTTAGAGAGATAGAGCAGATCAATTTTCTATTTATATTGACATGTTTAGGTGATGTGGGCAGGCATTGATTTTGCCTTTAAAATTGATTATATCTTGACTCAAAACGTCATTTTGGTACTAAACATAAATCACTTCATACAACCCACATATAAGTAAAATCAATTTTACATAATAAATTCATTCAAAATCATTTTTGTCACTGCAAAACTACACACACGGAAAGGATTCAAATCCATGGTTGGATATCGCGGAGAAAGGGGCTAATTCCCACAAATTATTTTTTAAAGAAAAAACATTTAAGAGAAAAATTTCATCAAAATTAACACAAAACTCAATTAGTACTATTATATTCTTACCACGAGTTTGTAAAGTTTAGCTTAACTGATAATACCGATATTGTTAGGTTGGACCTCTCTACCTGTGTTTCAATCCGAGACCTCGGAATTATGGGTGTGAGTTTTACGTTGTATTTGTGACTTCGTGTTCGAACCAAAAATATATTCTTGTCACGTGAGTGCATTTCCTTAACTATGAATTTGGTGTAATTGTAAATATGAAGTTTCATGAGCAAGTCATACTTTCTACATAGAATGTACCAAAGCTTGAAATGGAACTTTCTTTTGGAAAATCATGGTAGAGAAACATAGAGATAGATAGACTTTACCTCCAAAAACGATATCAAAGATTCCTATGTTTTGTTGCCAATTTCCACATCTTGAATGGTTTCCATGAATGAACGAATAGTAAAATTTTGGCGCGTTTCGCTTTGGTTTTTTCCTTTCGAGAATTTTGGTGGGAATAGAAATTTAGGAGGAAAAGGACGCAGAAAAGTGTATGCTTGTTTTCTGGTTGGCAAATTACTTTAAGATTTTGTTTGGGTGAATAAAAGATAAAAGTAATGCATTCAAAGTAAATTTCGGTTTACTTTGCCGTCAAGAAATCACACATTAAACGCAATCACATGATATGAAGTCTAAACCTTTGAATGAAGATCAGATAGACCATGCTCTAACTTTAATAAGTGGAGTCCATAATGATGATACTAAGTTGGATCATCATTATACTCTTAAATAACTTTTTCTATAATAATTTTTTTTTTATTACAAGTCTATAATAAAAATTGTTGTTGGTGTCATTAAAAAAATATTATATTTTTTTTTTATATTGTTGATTTCATTGAAATAGATAATCATGGTTAGTTTAATTTGTTATAACTTGAAAGCAACAACATTTATATTTTTAGTTTTCATCGTAATCAAAATTTCATAAAAAATCACTATTCATAATTTTTAAACGTTAGCACAATAAAAAGACCGGAAAGACGGGCACAGTGTAGTCACAATAAAGGAAAGAAAGGGAAAAGAAATTAAAAGATTAATGGTTATAACGATAAGGATAAGAAGGAGGATGATAAAATGAATTTTTTTTTTTTCCGACCCTATTGCCCAAAAAAATTTCAAGTCTGACCCCCTTTGAGAAAAATTTTCCAAAATGACCCACTTTCATTTTTGGA
>Ga0315914_1005343_pt1 | contig 18730 bp, 10 predicted proteins | sample MpolenodulesMG_FD_203920 | JGI IMG/M metagenome (GOLD analysis project Ga0315914, IMG submission 203920) | Medicago polymorpha root nodule microbial communities from Los Angeles, California, United States - elongated nodules | ecosystem: Host-associated > Plants > Roots > Nodule | place: USA... | reverse complement strand
CAAGGAACCTTAAAAATAGGGTTTATAATAGGTAATTACACATAATTTTATTCTCATCTTCATGGGAACTTTATTCCCACCTTTTTCATTGGGAAAACTTTTCTATTCCCAGGAACATTTTATACCCGGGAATAAAAATTTAGTAAACTTGTAACAAACATAGGCATATGCATTTTTATGACTTTATTCCCAAGAATCTACAAATATAACTTGAAACAAACACACCCTTTATATTTGCGGCTCTACCTAATTTAGTACGTAGTCGTTGCCCATCTAATCTAACTAAGATATTGTTTTTAGCATGTGTTTTGCTGCGGTGAACATTTCCTTACTAATCCCTGTTACTTTTATAAGTGTCTATTTAAGGAACATAGAAAGTATAAGTTTTAGACTTTTCTTTTAGGAATTTTAGGTCTTCAAAATAGAAAATTCATTGGGTTGAAATGGATGGATATTTGCAAGACAAGGGAAGAATGGGAATTGAGTGTAAAAGATTTAAGACTTTTTAATGTGGCCTGTCTAGCGAAATAGCGGTGGAGATTGCTGAATGGAGAAACATCGACTTAGAAGAAATTGTTAAAAGCCAAATACGGGGAAGGGAAACTTACTTGTTTAATTTCAACTCGACGGGGCCAATCATGTTTGCATCCCTATGGTGGAAAGATGTCAAGGTCACCTTTTGGAGGTGACTTACAAAATTTTGAAATAGTTGATGATATAAAGGTCACTTCCTCGAGGTGATTTTTTGATATAAAATAAATAAATTAGAGTCTTGTTTTTATGTTGAGACGTTTTCAAATCATCTTCCATGCTTACTTTTCTAGGCGTTCTTGTTAGTTTCTATTAAGGTCGAGTGCGTCTTTGTACTTCTCCAAATATAAATGAGTAAAATATTATTTGTATGTGTAATGATTCTACTTAATTGGAATAAAAATGTAAATGAAATTTCATTGATTCACTCAATTAAGCATTACAACTTGGTAATTGGAATCTCTTTTGATAGAGAGTAGTAGGTAACAGAGGAATGTAAGAATAAGAAGAATAAAAGTGAGGGACTAGAGAATCAGGGAGAAGAAGAAGAAGTTACATCACATATTTCTTGCCTTGTTTCCTTGACTTTGTCTTATTTATAATGGCTCACATTCCTATTTTCTATATCTCCCTTTTCATCTCTTTGACTCATTAATCAATATATAACATTTTACCATTAAAAAATATCAGTGTGTAATTTTTATCCAATGTAATTTTACGGTTTTTTTTCCTTCAAATACAGTCTCAAATGCCACCTTGTCCGAACCAAACTATATTATATATTCATATTTTTTTTGTAATTGACGAATTCAACTGGTTTTGTAACCTGTTTTGAAGTCAACAATGCAATGGCCAAAGACAAAGTCAACGTCAAACTAGTTATACCTTCTGTTAATTTTGTTCACCGAATTTTTTTCTTCATTATATATAGTTGCATTGCAATAATGTAACGTCTTTTATTTTTATTTTAGGGTGTTCTAATGAAATGTCATATCATCATATCATTCATATGGTAACATGATTGTATTATTATCAGCCGCCATAAGCCAACCCTTAATTAAATTTTTAAAAATACTCCATATGCAAACCAAACTTGACGTTGTCTTTTAATTTAATAACGTGTCTATTTAAAAGTTGGAATCTTTATACAAGTGGTCCTACCCCTACCTTTTAATCCTCTGCCAAATGTCTACCCTATTATCCAGAAATAACCCAAAAAATGATCTGTCATGTTGATAAATGATGATTGTGTCCAGACTTGTAAATTTCCTTGCAGAGCCAGTTTGGACATAAACCGAAAAGATTCCTTGTGTCCCCATCCAAAAATAATGGAATGAGGTTTCCTTTTCTTGCTCACTAATCAATCATAGTGTAATGAATTGAGGGCTCTTTCTATCCATATGCATTGTCATGTTGTGGCTATTTTTTTTAAGTAATCTTGTGATTAGAAAATTACATTTATAAGATGAATAAGTGGATGTTAAGGATTTGAACCATGACTTCTTTATATATTATGTAACGTTTCTATCAACTGAGTTAAGTTTACGTGCATTATTGTGATCAGTTTTTATCAGTATTAAACTATTTATGTTGTTGTTATTTGGTTAATCAAATACAATAATTTTTTTAAAGTGATATATTCATTTTTTGAAAAAATATATATTCAATTTATTAAAAGTTAAAAATTGTTTTTTTAAGTTAATATTTTTGTATTTACATGTGTACGTGGCTTTAGTTACTTGTTAGAAAAATTCTTTTTATTTAGCGAAAACAAATTATCAATATACAAACTTTAATCCTTAAAATAAATAAAATTAATGAATAATCAATAATTTGTATTGTATGCAATATTATAATTAAAAAATAACAATGTTTTGTGCCAGAACATGTTATCTTAGCTTGTAACCAAAAAAAGAACATGTTATCGTAGCTACTAGTTTGTTTCAGGATGGTACTAGATCAACTATTAATTATAGGACCGATCCTTCAAAAATACTCCATCCGTTTCTAAATATAAACAAAATTGATTTTTTAGGTACATTCAATTAATGATGTATGTGATCTATAATATGAACCACATACATTATTAATTGAATGAACCTAAAAAGTCAATTTTGTTTATATTTAAAAACAGAGGGAGTATTAATTATAGGACCAAAAGCTGGGTCCAAATTTATCCAAAAAACAAAAGAAAGTCTTTGTCTAAAATACATGATTGATGAAACAAGAGGGACTTTTTGTTTTGAGAGGGAAACAAGAGGGACATAGAGGGTCTTAATATTTAAAATGAAATCTAAGATACTACTAGTAATGATAATAAAGTTTAAACAAAGAATCTCTTTATTATGCTAAAGAATGCTAATCCAGATTGGACATGCATTATAGCAAACAAATTAAGGTGACACTTAAAGTAAACCAACTTTATAATTCATTAATTATTATTTTATAAAAAAAGTTATAAACTAGTTGCAATTAGAAGTACTGCAAGTCAGCAACTTGATGCTAGTGGAAAATGAAATGACTCGATTCCTGGTATCGTGATATATTTTTTAAAAGTGTATTTCTGGTTTCTAATGATACATTTTTAAGGTTTATAACTAATTAACTATATGTTTTTTCGTGTCAAAAAAACTATATATACCCCCCGAGTGAAATTTAAACTGTATTATTTAATGTTATAAGATCAAACTTTTATATAGAAATAAACAACAAAGAAATGTATTAAATACTAAATACTAAATATATACAGCAAAGTAATCAAAATTTCAAGATCTAAGCAAAACTGTTTATTCACTTGTGTGTGTTAATGACATATTGATTAGTTTATTTTTTCGCAAAGCAAAAGTATTTCTTTTATTAAAATAAAACAGCACCTAAGGACAAGAACAATTGAAGAAACTTACAAGCAAAAGCTAGCAGATAAAGACAATCTAGTATAATCAGTAGTGGAGGTTGGTCGAAATTTGTAAGATCACACTTATAATAAAGGATATATATTTAGTTAATTTCACGACCCTTGATGTGTTTAATTGTTGTAGAAAGAGATAAACCCACACATCCGTTTTTAATGGAAACACATGAGGGTTATGGTTCTATTGGCCAATAAAAAAACATTTGCTATGTATTCGCTATCCATTGGCAAATAAGAAACATTCCCTATGTACAAATATTTGTTTTGTTGGTCTAGTTAGTAGTTTATGTGTGATTTTAGCTTACACAAAACAAACTGAGTTCGAATATGACATTAAAAAGGGATTTATGCCAGCAAAAATACATAGGGCTTTGCCAGACTCAAATCTTAGATTAGAGGCCTACAATATAGAATTTGCAGCTGCGCTAGAACAATTATATAAAAAAATTATATTTGAACACTCTTTACTTTCTTAGACTCATCTAACATTTTACTTTATCTCTCTCATGGTCTATATTATATAGAGTGTATAAATGTTTATTGATCATTTATTGTTACCAGTACAATTTAATATGAGAATAATAAAATTTTAGGGCAGGCCATGGCCTATCCTAATCTACACTAAGATCTGTATAGTCAAATAACAACATAACCGAACTAAATCACAAAAGCAATGCTTTAAGCCAACCCATTTCATCCCTTGCCAATACCATCTCATACTAATCCAAATTTGTCTCTTTCTTCAATCACTCATATAAAACCATTGGCCTACCCTCAAATTTTTTGAATAGTTCCAACAATCATCATAGATGTAGAGGTTTTGTTTGTCTGAATTTGCAATCCAATCCATGCATAAATGACATCTGTCTCACATCCATGCACGGACCTACCTTACCACTAAAGAAAGATTCTTCAAAAAGAAGAAGAATAGAAATCAATTGATTATATTTTGTTATTTTTCTTTTAGTTAATAAAACAACCGTATAAGTTTTTTAACAAAAGAAAAAAAGAAAACCAATGAAGGAGTCTATAATCCTGATTCAAATGAAAAAAATATTAGAACTGTTAGGTAAAATATTGTGATTGGGGCTTAAGTCTCGGTATTTTTATTTATATGTGTGAGTTTTCAAATGACTATTTCTTTTCGTTAATTCAAAAAAATAATATCCAAAATCAAAGAAGGAAAAAGTGTAGGAAGAAAGAAATAAAGAAAACTGTATCGTCAACTATGGTTTTGCATGTTATCATCAACTATGGTCTTCTCAGATTCTTTTTCGTTCTATTTTAGTTTAATACTCCTTCTTTTTCATTTTAAGTACTAATTTGTTAACGTGCACTATATATATATATAAAACATATTTTAATAATATTTTTCTATTAATATATAAAAACAAATGTTAACATATAAAATATTGTTGAATTTCTCTCAATGAAAATTTTCAAATATCATTTTTTTTACGGAACAAATATGATAATTTTTACTAATAAATAATTGAATATATTAAATATTAAAATAGTGTATTGACATATATGAAACGTTTAACTATATCACTTAATATTTGAATACAAGATTTTATTTTTTTTAATATTGTGTACATTGTTACCATGAGCAATGAATGGTTTGTCATTTGTAAATAAAAAGATAAAATTACTTGTTTATGTTTGATCTTAATGTAAATATTATAACAAATGAGTTAATGTGCGATACTACTAGACTATTGGACTTATTTTTTAAGTTATTGTATTTCTCTATAAATAGAGATCACATGTAACATACTTGAGAATAAATGAATAATAGAATACTTCTCCCTCTCTTCTCTCTATTCTTGTTCTTATTTCTTTAGTTTCACAACATGATCATTTATATTTATTTATTTTATTTTTTGGTCAACATCTATATTCATTTTTATTCCACCTTTTGACATATAAATCCAAACATAATAAAAGTCGTGGCCTTCAATGGTTTTCAAACTATATTAGCTCTCGCAATTTATTTTCAAAAATTATTTTGTAATTTGACTTGATCTAAGTTTTTTAATTTCGTTTACTTTGATCTTGGAAATTGACTAAGTCAAATATTTTAAGATAAAAATGAACATGTGTAGATTTGTTTAGGATTAAGTTCTTTCAAATGAAAAAAATATAAGTGGTTGCTTTATTTGATTAAAGAAATGGAAGGAGAAAAATCATATGATAAATGAAAGAATATTCGTCTCATTTTTCTTAAAACTACGTTGTATGTCTCGTAGAAACTCTATAAGTAACATTTTGAAAATTGAGGTGTATCTTTTATAATCTTTTTGATGGATGGGAGTAGGGGTGTTCAAAACCGAACCAATCCAATAGAAAAACCGTAAATCAAATCAACCTAAACTGCAAAAAACCACATTTGGTTCGGATGTATTCAAATCATTTTTTACTCAACCGCATGATTTGGTTTGCTTTGCGGTTTTCATCTTACCAACCGAACCAATCCAAACCAAACCGCAACATAAGAAAAAACACTAATTAAACATATGTTACCTAGACCAATACTCAAAGGAACTCAATGAAAACTTTTATAAAATGACATATATTTTCTCTTGTTAAGTTTCTTCTTTGCTTTTAACTTCAAAAATGTATTTATGTGCTACTTAAACTTTAGATAATGATAAAATCTTAGCCTTTTGCATTTCTTACAAAATAAGATTACTTTTGTCCACGTTTTTAATTTGATCTATGTAGTTGCAAACATTGTTGGATAAAAATAAAAATGTAATTCGATGAAATTTAAAACATTATTGAAAACACTAATGAAAATATTGTGTTTTAGTTTTTTAACTTGATTTTATCGTCGGAAACAAAAAAATTATACTGTCTCAAAAAACCGCACCAACCGATTCAACCCAAACCGCATTGGTTTGGTTCGGATTGTATTTTAAAAGTCAACCAAACCGCATACATTTTTATCTTATGGTTTGGGTGACTTTTAGCCTCAAAACCGAACCAACCCGCACCGCGAACACTTTTAGATGGGAGGGTGAGGTCTCATAAAATTCATTAATGGGTAAATTTGGACAATATTTTTTAGGCAAGAGAGTTTGGTGGGTTGAGTGTGCATATTTTGCATCTATTTAGTTTTGCTTTATTAGATAACGATGTGTGGGGATAAGAGCTGATGGGAGGTGGGGGGAATTAAAATAAATTGCACATTGTTGACAATTAATAGTGGTATAATATGCTTCTAGTAATAAAAAAAAAACAGCATTGGAAATATATAATATTGAGACTTACCATTAAAAAACAGTTTTTGTATGATAAATGTTAGTAGTAAAAAAGAGTTTTTTTTTTTTTTGAGGGAAGTAAAAAAGAGTATTGACAATTGCCTCGAATGGGTGGACGTAGGTCTATCTCTATTATTGTGTATTATATACCATCCTAATTACATAAAAATGTACAATATTTGAAACTATGAAATGGAATGGAAGATTTTTTTTTGAAGCAAAATGGAATGGAAGATGAAAAATTAACAATATATACATTTTCATCACTTCAAACTTAATGAGGAAAATAATGTAGTTTCTTCACAAATGCACACACGGTCATGGAAATGAAGATAAAATGTTAGCAAAAAGATGGAAATACGAACAAAGGTTAAATCACATAATCGTCCTATGTATCTTACAATTTCAAATGTTATGATTCCTTTTGTATGTGATATGGGTGGCCAACAATACACTTACTCAACACATTGTCATAATCCATAACACTTAATAATGGACATTCCCAAATGCATAAATTTGAGAAATTTTTAACAAGTCTGAAAAACTAAATTGAAATGTTAAAAAATTTCCAACGACCAAATTGATATCATATTATAAAGTTGATGACCATTTCAATTATCAACAATAAAATTAACTTTCACTATTAACAACATCTTACAACCAACATTAATAGAAAGACGAAATTGAGAAACCGCAAGATAAATATAATGATTTACTAATAACTTATAAGATAAACTTGCCTCATTTTTTTAATTTAATAGGATAAGATAAGCTTCTCCTAATAAGGCAAACGTATTTTAACCAAAAAATGAGGTATATTCTTTCTCATATCCCCTTTTCCGTTTTTGCTCCTCTAAGATGCCAACCAATAAAGCAACAAAAAAAAAACCTAAACTTATCACCCAAGACATTATCAATAGGGACAATTTCGTCATTTCACTTTAGCAACAACCTTTTATATTGTCACCACCCAATGAAATTTCCTTGTCTTTTCATTTCTAAACCAAAATCACTTTTTCTTTTCCCATTCGTTCTTCAGATTCTAAATTCTTAATACACATACATGAAAAATCTATGATAAACCTCACAACATAATTCACATTAATAATCAAACACAAATAACAAAACAAATTAAATTTAATTATTTCATTTTTTTTTTCATTGTTCAATTCATAATTCATATTTTTTGAAATTTTGATCTTTTGACCGAATTGGATTATCAAATTTCATACAAACAAATCGTGGGTATGCAACAAAATTTGATTTTGTAGCTGTGACGTTGAATTTTTTTTGAAATTTTCATTCTAAAAAAATCATATTTTGTGTGTGGAAAATTTGATCCTTTTTGAGCGAATTGGATTGTTTCTTCAATTGGGTCAACGAATTTCACACGGAAAAATCGTGGGTATACGTCAAAATTTGATTTTGTAGCTTGTGGTGTTGAATTTTGTGTGAAAATGGGGACATGGGGTGGTGAAAACGATGGTTTTGAGGTGGAAGGGATAGATATAAACGTTTGTGTTGCCGCCGACGGTGATTTGTGGGTCAGTGTTGGCTCCGCCGGCGGTCCAATCGGACAATTCAGCGTTGAAAGTGAACATGATTTGGCTCATATGGTTAGTGATTTCTTAGAGAATGCTGGAAGTTTTGGTGCTGAGTCTTGGTGTAGCAGTGATAGTGATTCTGGTTTCAATGATTTTGCTCACCTTGCTGAAAAAATTCAGGTAATTATCATTATAATTATGATTATGAATTTATGATATGATGATTATCAAACCTTAAATTAATTATTTGTTAAGGAAATTATGTTTTATATAATTGTTGTTTATGATTTTTTTTTGTTACTATTATTCAGTTCAGAATTTAAAATGATGAGTTTGAAAGGCTTTTATGTGTGAAGTTAGAAGTTGCTATATAGGTTGTGTGGAAGAGTATCTATATGGATTACTCTTGTTTAGGCATCACCATTTTGTAGCTGAAAATTGAAATTTTATATTTTCAACCATAAGTTTTCTATTAGTTTGGTTACTTTCTATGATGTTTAGTTAATATTGTCTAACAGCAGGTTTGTAGCGCGATAACATAGCAGAATATGAACAAATCGTTATGGTCTACAATACGCTGTTTATACGAAGTCATGTGAAATAGTAGCTATATCTGTGCTATATCGTTGTAGGCATGTACAGTAGCGGAATTTGAACAAGCCGCTATTTTCCACAGTCCGTAATTGACAACACTAACATATGTTGGATTTATTTTCATGGTCCTATGGTCATCTTTTATGTTGTCTGAGGCTGAGTCCCTGCTGTGATAATCTTAATCAAGGGAGATAATTGGGAAATTGATAGAAAAAATCGAAAGAAATGATCAATTTTATTGAATATTGATACTGGAAGAAATAATTCTCATCCAATGGACCCCTCTTACAGTAGTCTTTGATCCATTTATCAATGCTAACAAGTTTGATGGTCCCCTAACTAACAATGCTAACCTGGAATTCCCTTATTGATTTATCTAACTAATAATATCCTCTAACTAACCAATTTCTCTCACTTCACAAATTAATTGATCTAACTTTCCTAACTACTTTTCTTTCCACTTGTCCTAACACCAATGGTGCTTTCCCGAGGTTTGAACCAACTATCAAGTGATGGAGTACATACATGTCTTTAACTACCTAGCTAACCCCCTAGGGTTTTGTGCTTGTTTATACGTTGCTCACTTTTTTCCTTGGTTGGCTGTGAATTTTTTGTTAAGTCTACATAACTATAAGCTGTATGCATGTTCATTTTTGGGCCCTGTTTGGATTGACTTATTTTGGAGCTTATCTACTAATATAAGCACCTGCGGTACTGTTTGAGAAAAATTATGAAAACAACTTATGACATCTCCATAAGCTGTTTTTAGCTTTTTACATAAAGACTCCAGGATAGCTTATATGAAAGCAATTTGACTTTATTTTATCTTTTGTTATCGAAATAGCTTATACAAAAGCATTTATGAATAAGCGCTTAACTAAGTTACTTATTCAAACATGGCCTTGGTCAATTGACTATTGTCTTAATTTGTACTGAAATAAATGTTGATGTTGATGGTTTTGTCCATTTTTAATTTGCAAGTAGTGGTTGTTTGTATACGATATTTCAGTTTGTGAATGTTGTTCGCTTCAATTCCTTTTCTGTATTTTGATTTTAGTTTTGGGTGTTCTTGAGAATTTCAACATGTGATCTCCTATTTCTAGGAGCATGATTGGAAGCATTTTCTACCCCTTTGTCAATTAATTGAACTCAAGACTTGGATTTTTACAGCAAATAAGATACAAAAAGTAGAAGGAGATTTGCCTTTCTATCGTTAACTGTACAAATAAATGATTTCCTACTAATTTGTACCTTTTAAAAATAATAAATGATAATTTAATAACTTTCCTGATTATCTTTGATGTTCCATGATGCAGATCTGTAAGCGATCGATGACTCAACATGAGAGCGACTTGCTCCCAGTTGTTCATTCTCTCATACGATCGATGCAGGAGACCAACCTTGAAATGATGAATTCTGGTCCATGTTATGCAAACTGTATCAGGTTTTATTTGGCAAAGTTGATGAGACTTTCTGGCTATGATGCCGGTGTTTGTACATCTAAATGGCAGCCTACTGGCAAGATCCCCGGAGGTATGCCGTATTATATTTATCTGATTTCACCACAGTCATGATTCTACTTGGTTTACTTGCAGTGCTGAATAAAAAATTGTTTTGTCTGCATTGATTTTTTTTCTTACCATGGTAAGAGAGTGAAATGGCATACTCTTTGGATATAGGTCTGGTTTGGATTAAATTTATTATGAGAGCTTCTCTGTTAAATAGGTAAATTAAGTTTATGATTCTTCACTTGCAAAGAAGTTCTTATGAGAGCTTATTATAATATTTATGAGATACAGAATTTAATTTAAACTTGTATGAGAAATTTTGGTTAATTTACATCTTTGAATTTCAATTTAAACTGTGCCGTGTGAAGCTGTTATATATAGTTCATAAATTCAATACTGTGCACCAAAATTATTGCAATATATTTTTTTAAATAATTATCTTTTCACAAGTGCTTGTTTTATGTTCATATTATCCGCTTGTGTTTTTCAGCTAATGTTTGTGTGTGAACTTGTTATGCAGGTGATCACGAATATATTGATGTGCTGGTCGAGAACAACTCTGGGAAATCAGAGCGATTGATTATTGATATCGATTTTCGAAGTCACTTTGAAATAGCTAGAGCTGTTGATTCATACAACAGGATACTGAATTCGATTCCAGTTGTTTACGTGGGTTCCCCTACCAGGTTGAAACAGTTTCTTGGAATAATGGTAGAAGCTACTAGAACTTCTTTGCAACAAAACTCCATGCCTCTGCCTCCATGGCGATCTTTAGCATACTTACAGGCCAAGTGGCTATCACCCTATGAAAGAATCACACATTCAGACAACAACATTAATTTTGGCAACGACGACAAGTGCTTCGACCACAAGCAATGCCACGGACATTTGAAGAAGTTGCAATCTTGTCTTCAGACCGGAATGGAAGTTGAGCGAATGTTGAAGGCTCGAAACATGGAAAGTAACCGGAGGATAAAACCTGACAGATGGAGACACTCGTTGCTCCGGCCTATTTGACATGTACAAATTTTGGCTCTGAAGTTTCAATCGAGTGAGTGAATAAATATAAAATACAAAATTTTGCGGCTTTTTTCCCCTCGACGGAAGCTTCTCATACTAATAAGAAGCCTTAGCAGCAGAATAAGGCAATTTTGGTTATACATCAGTTCTTTGTTTCTTATCGATATTTGAGGTGTCACACTTGCGGAATCTTAAGTTTTTTTTATACCCAGAGAGTTGAGTTTATGAACTTTATGTAGCGGCGGCGTCACACGGTTTAGTATGGGTATCTGTACTATATATGATAACTTCCTTGCCTCGTATATTTATTGGGACTTGGAAATTTTGTTATATGTTATGTTATATTATTCTTTTTTATGTATGTTATCATTAATTTTGAGTTATGAGCTGAAGTATTTTTTATTTCTTTGCTGTTTTTATATTTGGAACTGTGGTTGATGTTTGTTTTAGTCATTACCTGCTAAAAAAATAATAGCAGAAGTCACTTGTTTACTTAGTTACATGTTGTAGATTTCGAATTTTTATTTTTAGAATGTTGATTTAGAACTTGCTTTCAAGGCCTTGTCTTGTCTGCAGAAGTTCAATAGGTTTTTCATGGTGCAAGACCTTTTTCAACCATTTTATTAAAGTTTCATGACATTAATATACACTCTTCAGACCAAATCTTTTCCTTTTTTGCTCTCTGTTTTCGCCACCGGCCAGCCACCTTCACTTCACGGCTTCCCACCGTAGTTGTTTACTTGCCTTTGACCATGAAAATACCACCTTTGAACTTCACTCTTCCTCCTTTAAAAAAAAAATACACCATTGAAATCCTCAACACTATCCCTCAGCATTTCGAAAAGAGGCCAAAAATTTAGTTTTCACCAACAGCCAACACTATCCGCACTAAAAACAAGTGTCAATTATACTCAATGTAGAATTGACAAACCACACTGTTTAATTGGTAGTCAATGCCCTTACTAGTTAGCTTTTTTCTATTGGATAAACACCACACTGTGCTCCAAAGAGATATTTCCGACCCATTTCCTATTCTCCAACGATAACCTTCCTTCAAAAACATTCAAGAGGACATGATGCCACACCAAACAAAGCTAGAATTATGCCATAACTATAGGAAAATTGTTTATTCTCATCTCTTTTAATCTCTTAATCTTACTAACATAAAAAAAATAAAAATACTACGTTAATTTAATATTTTTAAAATAAGCATTAGTTTACAAAATTTAAGCACATAATGTTGATATTTTATCATATCGGTATGCATAAATTATGATTTTGGAAATATAAGCACATGAAATCTGCAACAAGTGAGATGTAAATATTTAACGATATTTTAGAGAAACACTATATTAATATTGATACTTTAAAAATAGTCACAGGTTTTCAAAACTTTATCATATTGATTATCATATATCGTTACATAAAAAATTTATTCTGCATATATAAACATATAAAATCCTTAACAAATGCAATGCAAATATTTAACAGTATTTTAAATATAAAATAAAAAATTATTCAATAAAAACACAACATTAGAATAAAAACAGTATATGTGGAATGATTCTCCACATACAATGTTTCTTTTCAAAAAAAATATTGATTAAATGTTGTATCTACCAGGACCAGATTTCATGAATATAGCATATAATATTATTTTTTAAAAATTAATATAATATATAATATGAATATAATTTTTTGCCATATGTTTTCTATATATAATAGATACCATTTCTACTTTATTATTATTCTATATATGAATATGAATTGTATTTTGTACATCAACACTATATTAACATCATTCCACATACATTTTTTTTTAAATATAAAATAAAAAGTTATTCAATAAAAACACTACAAGAAGTTTAATTTTGAAAAGTTCTCATCAATTTTTTTAATTTTGAAAAGTTAAAGATTGATAAAGAGCATCTCATATATGTAAGCAGAAGAAAAAAGGCAACATGCACTTCAGAATATCATTATTGTGCTATACATCCAAAATTATCACAACGGAAAAAGAACCTTTCAATAATAGAAATGAAAGAGCACAAATTGAAAAAGTTCATAACCAATAAAATCAAACCAACATGTTAAGAGTTTATTACACTCACTAATCACTATCATTATCCCCCACAATGATTTCAAAACTTATTAAACACCCTAAGTTTTTTGACATAACAACAATATGCATCCATCAATGAGATGGAATGACTTCACGAACAAAAACAAGATATTCAGGATCATTAAGCCAAAGCTTAGCAAGATGAGAAGGTGAAGTGCAAAGCCTATGAATCTCTTCAACTTTCCAAAGAGTGGTTTCAACACTGCTCCATTTTAATATAGTATCTATTGTCTTATCTCCATCTTCACTTCCACATCTTGATTGATCCCATTGCTTACAAAGCATGTAGGTAAGATAATGCAGTGGTTGGCCATACAATAGTGTGAAGGTTTTGGCCAAGCATTCCCAGCTAAGAATCACACCATATGGTACACGACTTCTTGGAATTGGAACTTTCTTCATGTAATTTTGGTATTGTGTTGCAAGCTTCACTAAAGCATCTGTAGTACAAAATAAACTTAATTTCTTGCACGTGAAAATAAACTATTTGTTTTCATCATACCCATGCTTGCGAGTGAAGTGAAGATAGAGGTTTAAATGTTATATTCCAATTTGAAGAAGAAAAAAAACTAACGTTATTGGGTCTAAAGTTTTGTGGGCTCATATTCCTATATAATTGAATTCTTATCTACTTTTCAGAAATCAAAATCATTAGATAAATATGATAGTTCAAGTGGATATATTAGTTTTGCTAACCTTGATCTGCATGTGCTTTGGACTTCAAGTGTTCTGAAATTTCCCGAACTGGTGAAAGTAACCTTTTCCTCTCTCTCTTTTCCATGAGTTGAAGATTTTTCGTATTGATCATTGGTTGTTTCCCATTTCTTTTTCTTGGTCCAACAACAACAACAAAATTGTTAATGTCATCATCAGATTCAGTTTCAGAATCAGACATTAACATATGTTTGATGCTCAAAATGCATCGATGTCGTAACATTTTGTATTTGCTAGCATATTGAGTTTTAGTAGAGGGTGTTGTGATTATATAATTGTTCAATTTTAATTTAGGTATAGTCTCTCTCAAATGTATTTGGTCTAAATTTGACTAAAGTACATTTGACTATGTTGCATATATTTAAAACCAGAGAAAATATATTAAAATACGCCAAATAAATACATCTGCACAAACTTATATATATGGACACACTTCCTCTATTCCATAATAACTATTGTATTTGACAATTTCATACAAATTCAGAAAAAATGACAAACAAAAGAAAGATATTTGTGATTTTACTAAATTATTCTTATTAATTATTTTTGTAGTATTTGTCATTATAAATGCAAAGTGGAGATAATAACTTAATAGTATAGTGCACATAATACTATTAGTTAGATGATACAATTGTGTTCGTAAAAAATGATGATACAATTGTGAAAATTTAATTAAAGGTGCATTGAAAATTGAAAGGGAGACTCTTTTAAAGATAATTTGTTTTACAAATATGACAATTATTACGAGACAAAGAAAACATTATTATTTTTTTGAAAGAAGAGGTCTTATATCATTTTACTGGTCAAAATATGTTCAATACAATCAAGTGGCTCAACTATAAAATGGGTTGTATGAAACATTGCATAAACTCAAGATAAATATCATTAATTATAATTTTTCTTATTAATTATTTTATGCATTTACTTTTCGATAATATTTTTCTTTTTTTAATGTTTCTCGTAATGAAAACCATATACACTAAATGTTGATAAATGAGGAATTACAGGCTCAAATTTGAACCTCTGCATATCAAATGTTCTTACAACATTTTACATAATAGATGTACTTGCTAGACCAGTATTGTCTCTTCTTAACAAACATTAATATATAATTAATGAAAAAAGAAAGAAAGTTTACGATGTTTATCAAATATCACGTACAAAACAATATTATTAAAAAATGATATGTTTTTTTAGAAAGTAACTATATTGAACATTTTTTTCACCTTTGATGATTTTTTTTTTTGAAAGGGGAAAACTTATAACATATCATTAATTAAAATATGTTCAATACAGTGTGGTGGCGTAACCAAAATATGGAAACTAGCCGATAATGTGGCCGCCTTTGCTAATTCATGGGTAGCCCCATTTGCTTGTCTCCGAACAAACTCTACACTCGAGTTTTCATATAAATGATCAAACAAGATTTTACAATCATTAAGTAATAGCTCCAAATTCCGTCGAATCATGTCTATTAGCTCCAAAGCTATCAACCACTGTTTTGGAATCAAGTTCGAACTCTATAGGCCCTAACTGTAACTCATGCACCCATTGAAGAGCTGTCAACAAACCCAATGCTTCACCAATATGCACATCACACTTTGGAGTTAAACATTCTGTTCTTGCAATCACAAACGCACCTTCATCATCCCGAATGCAAATGCCTATTCCAATTCAGTTCTCATTATTAGGAAAAGATGCATCAATATTACATTTCATTCGACCTCTATTCGGCTTACTCCATTTAATCACCCTTGCTGATTGCGAGTGCTCACCATTTCCGTTAACAACATTACTTAGTATAAAACAAATGCTTTTGAAATTAACTTTTCAAATCTTATCCAATCCCATTTAAAGAATAGATACATAACGGAAATTGTAGGACTTTATCCAAAACGGGAATCCTTCAAAAAATTCTCAGAGATTTGAGTTTTACATCAGGCTTATAAGAGGTTTGAAAATAGTTTTCAATTAGCAATAAACATGCCTCAAACTCAAAGATATTTGTCACGATTACGGAGTATGGGAAATGATTTTAATATTGAATGATGAATAAGAAATGTATAAATATATTTTAATTGATATTCATGTATACCATCAACATAAAAAATATGTTTACACATACAGTCAATCATATTTCATTATTATATTACTTTTTGTTTTAATGTTTTTTGACAAACTTTTGTTTTAATTTTAAAAATTGGAAAAGGGGGGAAGGTTATAAATAAATTGGCACTAATAACCACTTTACAATTGTACCGAAATTTTTTAAACTTTGTACATTAATGTTATAAGACTAAACTCTTAGCATTGAACTAACATCCCAAGTGCTATCAATTATACATATATACATATTTTTTACAATAACCGTCTAGGCAATAAAGGATTGAAATACTCAAAGGTTGATAGTCAAATTAAAACATATTTGACCCGTTTCTTTCAAAGAAGTGTGTTCAAACTCTATCGTTGATGTGAAAGTATTGTTGATGGAAGAATTATGTAAGTATTGATTTTAGATCTGGTAACGACACTTAAACCATCAGGCTTTCTCTAGCCTTAGAGAGCCCCCAACATCCAGTTTATCTAAATTTTATTTCATTAAAAAATGTATCAAAACAAAACATCACATGATTTTAAACAATTTAAAATCATGTACCTCTGTAGTCATAAGATTTTATAATCCGTAATACAATTTAGATATAGAATAATAATATATTAAAATGAGTAGTGATATTGGAACAATCATTTACGACAATTTTTATGACAATTTTCTTTTTTTCACTTTTACGTAACAACGAAAAAAATAAATAGACTTGAGTGCTAATCCTCCACTAAGGTTCTCGTGGAAACCATTGAATATTCATTCTTATCAAGATCTTCCTTTTAAAGTGAATCAACTTTGATTTTGTCGTCATTCTTCAATTTGGATGTAGAAATCAACCTTTTGTAATCTTATTAATTGTAACTCACGCCATTTGTATGTTTCTTTTTATTTATCATTCGTTACTCTTCCATCTTATATGAGTACTTTGACATGTAGTTGAAAGAATGTATCATTTCACAAGTTATCCTCTAATTTTGATAATTATTTTAGACTGTTTAAGAAAATAACTTAAAATTTATATGAACACAATTAGATCGTTTTTTTAGTCGAAAGAAAAGATGTAATAAATAAAAAAGTGATACAGAGACAGGGCATAAACCTGACCCAGGTACAACCCAAATGGGAATATGCATGATAAATCAAAACCTAATGGCCCAGTCCTAATCAAAACTAACTAACAATCACTCATCACAAACGTAACCTAGTAAACTCGCGTAGGGGCTCGAAACCAAATTACAAAAAAAATTGAAGAATCAGCATCTACTAAGACCAATTAGGGCTCAAGCTGGCGAATGGATTGACCGCCAACATAGAATCCAGATCCATGTACCAACAACCTCCTGAGAACAACAGCAGGCATAAAAGCTCTTTCGAGCATAACAATTCGAGAACAGTGACAACTGAGACGGATAATGAACAAGTATTAGAGGGAGGTGAAACATGATGCCTTGAGACCTGCAGATCTCAACAGACCTGAGAATATCAGAGAATCGAAGATTTCAGGAACACCAAACATAACCGATTTCACAATCGTGTGAACCCAGATCGAGGGATGAGTCACAACACGATAGTAACCAAACAGACCCTTTCAGGTTATGAGAACCAAATAGAAACAGACCCTTACAGGTTTTTAAGTTCGAACCACAACAAAAATGCTACCGATTCAAAGCCACCAATCTCTAATCGGAAACAGAAACACAACAACACCAAAACACAAACAAAATACAATTAGATCGTAACTTCGAGGTGACTAAAGAAATAACTTAAATACAAGTTCTTATGTGTTAAACACTTATTCTATAAGCATTTAATTGATTTTTTAAAATTTAAATAGACCCTTGTAGGTTTTGCTTGAATAACAATTTAACTAAAGGTTTATAACATAATCACTTATCATAACAGTATTTATGTATAAGCAATTTTTATAACAAAATAAAAGAAAGTCAAACTTTTTATATAAACTACGAGTTGTTTTCATAAACTATCATTGAAAGTCTATAAAAATATCATAAGTTGTTTCTATAAGGCATAAGCTATATCAAACAACTTCACAATTGATAATTCTAGTAGACAAGTTGAAATAAATACAAACATGCAGACCATACTATTGACTTCTTGAATGCATGCATGTTCTCTTATATATATGAACACATGAAAATACATTATTTTCAACAAAATCTAGTCCAATGCACGTCCTTCAAGTAAAGATTAAGCATTTCCTAAAAAAAACAAAATAGAAGAACTGAACGTGCTTCTTTCAACTAAGCTGAGAGTTCTACGCCATGTCCATGTGATTTATGTCTCGTTTCTTGAGCTTCAGATTCATAAGTCAGATACATAGTACAATACTATATATATATATATATATATATATATATATATATATATATATATATATATATATATATATATATATATA
>Ga0315914_1005342_pt1 | contig 18733 bp, 7 predicted proteins | sample MpolenodulesMG_FD_203920 | JGI IMG/M metagenome (GOLD analysis project Ga0315914, IMG submission 203920) | Medicago polymorpha root nodule microbial communities from Los Angeles, California, United States - elongated nodules | ecosystem: Host-associated > Plants > Roots > Nodule | place: USA... | reverse complement strand
AAATTTCTATAAAATATCGTTGATATAATATAGATTCTCTTTATATATAATATAAATAATATTGTTCCTATTATAGCGAGATATTCTTATTTTAATGGGATTAAATTTTAAAAAAGAAATTTGAAACTAATAATATTGTTCATATTTTAGTGAGATATTCCTATTTTAATGGGCACTACTATTTTTCTTTTCAATTTTTTCTATCTTTTTTTTTTACAAATTTTATGAAACTAAAATTTCTTTACAAAATACCCATTTTGACTTAGAGATATTTTATTAAGTGATAGTACAATTATTTTTCCATATTTTGTGGTTTTTTCTTTTGTCACTTTAAACAAATTCATCTCATATCACGTTATATTTTTCTTTTCTTTCCTAATGACCAAAACTCAGAACACCCTCGCGTACTGTGTAACGCTCACACTAAACGTATCTAGAAAGTTTAGCATGTGCATTATCTTTAGTACTGGATACATTAAAATTTACAACATGAATACTTCGAATGAATATCAGATACAACAATCACGCGTTCGTACAATCAGTAATACAACATTATATATCTGTCCAAAGTATAGTAAAACACTCTTAAATCCATAAGAATATCCTGCAGCGGGTACGAACGAGTCCTTGATGAGTATCCATTCGGCCACAAGCTTGCAACACCAACCTGCTAATTTGAAACAAAGAGGATTGGGATGAGACAGAATGTCTCATTGAGTTCTACCTAGTCCTAGGCTATAGGTAACCTCGGGGGAAACCTAGGGCTACCACGTGTCTACAATACAACCTCTCGGTTGATTATATGTGTGTGGAACATGCTTACCTAGACGGTTGTGCATACTAGATACGTCTTAGGTCCTTCGTGTCATAACTCATGAGTCTTGTCTTACATTCTACATGTCATGGAGGTCAAGGGAACCTAAGACCACTACGTCAAGATACGATAAACGTGTCAAGACCTAATCATAAGCTATCCATGACATGATCCTAAACTGGACGATCGGGGAGATACTAAGACCATCGACAATATATCTTCATAACTTGTTCTATTGCATAAGCTTGTTTAGGTCTTATAATATAACATAACCGTATTCATATTCGTTCTTTATGTTAGAAGTTAGCGTGTAACAAACAACATTATCTTGGTTCATTTTATGGAGTGTATCGAGTGGAGTAATCCCGAATACAATCCTTTACTTTACCGATGAAAACCTAGCTAAGGTACATCGAACTCCCTCAGTGTCGTTGCAACCTACCTTGCGGAGCGTGTCCCGTCCCCCCTGGCATGAACCTCTTGTATCCCCCTTGCGTGGATAGCAAGAGACACGACACCTACATCTTTCTTATAGTCTTGATCGAACATAGAAGGTTTAAACCTACTCGTATAATGGTAATTCAACATTGCTTGATCTTGTACATACATGGAAGGTTTAACCTAAACTTGCTTTCTTGTTTGCCACGGGTCCGTAACCTACCCGATTAGCGGTAAAGTACTTGCTTGCTCATTCTTAATAATACATGTTTATACCTAATATACTTAAGAGGTAAGATAACTTACTAGTTCTCGACGATCTATGTCGAGGCTCTATGGTTTTCCCATTCTTAATGTATCGCTACCCGAATAAACATGCTTAAACTCTCTTGTACCATTCTTGATGTATATGTTATTATTGGCCATGATTTTTATTTCAAGAATCGTTTGATGTTATGTGCTTTGATCCAATGATGTTTAGGGGTTTTAACATTGGAAAACATTGAGAGAAAAAGTATCGAACGACACTACAGGCCCCGAGACAAGCCAACAGGCCATTGAAAAGTGGGAGATGGCAGAGCCAACTCGCCTCGCCTATGGCGTGTTGCTGCTGGGGAAACTCGCTATAAGCGAGTTATTTCGCTTATTGCAAGTTTCTTCGGGTCTGTAGTGCAGATTTTGAGTTTTTGACCCCAAATCCATCAAATTCGATCCTGCAATGCACCATATACATCCAGCAACATATGTCGACAGTAATAACCATAATGCATGTCAATTTTAACATATAATCAACAAGAATTGCTTTGGGTGCTAAGATTGAATCATGCAAAAACTTAACATAATACATTCTCATACTAACATACATAAACCCAAGGGTGTGGGATTCTATCTATAGAACTCACATTACAATTGTTGATGTTCATATAAACTTCAAGGCTCAAAACTCCAGACCTAGTCTTTGATCCCTTCTTCAATTGCTTCTAGGTCTCAAGAACACACAACACAATTCTTCACAAGGACACCTCATAACACAAGTCTCTTAATCCCATGCTTAAACCATTCCCATGGACATGTCTTGATAGGGTAGGAGTTAAAATAAAAGATACAAAAGATCTAGCTGCTACAAGGATCACAAGGGTACCATTGCATGGTGATTATCAAGGAGGATGGATGAAAATGGAAGGATTGCATCATGAGAGGGAGAGGGGCGATGAAATGGTTAGAGAGAAGGAGGAGAAATTCTGATTTCTCTCTAACCTAGAGTGAGAAAGTCCAAGTGATAATGAGCTAATTGGTACAAGCATCACTTATATATCCTCTTGGTGCAATTACCAAAATGCCCTTCATCTTAATCGCGTTTATCCTGACACTGATACTTAAACCCGTGCTTGACTGACACTGCATCATAGACATTCATCGCTAAAAGTGAATTCCATAAACATTTGTTCTCTGATACGTTCGACCAGTAATATTCCATTAACTGACACGTGGGATATTACATTATGTTTCTTCTTCATACGTAAAAACAACCACCAGCCACCATCTTCCCGGCGTCGCCCCAGCCAGCGTGCTCACAGATCGGAAAAATAATACCATTTTATTTATCCCCTCGACAAGAGCTTTCTAATGGTTCAATAAATTTCAGGAAAGGAGAATTTTTTTCGTCAACCCTTTTTCTTCCTCCGGCATAGTAAGCTTATTTTTCCAGTAACTATGAGTCGTTTCTTCTTCGTCGTTCATGTTCCTTCTTTCTTGCATTGAGATTTTCCTTTCCTACTATTATTTTCCTTTCTCTAGCACTGTCATCAACAACCACTGCGCCGGAACAGTGGCATCACCGTTATGTGCTATCCTCTCTTCTTCGGGGTAAATATCTATTCTTTTAGCATCATCCTTTCTTACTATTGTTATTTAATTTCATAATCCTGTTCCTTTTGTACACTTACATCAAAAAGCCCCAATTTTTATTGAACTCTAATTTTCCCTTATTTTTCAAATCCGAATTCAGCATTAATTAATGTTAATTTTTATCATAGAAATTGTTTCAATGTTTATGCTTCTGGTTTTGAGTTGAAGTCTTTGCCTTGTATTTTAGAGAGGAGTGTAATTTATTCTTCCATGTTCAATTCCGAAAATCACTTGTTATTGACATAAGTTGAGTTGTATTGGACTCGCATCTAACCATTCCTTATATCTTGTTATGTGTTGTTGTTGTTGCAAATTGTGTTGTGTCCTGCTGTCTTTATGTAACTTTTTGGATTCCTAATTGAGTAATGGAGTAATTGAAGGGACCGAGATCGAGAGAATCAAGAGCCTAAGCTTGGTTGATTGATTTTGATGATTTCAACAATTGAATTGAGTAATGAAGCAATTGAAGACACTAAGATTGATTTTATTGATAGTATTCTTTTCACTTCTCGTGAGTATAATTACTCTCAGGTACCATTTTATTTTGGTTGGTTCCGTTTGTTTCCTTGAAAAATTGTGTTGGTGTTGATGGATTTATGTGGTCTTGGTTTTTTTCACTACATATATACTTTCCTTCTTATATGTCTCAATTGTGAATTTTGAATCTAGAGTTTCGTATTGCTTGTAATTGTTGTAGAATTGGGTTTGATGATAGCCTTTTTTGTAGCTCTTATCATTTGAGTATTCCTTGAGAAGCTCATTTTCAAATATTGTTGTGATTGTTGGAGTCACCTTCGTTTGAGAATGTTGGCTTCATTGTTGGAGTCACCTTCGTTGGAGTCACCGTCTGCAGAACCATCGTGTTAAGGTTCCTAAGGCCACCATTAATTTCATTTTTCCAAGGTAAGTGTTCTCATTTCACAACTTTTTGAATTTAAGCTTTAAAAACTTGAAAGATCAATTTTTTTTAAAGTGAAATATTCTTTTTCCTGAAAATCTGAATTTGGTACTTGTTTGGATAAAATATTGGTTACTAGGATTTTGGTTACTTTATTAAACTATAGTTTTTCTCCTTTCTCTTAATTCTAAAATTGGATTTTTCCAAGTTATTTTTAGACTAAATGATTTATATTTTGTGTTTAAGATCTTGATCTTGTGTACTTTGAAGTTGTTGATGGTTGAGAAAAAGTTTGAGAGTATTAATAATATTATTAGAGGTTTTAGTTGATATTTAGTTATTTTACAACTTATAAATTTTCTTGTAGTAAATATTGGTGGCTACTATGGTTAATTTGATGTTGTGAAAGATACTATTGCTAATGAGTTTGACTTCTGTATCAATAAGATTTGAATCCCCAAACTAGTGTTAGAGATTTAATTATGTAAGGATAAGAATAATTTTAGTATTTGATAGATTAGTTGTTGAGTAATGTTGTTGCTATCTTCTTAAGTTTAATTTGTAAGTTATTGTTATGAAGATTGTGAGGTTGGACTTGGCATCAAATAAGTTCAATTGGGATTGGGGTAAATGTTTTGTTTAGGCATGTTGTCTTTGCATTGTTTGTAGGTACTAAAAGGTTGTAGAATATTAGCAAGTTTGTTAGAAATTTTATTTAGTGTAGAGTTGATTCATTTTAGAGATTGTGGAATTATTCTAGTGTTGTTATAATGACTATTTTATGACTTTGATGTTTAAGGAAATTACTCTTGTTAAAGACGTTTTCTTGTTCACGGTAATACTTTGGGTGTGTTTTAATAATTGTCTTGGTTTTTATTTGTGTTATGAATAACTCTTAATGGTTTTCTAATTGTCCATTGTATTCATAAACTGTGCCCAAAGAGCATGAAAAAGCGTCCCCTTAGACAAAAGGTGATGTTCGAACAGGAGACGCCTGAAAAGCGTCCCCTATTCACTTAGGCAACGATATTCAAAGTTTTGGCTACGATGTTTAACTGTTGCTGAAGAGGATAAATGGTGTAGTGTGGTGCAATCAGATGTCCAAATATTGAAAGAATTTGTTGCTCGTTTGGAAGAAAAGGGTGCAATTAGTAATGACCCTCAGATGCAGCATAACCACGAGTGTGAGAAGTCTACTGATGTTGATAAAGAGCAAAATGTTGGTGCAGAAAATGTGCAAAATTATGATTAAACGGTTAACACACAATATGTAGAAAATACAAGAGATGTAACAACAAAGAGGAAGAAAATAACTATGAATATTTCCAATTTGCAAGTGGTTCAAAGTCAAAAAAGGGGTATTGCAATCTATGGTAGGATCTCTAAATCCTACTCAATGAAGTGTATATATTAGAATATTAGGGGTATTTCAAACTCCCTTTCTAAGTTGGACTTTAAAAGGCTTTGTGATCTTAACAATCTGATGTTCTTTTTTATCGCGGAATCTTGGTTGAACTCTAGAGTTTTTTCTAGAAGATTGTTATCTCAATTAAATCTTTTTTTTTCTATAAATAGTAGAGGTTCTCTTCTTAATTTGTGGTGCTTATGGTATTTTAATTAAAATCTAACTATCCTTGTGGTTTTATATCAACATGTCTCTTTTACATTTTATTGGTGATTGTACAACACTATTTTTTAGGCCCATGAGAACTATGAAAGACATGCTCCTCCTAGAATTGTCATTTCTGAATTTCAGGAATGGCTGGATTCCAATGATCTATTGTATCTTCCCACTAGAGGTGCTTCTTGATGAAGATGTTTGTAATAACTCTGGATTGATAGTTGGACAACTTCTAATTGTTGCACTCTCATTAAATCTAATTCTGATCATTATCCTTTATTACTAGATTTCCATCACAATGAAGTCAGGTACGTTTCGTCTTTCCATTTCTTAAATATGTGGGCATCTTACAATGATTGTATTAATGTTGTGAAAGATTCTTGGAACACTAATATTGTTGGTTGTCCAATGTTTCGAGGGCTTTTGGTTTCAATTCAATCTTTTCTAATTTGATTAAAACCATTTTCTTGTCTTCCAAATTTCCTCATTATCTTAATGGTAAGTCAGACGGTAATTTATCTTACAAGAGAGAGAGGAGGCAAAGGGGTCATTTATGCCCTCATCTTTTTTGTTTGGCAAAAGATGTCTCAAGTAAGGGGTTAACTAAGATGGTTAATGACTACATCCCATCATATGATTTTTTTAGTTATGTTTTGGAGTCTGTTACTATTCATTTGAAGACATTATCACGGTTTTGAGAATTTTTTGATTTGAGTCATTGTAATTCTATTTCTTCCCTAACGAGATAACTACATATGTGTTGTGAGTCTTTTATGGTTAAATCATGTAATTCTACAAAGCAACACACCTCATGGAAGATAGAGAATGTAAAAACAGTTACCCAAAGCAAACACAGCGTGAAAATGCCTATTTAAGAGCCTTTATCCACCAAAAATAATTCATTTAGAATCTCGGTGGTTTAAAGGAAAAGGCAGGCAAAAGGAGCATCAAAGAGGAGTGTTTTCCAACCTCAATTTGATTGTTCTCGGGTATGTTTTTTTTTCCTTTGATTTTTTATTCAGTTACAATGAGTAGCTAAACACCTAAAGATTTAGGTTCTAAGACGAACCTTTATTATTTGATGGAATTTTATAATGCATGATTTCTTTTATTCAGTATGATTTGAGTTATATTTAATTTACATATTTATTGTGCTTAATGTTTTTCTATTGTAAATTGAATCGATCTTAGTTTAGGGTTTATAGGTTGGCATCTTGCTTTAACCAGGATCAATATTTAAGTATTTTGCTCAAGATTAGTTTAGAAATTAGGTATTCTTAGTATGATGGTTGTGTTCTGAGGTTTATGTGTGAGTGTGAGTCCCGACCATGAGAGCAATATGACATTCTAACGTCTCCAACAAATATGCAAGTATAAGTCCCTTAAATAGTTGTGGAACAACATGACATTTTAAAGCCAATTACATCTGGGGTATAAGTCCATGTATATCAGCATGGTGAATACAACATATGGAGGTTAACCATCGTTTATATAAATTGATGACAAAGAATCATATGACATTTTGGCTATGTTTTTAGTACTTTTTCTTTGTAATTGACAACAAATAAGATGAGAGTTAGAGGAGTTGTCAATGGTTTGAGGAACATATTGTATTGTTTTCACTATAGTCGTCGTAATTTAGTTTTATCCTAGATCATGCAACTCCATAGGTGTTTTGATTGTTTTATAGTGAGGAATCATGTAAATCATGTGCAGGATCAAGGATGAAGAATTGAAGATCAAGGATTCTTAAAAGGTCGTTGAAAACAATACAAGGTGAAGAAAATTAATTTCAAGTTCCTAGAAGTTTCCAGACGAAAGAACGATCGAAAACGGGAAGAAAACGCTAAAAATCGCACCTGAGGGGCTGCCTCAGGCGCCCCTGTACCCTTACTATGCACCCCTACGCCTGGGACAACTCTCCTTGCTGCCACAGGCGCCCCTACGCCTAGTCCATACGCCCTTGCACCTGGCAGCAGGTAATAATCGCTTTTTGCTAGTTTTCTAAGCTGAATCGGTGGATAAAGCCAGTTTTCTTCTCTTAATCTCTAAATAACTTAATGTTATAAATAGAGACTCTTGCCCGCTATTTTATTCATTCAGAAACATTGACGGTTAAGACATCAAAGATTCAAGGCAGAATTTCTCCTCCTTTTATTCTTTCTAGGGTATGTTCTTCTATTGTTTTATTATTATGTTTGTTGCCATGAGAAACTAAACATCTGGATTAGGGTTCCACGATGAACCCCTTCGTATTTGTTATAATTTATTAATAATGTTTTCATTCAGTTTATTCTTCTTATTGTGTTGAGATGTAAATTAGATTATGCCCGTTCTTAATGCTTTGACAATTGGTTAACTACTAGTGTACCCTTCTAGATTGATCCGTAGGACCGTAGGATTAAAGTTGGCACTGACAACCCAAAATTTTATAAGTTTATTGGATTTTCTAATTACTACTTCTTATAGAGGTTAGGAAGTTAAGGTTTGAGTCGTCTCCGTCCTACTTTTTCTCTAATAACGTAGTACACTTCTCGGGTGGGTCCTACACAAGTTGCCTAGAGGAACTTAGAACAAGTAGCACCGTCGTGACACATTAAATCAATGATCAAAAAAATAAGTTGTTTTATTTCTTAAAAGATAAATTCCAATCAAAGACGAAGGGGGGGATTCAAGGAAACCCTAATCGTTTTTAATCATCTGAATCACAAAAACCTAATCTTGCGTTGGGTAGGGCAATTTAACCCTGAAACATTATTCATCTTTTATTACTTTTCACTTTTAAATAAATTTTGGTAATTATTGAGTTGAACGACAATCCTTTTGGAGAACAATACAATTTACAACTTTACTACTTGTTGCGATTTGGTGCACTTGTCAATTTCGTCCATCATAAACCTTAGGCCATATTTGATATAGAACATACATAGATCGAACAAATAGAAAGACATGATTAGAAGAATCCTAAACATCGTTCAACATTTGAATCAAAAATCCATTTACTTTGCATTGCAGCCAAACAATCTTTCAAATTCCCCTAATTTAGTAAATTTCCCATTAGGAAATGACAATCCATGTGGAGACGATAATTGAATACTATATTATGTGAAATGGTTTGTTGCACTTGCCAAATTTATCATCATGTTTTTGGCAACGTTTCTATGGATTGTTTATCTTTATTTTTAAGTTCTTATATTCAAAAATAACAAAAAATATTTCATTTTTAATTTAGTTTATATTCTGTCATAATTTATAAATAAATGTGTTGTCACCTCTTCAGGGTTATTGATATAACTAATTTATTTTTTATAATTCATCACTATTATTTTTCTTTTGAATTATGTCCCCTATCTATTACGAAAGGCTATATATATATATATATATAAGCTCTAATAACAAAATAAGGAACTTTGATGATTGTCTAGAATTTTATGTGAGTTCTTTGCTAAGGTTAAATCGTCAATTGAGTGAGTTATTGGGGATAAACATGATATATTGATTAAAGACATTTTAATTTAATAAATGGCTTCTAGCAACTACGAAGTGCTAAAAACTATTTAATTGTCGCTAACAAAGCATGACAATTTTACTTATAAGCGATAAAAAAAAGTTATTATATGCAAACGAGGAAAAGTATGGATTTACTTCACAAGTTTTTTTATGCTTTCATCATCTTTCTTTCTATACCTCTTCCTCCTGCTAGAAGTATGTTATTTTCCACACTAGTTTTCGATTTTCCATGTTTTTCTTTACACAATATTATATCACTTTTAGTAACATTCTTTTTTTCTTATTTGACAATGTAGAAACCATTCCATGCAAAACTAATGTTGATTGTCCACAACAAATATATTATATTGTTGAATGCCTTGATGGTTTTTGTGACTATTGGAGAGACTAAAAAATTCAGTTTAAAAATGATTATGTTACCTCTAAGTGTATAGTTTTATTTCTATGTAATAATCTTCATAATAATGTTTCAACTTTTATAATTTACTTCAAAATTTGTTTATCATTCTATGGAATAAACGTGTATTATTATTTTTGTTATTATTATATGCAAGTAGTTTTACTATGAATCTAAAAGATATCACAAGAAACAATGTCACTGAAAAATAATAATAAGCTACTTTAATGCATAAATGCAATATATGATTATCTAGATTAATTGTTTATTTTGATTCTCAATTTACTATGGTTCTAGAAAAACATTGGAAATGTTTGTAAGGCCTAACTCAACTAAAAATGTTGAGATTGTTAGGAAGAATATTTTTCTTGGTTATTCAGGTTTGAACTCGTAATATCCCTTTTGTACTTATGATTTTCAAATTATGTCTGACATTTCGCCTACATACCAAATAAAATCATTGAAAGAGTTAAACTTAAGTTTTTATGTCATAAACTCATACAAATAATTTATTTTATACATTAAAAACCGTAACAATACACATATGATGCATGTTGTATATCTTTAATAGATTTCTAATACATAAAATTTACGACACATGTTTCTTTTTCCACCATTTGGGCCATAGATAATATTTTTCAAACATTATTATATTGATGGTTTAATATTCTCTACATTTATTAAAAAAAGTCGAGAGACTCGTTACTATATTGTAGAGTGTATTATGCACGGTTTGTATCAAAACCTTAGATGCATTTGCTTATGGAAAGTGTACCAGTCGTTTTCATCAAGTAATAAAGTGATAAGTAGAGTATCGTATCCACAAGGATTGTCCTTTCTTTCAAACAATTCTTGTTACTTATTTTTGTAAGTTTGACGGTATAAAAGTAAGTTGCAATTTTTATTTGTTTGCAACAGAGCAAATTTACCTGTTTTGGTTGCAGAAAAGTAAGCAGCGGTTAGGATTCTTCAAATCCCCTCTGTATATTCGTTGTTGGATAATACGTAATCTAAATGTCGTGTTTATTTATCTTTTGGTGACTACAAAAGTGATAAGGTCATTGGGAGTTTCCTAAATAGGTAGGGCACCACCTGACCCAATGGGTTTTAGCCATTGGGTACCTAATTAGGCCTTTCCCTCGGATGGCTAACTGCAACTGCTGATCGCACGATGATCCTTACGTGCGGGGTCTTGCTAATTCAAAGGTAATTGCAACATAAACTTTATATTGGCCTTCCAGTGTTTACAAGGACAATGAAGGCCATGGTTCCCTTAGGTGTGCCCATCTATGAATCTTAGGACACTCTTATCGCACTCTCTCTATGCTTACTTAGTAGTTCTACAAACGGGCGGCCCTAATCTACGTCTACCTTACTAAGGGTTTCAAGAGAATGGTCTTACTAGGTTATAGCTTTAAGTCGGACAGCTAGGTGCTTGTTTCCCTAATAACTAACTAGTTAATTCCTAGCTTAGGTAATGCACCACACGACCCAATGGGTTCTAGCCACTAGGTACCTACGTCTAGGGTCAACAATTCTTATGGCATCTTTGGCTAGTTAATAATCACTTACTTCCTAGACAAATAGTTATCAGTAAAGGGATATTAGTTTCAAGATATAAGCATCCAGTTAGTGATAACAATATTAGGTCTTGTCACAACCTAAGTATCAAATCTAGGGTTGCACCTCTCACAGAAATAAAACTACTTCCTAATAAAACTCTATGGAGGACAAAAGCATAAATAAACTAAATATACGACAAATTAAATTAAATAAATATCCAACAAAAACATACAGAGGTTCATTTTAGAACTCTAACCTAAAAATATTTAGTTACACATGCTAACTAAAATCAAATTACTAAAGATAAAAACATACCCTAGAAAATCAATGAGAAGATAGAAACTCTCCCGAAGCTCCAAAGTCGCCCTCATCTTGAACTGCCACAGTTCTGAACGAGAAATTCTGAATGAGAAAGGCTAGTATTTATAGTGAGAGTTTCTACCTGGGTATCGGCTAAAACTTCGGGCTTTACCCAAAATAAAAGAAGGAAAAGACGGTCGCACCCCGCATTTTTAGATGCACGAGGCGCATGGCCCAATCTGTCGTTTTTAGGTCTTCGTCTTCAAATAACTTGCCTCAGGACTTGGCAACAGAATTCCTCCCATTTGTAAGTCTTTTGAGGTCTCTTGAATCTTCATTATTTGTTTCCTTGAATCTTCGTAATTCTTCGGATGTTATTGATTTGCTGATTTGCATGATTTCGTCGTGAATTACTTCAAAAAAAACCCTCTATGTTTCAGGAAAACTAGAATTACAGACTCAAATATAGAAAACATTATAAAAGTCCCGAAATCATAGGCAATTGATGTACGGATTAGTGTAATTGCGCAATGGCAAGTGTACTAGTCGTTTTCATAAAGTAAGAAAGTTAGTAAGTAGAATGTCGTATCCACAGGCATTGTCCTTTCGTCCAAACAATTTTCGTTCTTATTTTTGTAAGTTGACGGTATAAAAGTGGTTGCAATTTTTATATGTTTGCAACAAAGCGATTTTACCTGTGTTTGGTTGCAGAAAAGTAAGCAGCGGTTAGGATTCTTCAAATCCCCTCTGTATATTCGTTGTTGGATAATAATTAATATAAATGTCGCATTTATTTATCTTTGGTAAACTATACAAGTGATGAGGTTGTTGGGAGTTTCCTAAATAGATAAGGCACCACCTGACCCAATGGGCATCATCCACTGGGTACCTAATTAGGCATTTCCCTCAGATGGCTAACTGCACCTGCTGATCACACGGTGATCCTTACGTGCGGGGTCTTGCTAATTCAAAGGTAATTGAAACATAAACTTAAATTGGATTTCGAGTGTTTCCCAAGGCAAAGAAGTCCAAGGTTCCCTTAGGTCTACCCATCTATGAATCTTAGGACACTCATAACACACTTTCTCTACGCTTACTTATTAGTTCTACAAACGAGCAGCCCTAATCTACGTCTACCTTACTAAGGGTTTCAAGAAAATTGTCTTACTAAACTATAGCTTTAAATCGGCCAGCTAGATGCTTGTTTCCCTAATTACTAACCAGTTAATTTCTAGCTTTGGTAATGCATCACACGACCCAATGGGTATCATCCACTGGGTACCTACGTCTAGCGTCGATAATTCCAATGGTTTCTTTTGCTAACTAATAATTACTTACTTCCTAGACAAATAGTTAACGGTAAAAAGGATATAAATATCAAGATATAATCATCCAACTAGTGAAAACAATATTAGGTCATGTCACAACCTAAGTATCTAATCTAGGGTTGCACCTCTCACAGAAATAAAACTATAATCTAATAAAACTTAATAGCGAACAAAAGAATAAATAAATTAAATAAACCATAAATTATAATAAATTAATATCCAACAAAAATATACCAAGGTTCATCTTAGAACGCTAACCTAAAAAAATTTAGTTACACATGGTAACTAAAAATAAATTACTAAAGATGTAAACATACCCTAGAAAATCAAGGAGAAGATAGAAACTCTCCTAAAGCTCCAAAGTAGCCTTCCTCTTGAGCTGCTTCAGTTCTGAACGAGAAATTATGAATGAGGAAGACTGGTATTTATAGTGAGAGTTTCTACCTGGGTTTAGGCTAAAAGTGCAAGCTTTACCCAAAATACCAATAGGAAAAGGCAAATGTGCCCCGCGTTTTCAGGCGCCTGAGGCAGATTACCAATGTGCCTAGCGCATGGGTGTATGGCCAAAGCCATGCCCTAGGCGCATGAATGATGCCCTAGGTGCATGGTAGCCTACACCATGTGCTAGCCGCCTATCTCATGTTCTAGGCGCCTATCTCATGTGCTAGGCGCATGATCTTGCCTTTCCTAGGCCCAAATTCTCCGATTTTCTGTCGTTTTAAGTCTTCGTCTTCAAATAACTTGCCTTAGAACTTTGGAACATAATTCCTCCCATTTTGTAAGTCTTCTGAGGCCTCTTGAATCTTCACAATTCTTCGGGTGTTCTTGATTTTCCGATTTGCATGATTTTTTCGTGAATTACTTCAAAAACTCCCTTAAATTTCTATGTTTTGGGAAAACTATAATTACAGACTCATATATAGAAAACCTTACAAAAGTCCTGAAATCATATGCAATCGTTCTAATACTCCTCCATTTTGCTGCTATTTCCTACTAAAATAAACTAAAAAACATGATAAGAATAACGTAAGATGACCTGTCATCAACAATCATTCTAATACTCCTCCTTTTTTTGTTGCTAAATCCTACTAAAATAAACTAAAAGACATGCTAAGAATAACGTAAGATGGCCTGCCATCAACAATCGTTCTAAAACTCCTCCTTTTTTGTTGCTAAATCCTACTAAAGTAAACTGAAAACATGCTAAGAATAACGTAAGATGACCTGTCATCACAACCCCAAACTTAGACTATTGTTTTTCCTCAAGTAACGAAAGAAAAAAATTATTTTATTCTTTGCATTTTTTTTAGGAAAAGTATACCTTTCCAGAAGTTGTGCTTAGGAATCATTGATGTGTGACATCCGCAAGTGCAGGGTTTTGTCAAAGTAGTAAAAATATCGTTCCACAGGGAGTTATTGTAATTACTGATTCTCTTTCCAATTGTGATTAGCTGAAAGATTCAAAGTTTTTATTTTTAGCAAATTGATTGATATAAAATAATAAAAAGTGTCCCGGGATTATTGGTTCATAATAATGACAAATCACTCACAATCCAAACTTATATTTTAATCTTATGTTAAATCTATTTCAAAAGAAAAGTTTCTTTAATGTATTTTATGTTTCCTCTCGGAATACATAAGTGTATTTCAACGGAAATCACACCTATTCTCATGGTTGATTGCTATTGAAACCCATTAAGAACAAAACTTTTAAGGTCTCAAGGTTTACTAGACTATTCTCATGTTTCGTAAACCTTGTCTAATCTCACATGTTCCAATACTAACCTTCATCTTTCGATCCTTCAATTAGTATTCGAAATATGAATTAAGAACGGTGAGATTAGATTAGAAAATAGATTTACATAAAATTAGGGTTCGAGACTTGGTTTGATAGGATTAGGTCATTAGACTCATCCAACAATCCCAAGACAAAGAAATCTACTCACTCATGTTCATCGTAGACAAAGAGATTAAAGAGATGGAGTAGAAAGACATGAAAGTAAACGGCTGAAAATAAAAGTGCAGAATTGTAAAGAACAAGAAAGTAAAAAAAGTAAAGAACTTTGATTCAATAGAAATAGTTGTCACAAAGAATTCCCAAGATTCAAAGATGATGATACAAGTCTGATGGCTCCTCTATTTATAGCGCAAGGAACAACCTAAACCCTAGAAAAGGCATTATAATGTGTTACAAGGCAACCCATGGGCATTTAGATTAAAAATATAATCAAAACAATCAGCTGGAACCGCGCACGGTCGTGCCTGCAAGGCGCACGACCTTGCTTGCTTGAAATCACAAAAGCAGCAAAGGGAACGTCGATATCGCGCACGGCCGTGCTTAGCTGAGCACGGACCGTGCGAAACTCTCGACATTGTGCAGCACGATTGGATTAAAAGGGGCGCACAGTCAGTGCAATTGCAGGCCCGACCGTGCGCGATAAAAAGGCAATAGATCTTCATATTTTGCCCCTTAATCAGCCTTGAATCATGCTTGAATCCTTTCTTTCCTTAACCATGCCTCTAAATCCCTTCTTTTGTGTTGAGACTTGATTTCACCATATTTGATCCTGAAATAAAATAACAAATGATTTAAAGTACCAAAGTTCTAAAAAGTAATTAAAAACACATAAAATTCTTATAAACTATACACTTAAAAACCTATAATTATTGACTTATCAAACTCCCTCATACTTGAATCTTTGTTATTCCTCAAGTAAAAGGCATAAACATTAGAAGCATTAACAACATTAACATAAATATAAATTAAAAACTTTTGCTTCCTCCAAGGCTTTGTTTTCAACGTACACTAATCACAACCTCAAGTGTTTCTCATGAACCTATTCAACCCAACAACAAGTTTCAAGTGAGTGTGTGTGTAGTCCAGCTTTTTCTTGAACCTGTGTAAGAGATATTATGATGAAACAGGTTCTAACCTCAACTCTATACCAACCGAGAAAAGTTCTTTCTTCATTTCATATAAGAGAGGTGGGAATCGTTTTTTGATCATTTGACAATTGTAAGAAAGAAGGAATTACAGAAGCTATATGATTTTTCAGGTTATCCAAATCTTCCCTGGGAGGCCAGTGAGGGCAGCTCCTACCAACCCAAGTCAATGATGTCCCCTTATATATATTTTTAGTTCCGACCCTCTTGATAATCAACCAGTTCTAGGCACTTGATCATTTATTTGATGTCTTGGTGACCAACCAGTTTTGGGCGCTTGGTCACCTTTATTTGATCCTTTTTGTTCCCCCACACTAACTTATACTACTTTTACTCTTAAAACTTTTTAGGGTCAATTTACCACTAAAGTTAGAGCGTGCTCCTTAAAACACCTACCTACACAATTACTCAATGACTACAACTTTGTGCTTTTCTCGAAGAGAATATTTCACATTGAAACTGATGTGGGTATAGCAAGAACACTTAAAACACAAGATTTTATTTTCATGCACATAATCATCCTTAAACAGCCTTTTGGAAGAAACTTATTATTCTTTTTTATATCACATAGGTACGCATACAGGGCTCACCAAAAGGCCTAACAAAGAACATTAGGATGAGGCTCTCTAAGTCAAGTCTATTATTGCCCTCAATCCTATTAATCCCTTGCTCGAAACCTACACCAAACTTCCCACCTATATAGATGATGATCCCACCCACTACTATCTCACCTTTATCATCAGATTTCTTTTTAGCAACGACATAAAGGTGATCAAGTAAGTAGTAGCAAGTGTTCACAGGGCGTTCATTCAACATATCCCACAACATAAAGAGCTCATCAGTCCTCGTTGGTCCCACTTCCTTCCTACCCCAAATTGTGCATGCCATAACCCTTTGAATGTATATAAGCACGGGGTTATGGATAGCATTATCCTTGTTGGAACAGGCATTATAGCGATCTAACCCGGTGATCCTAGTCCAAAAAGCAACAGGGTCATAGTTGACTGGCTTTAAATTTTGATCCCAAGAGTCATGAATGAACCCCACATTCGAGAAGCCCATTGTTTCACAAAAACTTTCAATAGACATCTCGTAATCATTATTTAAAAGCCGGAAAGAGAATTTATGATCAGGGTTATCCGAATTCGACCTATCCTTAGTGAAAGCGAGGGAGCTCAAGAACTCATAGGTGAAATTTTCATACCCCCTCATAGGTCTCAGCATCTTTGTCCAACCTAGGGTATCTAGCAACCTAACAACATTATCCCTAATACCCAATCTAATCATTGTATCACCATCAGGGTACCTACTAGTAGAAATAGGCTTAGAGACAAGAATGTTATACCTTTTTCGTTGATCGACATTCTTGAACTCAATGCCATGGAACCGGACTGCAGCTTTCTTCTTCCCTACACCGTCGGGTGAGCCAACAATCTCCTTTCCCTTCCTCTTTGAAGCCATTTTTGTGTTTGACCATGTTTTACCATGAAGGATTTGGCTGAAGTTTAGGGTTGAGGGAAATTTTGTGTGGAATAGGTGGTTTTGATGGTTGTCATACCCCAAATTTTGACCATTTAAAAATTTTCATTCGTATTTTAAAGTTTTATTCGTATTTTAATAACCAGAATCTTTGCTTTATTTTTTACGCATGTTTTTATTCGTGTTGAAGTATTTAAACATTTTATTTATACCGTAGATGGTTAAAATATCTTTTTCGCTTCGTAAGCAGTTAAATTCTTTTTTAATTCGTTTTTAGATATTTAAAACCTTTTGTTCGTATTTTAGATTTTTTTATTTCGTTCTTTATCAGTTAAAAAGTTTTGTGTTCGTATTTTAGAAAGTCGAGTAATTTTTGTCGTCTCAAACAAAATTTCGACAGAGAGGTATTTTAAAATACCTCATTTGGTTACCGAAAGCGACATTTTTATTTATTTTGTTTTAATGTCATTTATTTAAAATTGATTTTCATTTTTTTTTATTTTTATAAATAATTTTCGTTTTATTATTACTTTTTTCATTTAATCTATTCTTTTTAATCTTTTAGAAAGTCTTTTTTGGTCCATGTGCTGTCCTTTTGTACCAGAGCCCTTTAGGGGCATTTTCGTCCTTTCTCTGCAGCAGCAGAGAAACCCTACTTTTCAGATATAAATAGTCATTTAATGCACTGTAGCAGAGGTCAGAGAGTCAGAGAGAGGTCAAATCAATCATTGCAGCACACAAACACCAAAACTTTCTCTCCAAAATTCCTTAGATCCAACACAGAAAACCAACAAAAAATGAAGAAACGTGAAGAACATTCATGATTTCAAAAAATATTTTCCAGATTCAATAGATCTCAAACGCAACATTTCACCAAAACAAAATCATAAATCCACCATCACAATCGTTCTAACAAAGATCATCACCAAACATTTTCTCTTCTTTCTCAAATTTACAACAACAACTTCAAGAACACATGAACAGTAGCAAATCGAACTCAACAACAACTTCAAGAACACATGAAAAGTAGCAAATCGAACTCAACAACAACAACCAGAGTAGATCCGAACCAAAACGGGCTCACTCAAGCTTGAATCGAAGTTTTTCCAATGTTTTCCGAAGAAATATCTCCAGATCTTAACAGATCCAAAGAGGTAACAACTTTGTTCTTCATCTTTTTCTTCGTTGGACTCTTTTTTTTCCGAGATGAATTTGTTAGATCTAGGACTATTTGTATCGTTTCTGTGAAAAATACTTTCGAAAACGTGTTTAGGAGAAGGAAGAGAAGAGGTTTAATCAAAAAAAATTTAAAAAAAAAAGAGTTTAAGTTCTCCGACGCGGTGGCTCCGTCGACGGAAGCCGGCCGGCCGCCGCGTCGGAACCTATTTCTTCCTTCTTCTCCGACCTGCTTTCAAAAGAGAGAGAAGAGAGTTTCTCTCTCTAAGTTTAACTTAGAGAGAGAAACGTTTTAGTTTATGTTGTTTTTTTGTTGGGTTTCGAATTTATAGTGCCTTCTTTTTTGTATGCTCCCATG
>Ga0315914_1005341_pt1 | contig 18734 bp, 10 predicted proteins | sample MpolenodulesMG_FD_203920 | JGI IMG/M metagenome (GOLD analysis project Ga0315914, IMG submission 203920) | Medicago polymorpha root nodule microbial communities from Los Angeles, California, United States - elongated nodules | ecosystem: Host-associated > Plants > Roots > Nodule | place: USA... | reverse complement strand
AATAATTTACAACCACTAATGTGTTTATATAGACTAATGTAACTTGATGGGCAAGACTACTAAACTAATGGGCCCAATACACATAACCAATAATAATAATTAAAATAAATTATTTACAACAAAAGTCAACACATATAAACGAGTTAAAATATGCATTACCCGTTTCTTGACGTCAAATGTGTGGAGAAACCTTTTAGCAATCCTTCTCCAATGATTAGAAACCAAGATTTAGGGGAAAAAAAGTATTTTTGGGTATTTTTTTGAGGTATGGTGATGGAAGATGATGAATGAATAGGAGGTAGGGGTGTGGGTTTGTACTGGTTTAGGGAAAAATCCTAATGGTAGTTAACTACTGTTGGTATTTTTTCAATGGTAGTTAACCACCATCGGGGGTATTTATGTATCTTCCAGGTGTTTTTAAGAAAAAACACATGTTAGAAAAGCAAATTTCTAAGAGTTACTAAACAGGGAAGACAAGACACAGACATCGTAGAAAGAAATGGAAGTAACAAGTGCTGTTCATTCAGTTGGATTTCTCAAACAACTTGAAAGGTTGAACACCACCAATGGACCCTTGTTCCTTACCACAAAAAACACTGCACCAAAGAACACTCTTCTTCATTGTTATCTTCATCCAAACCACTCAAGCACCAAAAACAATGGTAGTAGAACTAGAAACAGTAAAAGTGTGATCATCAAGTCAACTTCTTCTTCTTCTGCTGCTTCCATAGAAACTTCAGGATCATTATCTGAAGTTGAAAAGATAAAGCAGAAATGTCTTAAGTGGAAGTGGAAGGGTGAATATTCTATAAATTATTTTGTTTCTTCTGATTCTTCAGATTCCAATCACCCTCCTCTGTTACTTGTCCATGGCTTTGGTGCTTCCATTCCTCACTGGCGCAGGTATGTTTTTTTCCCTCATATTTTTTTCCTCAATTCTCATCCACTCATTTTTTTTGCTTAAAGATATCATTATCCTTGTTTATCACTTTATATTCTTTTGTATGACTATAGTGTTATGTTGCTATCACATAAAATTGTGAAAAAAAATAATGTGCATTTTAGTGCCTAAATGGAAGTTAATTATACTAGGAAATGAATTAGTGCCTAAGTGGTGGATAATCACATTTTAGTGACATTCACAACCAATACCTCAAAAATGTCACATATTTTTACTCTGACAAATTAATCACTGAGTTCAACTACTTTTCTTGAGCAAAATTGGGTTGTAAAGGCATCACAATTTTTCTTTTTCAGGAATATCAAGACACTGTCTGAGAATTATACTGTCTATGCTATTGATCTTCTTGGTTTTGGAGCATCAGATAAGCCGCCAGGCTTTTCATATACCATGGAAACATGGGCTGAGGTATTTATCTAACGACCTTTTAGTTCGACATCATTAAAATCGTAGTTCCAAATTGCAGTCCAAACTACAATTGCAGCCGCAATATAACTATTTTAGAGATTTCTGCAACTGCATTGTAACTGTAATTGCGGCCGCATTTTGCCTCAATATCAAGGTTTGCATCACAACTGCAACTAAGACCGCAACTGCGATTAAGAACTGTGATTTACACTCTAGCATCACAAATTTAACTTATATGGTACAATATTCAATACAAACAGTTGATCTTGGATTTCTTGGATGAAGTTGTTCAGAAGCCAACAGTACTAATAGGAAACTCTGTTGGAAGTCTTGCTTGTCTCATTGCTGCTGCTTCAGGCATGTATGTTTGTTACCTTCTACTTGTAGCTGAAGATGTAATCTTAAATTTCTGAAACTTATTTTTTTCCTTCTTATAATGTAGTATTCGACCAGATTCAAGTGAAACTTTAGTTAGAGGAATTGTGCTATTAAATTGTTCTGGTGGCATGAACAACAAAGCAATTGTTGATGATTGGAGGATCAAGTTACTACTACCCTTGCTTTGGCTTATTGATTTTTTATTGAATCAAAAGGGAATTGCCTCTGCAATTTTTGAGCGTGTTAAACAAAGGTATGAGTTCTCTTTATATTAGGCCATAATTTCCCTCTTATTTTTGCAGAGGCAACCTAAAATTATACTTTTCTTAAATACAGAGAGAATTTGAGGAACATCTTGAGTTCAGTGTATGGAAATAAGGAGTCTGTGGATGATGAACTTGTGGAGGTAAATTGAGGCTATGATTGCTGATTATTACTCTCTTCTTTCCTTTTTAACTGTTGCTTTTGTAGACAAAACTTGTTATTTATTTGTCGTTTTCAAAGTTTAATGGAACATTAACTATTGTTTTGTCAATAATATCCCCAACTATTTATTTGTCGTTTTCAAAGTTTAATGGAACATTAACCAAGTATTATAGGGAAAAAATAGTTTCATCAAAAGTAACAAAATATATTGATTTTCTTTGCTATATGTAAATTACCTTGAACCAACAACTAAGAATGAATGGAATCACCGGAAGGATATTTTTTTTTTTCCATCTTAAACAACATTTACTTATAAGAATTCATATTTTGGTTCTGCAGATCATTAGGGAACCGGCGAATGCTGAAGGAGCCTTAGATGCATTTGTATCAATTGTAACAGGGCCACCAGGGCCTAATCCGGTGCAGTTGGTGCCGAAAATATCAACGCCTATTTTACTTTTATGGGGAGATGAAGATCCATTTACTCCAATTGATGGACCTGTTGGAAAGTACTTTTCTTCATTGCCTTCTCAACAAGAAAATGTTCAACTGTTCATGCTTGAAGGGGTTGGACATTGTCCTCATGATGACAGACCTGAATTAGTCCATGAAAAATTGCTTCCCTGGTTGGCAACTCTTTAAAATTCATAGGAAATACATGCAGTACCATACAAACCTTTTATAGTTTATAATTGGTGACTCAAACCTCGAAAAACTGTCACATATATTCCAAATGTATAGATTATGTTGTTTATAAATTGTTTGTATTCATTTAGACCCCCAAGTCTGGAAGGAAGATAGGTTATGATCAAAGTTCTTGGGAAAACATGGTGAGAGTCTTAGAGAACTTACATTTAAAACATTTTACATTATATCCCAAATACGTTGTACCAAGAAGCCTATAAATTAAATGTAAAAAAAAAGGCTATAAATTATTATCAAAGATAAAAAGCCTATAAACAAAAGTGTTTACAAAAAGGTCCATAAAGAGTGACATTTTTTTGTGTGGATATCAACGTCGTTCTTTAAAAATATAAGTTTATAATGTTCATTCTTATATTTCAAGTGATTTTCAAGTGTTTTGTATGATTATTTTTTTCCTTAAGTTTTTATTTATTTTTAAAATAAAAAGTTGAGTTTTTCCTTTTGTTATTTGATTCAACTAGTTGGATTTGAAAATAGAGAAATAAATTTATCTAAATGAAAATCAGAGACTAATCCATAACTGCATTATAATGTGTATGATAATGTCAACTATAACTTGCTTGTAGATTTATACATGTGGAACTTATTTTTAACCATTTTTCAGTTTATTTGGTAGATAAAAATTTAGGTGAGTTGGACTCCGAAGACTTATCAGAGTCAAGTCTCAAGACTCAAAACGTTACAGAGATACTAATCATCCATCAAAAAGATCCTCACACCTACACCACAATCTTGTGAATGAATCATCTCCTCACCAATTAAATCAACTTTCATTAGCTTAAGTTTTTATATTTAATTGATTGAATTTAATCAAATCAATATTAACTAGTTCATGAACCTTCAAAAATAAAACTACTTCACGGCTTCATGCATTTTTAGCTTATATGACAAGTTAAGCTAAGTTGAGTGAGCTCCCTATGTGTGCTTGTGAACTTTATAAAGCAATTTTATTTTTGAGTTATCTTTGACCGGATACATTATTCGAAAGATGAATTAGATTTTAAATAAATGTAAGTAAAATTCAGATAAGATAAGAGTGTATTTGTATCAAAGAATTTTTTTAAGTTAATTTATGTTTAGAGGGTATTTCTATGTACATTTTATTGTTTGAATGATAAATTTTTGAAAGTTCATAAATTTAGTCCCACAAAATTTAAGAATGAACAATTTTTTTAACCTATTTAAACATTTAAATTTCTTAAAATTTCAATTTTCCAATCATTTTTGAGAGAGGTTAATGTCCATATATGGCACTTGGCAGAACCATGTTTGTTATACACTCGAAGCCTCTGGAAAAGGTTGGAAAACTCATGCACTTAGAACCAACCACCTTTCCTTTTTCCAAAACACCATACTAATCTCGAACATTCTCAATCTATCTACAATCATGTCCCTTCCATTTCACTCTTTACCATCCATATGTCATTTACAACCTATAAATAGAACACATGAGCATTTTTGCTTCCACCAAATTGAAGAAAAACAAATATTTTACAACTTCTTCCTCAAGTTTCAAATCATCATAATAAGCTACACACACATTTTCAAGTATAATGAAAATGAGGCTACAACAACTCAACATGTTGCTTATACCAATTCTCTTGCTTATTCTTGTTGGTAATTTTCCTTCCAAAGCAAAAGGGTCATTGCTACCATTCATAGATTCACCAAACACACTCTTGTCCGATCTCTTGTCTGATCGTTTTCCAGATCCATTTCGTGTCTTGGAACAAATCCCATTTGGAGTCGAAAAAACCGAACCATCCATGACAATGTCGCCAGCTAGAGTAGACTGGAAGGAAACTCCAGAGGGACATGTTATAATGTTGGACGTGCCAGGGATAAAAAAAGATGAGATAAAGATTGAAGTGGAAGAGAATAGAGTGTTAAGAGTGAGTGGTGAAAGGAAGAAAGAAGAAGAGAAAAATGGTGATCATTGGCATAGAGTTGAAAGATCTTATGGAAAATTCTGGAGGCAATTTAGATTGCCTGAAAATGTTGATTTGGATTCAGTGAAGGCTAAGATGGAAAATGGTGTTCTTACTTTGACACTTAATAAGTTGTCACATGGTAAGATTAAAGGTCCTAGAATGGTTAGCATTGCTGAGGAGAATGAGCAACCATCTAAGCAGGAGCTTTGAAATATTTTGATCATTGTAGTCATGAAAATGCTTTTCAATTCTGTGTTTGATTAGTGAATAAAGGGATTTCATATGAGGTCTTGCTTGTTGTGAGTCACTTCTTGATGATGAGTCACCTTTAGTGTTGTAAAGGCTTGTTATCTCTATTAGTCTTGCATGAAACTAGTAATAAAAATTTTCTTTATGTATAATTGTTATATGTGTGGGTGTGTGTGTTTGAATTGTGGAAAAATCATATCATATTTTAATTTACATACATATAATCTAGTGGTTGCATGTTTTAGGAGCAGAAATGAGGAATGCATGACGATAGACTGGTGTGAACCGTAAAAACATGAAGAAAGAGTTGTGCATTCCGCAAAAGGATTAATTAAGAGGCAAATATCATCATATGAAGAATCCAATTACGAGGATTCCGGCTTGAACCTCAATGAATGTGTTTAATTTGACATTATTGATATTGTCATACATGCTATACAAATTCGGCTTTACGGGTTTCTTTCTCACCATTGATTAGTTAATTTTTGTCACTATTTATTCGTTAATTTTTAGAACATATTCGAGCAGAAATTTATCGTGTATTATTATAAAATAAAATAAATTTAGGCCGTTCCTACGAATTCGGAGGCTCGGCTATATGCTTCGTGTAAAATGGTCATTCTTTGTAGTTAGTTAACCGTATATATGTAGTACCTTCGATAAGTTTCTAGTATTTTTACACCTCCTGCTTGGATACATGTTTCGTGTAAAATGGTCATTCTTTATAGTTAGTTAACCGAATATGTAGTACCTTCGGTAAGTTTCTAGTATTTTTACATCTCCTGCTTAGATACATGCTTCGCGTGTAAAATGGTCATTTGTCGTAGTTAGTTAACCGTATATATGTAGTACCTTTGGTTAGTTTCTAGTATTTTTACACCTCTTGCATGGATACATGCTTCATGTAAAATGGTCATTCTTTATAGTTAGTTAACGGTATATATGTTGTTTTTACAAAACATTCTCACAAATATCAAGATAATATTTAGATTGAATGTCCGTGTAAAATTACCTACATAAACAATGCATATAACAAAACATTCTCACAAATATCAATATAACGATATTTAGCTTGAATGAAAATGTGGTTGTGCTCAACACAACCCAATAAAACTGGTTTGTAAGATGAAATTTATGTTGTTATTTTTTAGTTGTTTTCTTAACTTAAAAATAAAATATAGAAAATTACCATGAAATAATTTTATTTTATTGATGTATAAGTATTGAAATGCGGCAGACCTAACACATTAGGAGATCTAAGACGAAAGCAAAGATGATGTCTTTTTGAAGTTCATAATATTAATTTTGTTTAAATATCTTTTATATGAGTTGCTAATATAAAAATCATTTAAAAATGTAATCGATTTTGTTTATTTTAAATTGACAACTGTGTCAAGTGATTTATTCTTAATATCTGTTAATTTTTAAATAAAATTTTGTTAATATTAATTTTAAAATGGTATAACATGAGGTCGTTTTATTTCAGTAAAAAAGACATTTATTATTTATATCAAGTAATTTTTTTTAAAAATAAAAAAAAATTGTAGGTCGAAAACGATTTCTTTAATGGCCCTATCCTTAAACCGATTCTGATAAATACGAGTATATGAAACCAAGAAAGATAGGCAAATATATAATACGAAACTTATTATACGAAACTTCTGCTTGGTAATTTAGCATGATCAATCTCAACTCACATTAATCTTCTTCTTACTCGTTTATCCAGCAGTTGCAAGTTCCTAGGAACCATGCCACGCTACAATCTATATATGCAACAAGACCACTAATTCTGTTTCCATCAAATTGAAGAAACAAATCAGTACCTTAATATACTAGAAATGAGGCTACAGCAACTCAACATGTTACTAGTTCCTTTTTTCTTGCTTGTAGTTTTCCTACCAATGCAAAAGGTCCAGTGCCACCTTCAATGGATTCTCCCAATCCTCTCTTAGCTGATCATTTCCCAGACCCATATTGCGTCATGGAAGAAATCCCCTTCGGAGTTGAGAAAGACCAATCAGTAGATTGGAAGGAAACTTCAGATGAACATGTTATAATGATGGACGTGCCGGGGTTGAGAAAAGGTGAGATAAAGATAGGAGTGGCAGAGAACGGCTTGCTGAGAGTGATTGGAGAAAGGAAGAAAGAAGATGAGAAAAAAGGTGATCGTTGGCACAAAGTTGAAAGGATGTATGGAAAATTCTGGAGACAGTTAAGATTGCCAGAAAATGTTGATTTGGATTCGATCAAGGCTGAGATGGAAAATGGAGTTCTTACTTTGACATTATTTAATAATTGTCACATGGTAAGATCAAAGGTTCTAGAGTTGTTAGCAAGGATGAGGAGGATGAGAAATCAGGCAGTACCACTGAACTTTAAAATAAGCTTTTTAATTCTATGTTTGGTTTGAATAAAGGGATTTTACCTAAGATTTAGTTGTTAGTGTGATGAAATTAACCACTTGTTGGATGATTAGTGTCGTAGAGGGTTTAGAAATCTCTATAGCTAGTTGGGTTTTGTGTTTTGTAGCTTTATCTTTTATGTTTGATACTTCTTGAATTGGGTTTTGTGTTTTGTAGCTTTATCTTTTATGTTTGATACTTCTTGAATTGAATGGTCTTTTTTTGTCAAGGAATATTGTCTTTACTCTATGACTCTTTGAATTATGATATTATTTGTCATTTTGTCTTCATTATTTTTTATATGACCCATGATCATATTAGCTCCAATGTGATGTTCCACAAATCATTCTCAATACTTTTATAGAAACTACCTTTACACATTAATTTTTTTTGGGTAGTAACCTTCATACATTAATTGATAGAGTTGTTGTCATAATTCAATTTTATTTGTCGTACATTTTTACACTTTCGTGTGCATTTTTATTTTAATACTTAATTTGATTCGATTTTAACGAAATGATAATAGAAATTAGACAATAAGGTCTATACATGTATTTTAGAGTTATTATTTATCTTGGTCCATTTACAACTAAATTTTAAAATACAAAAAATAAACAAAATAACATAAAAAGAAAAATAAAAGGACAATGGCAGTGGAGTGAACCGACTCCTCTCCATTTATGTCAAAAATCAAAGTTCTCTTTTTCCTATCTTTTGAATATTTCCTCTTCCAAGCAATGCTACTAATATAACACGGTCAAAAATAACAAGTGAAAAAAGACAAATAATTGGACAAATAATTGGTTTTTGGTGGTTAGTTTTGTATTGGTTTTTGTGGTAGCTCTGGGTTGGATGGTGTCTTGATTGATGATTTGATAATCCGAGATGTATGGATTTTTTTTAGTGTTCCGCATACATACAACACTATTTCTTGTTGTTTCTGTCTTTACGGGTCTCTGTTCGTCTTGTGCAGAACCTTGAATATTAATAAATTTTACTATTAAAAATAAAATTGGACAGAAAATCGTCCGATATGCTCAAATGCAGCTTAAATCTACAATTCTTTTCTTCCCACTATTTAGTGTGTGCGTTTGTTGATACGTTCTTTCAAACCAAAAACAAAAGAGTATTTTTTACCTCAAATCTCTCTACTTGAAGGATATGTTGAATCATAGAGTATTGCACACATTTAAGTGGTTAAAATTTGAAATGTGATCTCGCAGGCCTCTGGAGTTTTACATGATCACTTATTGGTTGAAAAGCATCAATTTTGTTTTTAAACTATAACACTTTCTCATATTTAGCCTCTAAATTAGATAAATATAGTAAGTCATGTTTAGATTTACACTATCATTGCCTTTATGGCGTCCCAATGTTGTTTATGTATACTACTTGTTTTTTTTAAGGGGATGTACTACTTGTTACTTCAGAAATTAAGTTGAATTAGATAATGATTATTTAATGACTAATTAGTCCTTATATAATCACTATCTGCCACTATAAATTAATGATTTATTCCTTATTTGTTTTGAAAGTATCATCTCATTCTCTTGTTGTGTTGCCAAATAGATTTTACAACAAAAAGTTTTCAAAGATTGATTAAAAATAGACTAGATTATAATTTTGATCCATCTAATTTAAACCGGGTAATTTTATCTCTCAATTTTGTTTGAGCCAAATAATTTCTTCAACATAAACTCTTAAAATTTTCAGTTTTAGCACAATATTATACGTGTATGATTGATTTGAGATATAAAATACATTTTGCAAAGTTTAAAAATAAAATTTTGAAGAAATTGAAAGAGCTTTGTAAAATGTGATTTTAGAATTTTAAGAGATGAAAAATAATTGTGATTTTGAGTGAAGATTATTATTTGGATTAATGAATTTTGACAATTTAATCAATTCAGTTTGTGAAAAAATGTGAATAGTTTGTATAAGAATATTTGAGAGTTTAAATTGCATAAAATATAATATAAAAAAATTTAAATATAGCAATTGGAAAGAAAAGAGGCTAAGGTTCGAATGTGCACTTGGCAGAACAATGTTCATTACACACACGAAGCATCTGGAAGAGGTTAGAAAACTCTTGCATACCTTTCCTTTCTCCAAAACACCATACTAATCTCGAACATTCTCAATCAATCTACAATTATCTCACTTCCATTTCACTCTTTACCATCCATATGTGGTTTTTTCTAGATTACTTTTGAAGAATGTGGGCAGTTTACCCACCAACCAATAAAAATGAGCAATTTATTGGTGTGGTCATGATAATACCACTTAAAAAGGTGAATGTTCATTAGTTAAGATAAATTACCCACAATTCTTCTGTTCATGCGTATGTTATTTATTGAATCTTCATGAACCATGCATGCATGCAACACTTTACAACCTATATATACAATACAACACATTAGCATTTCTGCTTCCACCAAATTGAAGAAACAAAATTAGTAGGCTTTTATATGTGTTTAGTCCCTGTAAATATGAGTCATTTAAAATTTGGTCTCTGAATTTGTTAATTCTGGCATTTTACCACTGCAAAATTTAATCATTTAAAATTTCGACCATCATCCCAGTTAATGACTGCCACGTCACTTATATGCTTACGTGGCAGTGCTATCACATCAAAAGTTTATGTGAACGGACCAAAATGCCCCTAAAGTTCTCACACATACACGAAATGACCGTTTTACCCCTAAGTTCATCTTCTAAAACCAGCACAATAACCACCACCATCTCCTCCATCCTCAACATCACAAATAACACCACACAATTCAGATCTCACTCTACCTTTCTTTCGTTATCACAACATATACAACAATGACATCCCTAAATCCACTCCTCCCTCTAAGTTCCAACCACCGATCCCAAATCCACTTATAACTCCAACACCACCGCCGTCGCGCTCCGTCGTCTCCCGCTTGGTATATATCAATCTAGTGGATTTACAAGCAACCTTGTGGGTCAATTCCTTCGTTCGCTTGATTCGCTTAATCTAAAGGATCAGTTTTTATGTGCTTCCAGTAAATAATGATCTCAGCTGACTGTCATAGATGTCTTTCTTGCTAATATTGTGAAATTTCTGAGGAAATTGAACAAAAGACAAGGAGGATGATATCCGTGGATCAAGGTGAAAACACATGGCATATCGAGCTGAAGTTGGATCGTTGCAGAACATGTCGCAATATAGAACTAGGATGCAGGGAAAATTACTCATCACAACAGATACACGAAGCTGAAAAATTATTATGCAAGACATAAAATCATTACATTTGCTGTATTTGTAAAGCAAGTTTTGTATATATACTTTGGAAGATAGAAGGATGGCCGTACAAGGACATTGAGGGCTCCAGCTTTGAAATTTCTCTCTTTCGAAACATAGAAAACATGAAGTTGATCCATGGGTAGTATGACAATTTCACGCTTGTTTGATAGTCTCAAGGGTATTTTTGTCATTTCAAGACATTACTGACATGACAGTGAATAAATGGGGAGAGGGATGCAATTTTAAATGATTAAATTTTGCAATGGCAAAATGCCAGAATTAACAAATTCTGGGACCAAATTTTAAATGACCCCTATTTGCAAGGACTAAACACATATAAAAGCTAAATTTGTATTATATAACTGTGCCTACTATTTCCCAACGTACCAAATCATAAAGAACACACATTTTCAAGTATGATGAAAATGAGGCTACAACAACTCAACATGTTACTTGTACCATTTCTCTCGCTTATTCTTGTTGGTAATTTTTCTTCCAAAGCAAAAGGGTCATTGCTACCACTCATAGATTCTCCCAATACTCTCTTATCCGATCTCTGGTCTGATCGTTTCCCTGATCCATTTCGTGTCTTTGGAGTCGAAAAAAACGAACCATCCATGTCATTGTCACCAGCTAGAGTAGACTAGAAGGAAACTCCAGAGGGACATGTTATAATGCTGGACGTGCCAGGTATAAGAAAAGATGAGATAAAGATAGAAGTTGAAGAAAATAGGGTGCTAAGAGTGAGTGGTGAAAGGAAGAAAGAAGAAGAGAAAAACGGTGATCATTGGCACAAAGTTGAAAGATCTTATAGGAAATTCTGGAGGCAGGTTAGATTTCTGGATAATGTTGATTTGGATTCAGTGAAAGTTAAGATGGAAAATGGTGTTCTTACTTTGACCCTTAAAAAGTTGTCACAAGATAAGATTAAAGGTTCTAGAATGGTTAGCATTACGAAGGAGGAGCATGAGAAACCATCTAAGCAGGAGCTTTGAAATAGTAATGTGATTGTGATCATTGTAGTAAAAATGCTTTTTAATTATGTGTTTGATTTGTAGATAAAGGGTTTTCACATGAGGCCGTGCTTGTTGCGAATCACTTCTTGATGATGAGTCAATTCTCGTGTTGTAAAAGCTTATTATATTCCCTCCGTCTTAAATTGTATGTCGTTTTGAATTTTTTTTTTTTAAATTGTATGTCGCTTTACAATACCAATGAATCATTAATGTTATTTTTCCTATTATATCCTTAACTATTTATTACTTTCTCTTCTTCCAAGTTATTCATTTATCTTTCCCATGTTATTTATCAAGGACAATTTTGTAAAACAACTCATAATATCTCTTTCCCACATAAAATTAATTAAATTTCTTAAAACGTGTGAAATGCCCAAAACATCATACAATTTGGGACGGAGAGAGTATCTCCTAATGAATGAAACTATATAGCTAGTTGATTTGTGTGTCAATAAGACATTTTCATCATTCTTTCAACAAAAAAAAAAGACATTGAACATGAATTAATTCATTTGAGTTTATTTACTAACATATGTTAAAAAATAATTCATAACTGCCACCTAAGCAAGTTAGTTAAGAATTTGTTAAAAAAACTAATTAGTTAGTGTGATAGCTTGTGTTACAAGCAAGTGTTAGTTTTATCTATATAAAAGCTTTGTAATATTTTTTTTTTAAGGATAAAAGCTTTGTAATATGTACACTCACTTAATAAGATTCACATTGCAAGCATAATTTCTCTATTCTTCTCTTTCAATTTTACAGTTTTATTTTGCTATTATTCTAATCTTCCTAAAACAGCTTATTTGAATAAGCACTTTTCTTTGTAATAGAACACCGTTTCTGCTCTAACAACATAAATATTTGTGAAGGTAGAAAGAGTTGCACATTCTATAAAAGAGTTGAGAGGAAAACCTTAACAATCTTGATTAAAGTCTAGTTCAAGTCTCAAATGGAATTACATAACTTAGTCCAACTAATTAACATGCTTAATGGTGTGAAACATTACATAAGTCTAATAATAAAAGATAAAACTCAACATTGTATTCAGTCCCTATCAAATCATTCAATTCTGCAATATTTTTACCTTTTCCAACCTGTGTATTTGAAAGGGAAAAAACAATGTAAAACAGTAGATTGGGTTGAGACATATGTCTTAGTGAATTCCCTACTAAACCATAAAAGTGGTCTAAAGTTTCATTTGTTCAATGTTTATCCTTCCATAACAAAGTAAATTTCAATAAGTATAATGTAATTTAAAATGACTATGACTGAATTGTAAAGGTGTGACAAACATTATGTCTTAGTCATTTTAGCTGATGTGAAAATTATCGGGTGTGAGAGTTCTCAATAATATCCACCTGTCAGTAAAGCGTTATATATAAAATAAAATGATACTTTACCAGAACTGCATCACATTTTTATTAGAATTTTAACTGAGAAACCGCTAATGATTCAAGTACACCGAAAACCTAACCCTTAAACCATCAACAATATCGTGATGTTAATTTGTTTATTAACAATTGACAAATTGAACTTTGTAGAAATCTGAGCGTTCAACTATTGTTCAACATTTATTGTACCTGTCATAACTTGTTAGTGTCAAATAATTTTCAGCGTCATTAACTCATTACATAGTAATGCTTCTTATCTGAATATTCAAGGAGTACCTGTTAAATCCCTTCGTTCATTCTAGTGAACAATCTTATCGACCACACATGGATGGATCTAGAAATACATTTTAAGTGTGGCTAAATAAGTATCAATCAAAATAGTGATTGATTTTTAATATTTTATACTTTAACGACTGAACTTGTCGTCATAATTTTTGTCGTTAAACGTATTAGAGACCAATTTTTAATTTAGCCACAATTTTAAGTCTATTTCTGTCCCTGAACATATTGACAACTGAAAATTCGGTTGCTTAAAAATTTTATATTTTTTTTTAAATTCCTGTGTGCTATAGTCACACATGACCAAGAGTTAGAAATAATTTTGATTCACTAGGATAATTAACTAATAATTTTAATACTCTTGATTCACTATTACTTACTAATGCAAATTTCATGAATTCACTATATTACTTAATTAACTAATAATCGTCAAAGGGCTGTACTATAACAATGAATTAAGCTCTATGATTTTAACTCATTCTCTTTTTTCATTGAATGATTTTTTTTATTTTTAAATTTGAACAATTTAAGTAATATTTAATAATGTTCAAAAATAAAAAAGTCTTTTTTCATTGAATGATTTTTTTTATTTTTAAATTTGAACAATTTAAGTAATATTTAATAATGTTCAAAAATAAAAAAGGGTTAATTAAGTAAATGGTCTCTATTTCAAAAAAAAAAAAACAAGAAGAGACATTTGTATCATAAAAAATTTCAAACAAAAATTGAAACTCCAAAGTGATTGCTTTAACGACCCTTCGCATGGACCGATCATGATAAAATACGAGTATATGAAACCAAAAAAGATAGGCAATACAAAACTTATAAAAAAGGTGAGTACAAAAATATAAGTGCATGATCAAGCTTGGTATATACTATATAGAGTGCTAGCTAATTTTTGTGTCTCAACCAAACACTTACAATCATTTTGTGTGCTGCCCACTCTTCTTGTGTGTGGTACCAACACAAACACTTCTGCTTGGTAATTTAGCATGATCAATCTCAACTCACATGTAATCTTCTTCTTACTCGTCTATCCAGCAGTTGCAACTGCCTATGAACAATGCCACATAACAACATATATATGCAACAAGACCAGTAAATTGTCCATCACTTCAAAATCAACACACACATTTCCAAGTATCCTAGAAATGGGGCTACAACAACTCAACATGTTACTAGTACCTTTTTTCTTGCTTGTTCTTGCTTGTAGTTTTCCTACCAAAGCAAAAGGTTTGCTATCATCTTCCATGGATTCTCCCAATCCTCTCTTAGCTGATCATTTCCCAGACCGATTTTGCGTCACAGAAGAAATCCCCTTTGGAGTTGAGAAAGACCAATCAACCAAGACAGCTATAGTAGATTGGAAGGAAACTTCATATGAACATGTTATAATGATTGATGTGCCAGGGTTTAGAAAAGATGAGATAAAGATAGAAGTGGTAGGGAACAGCGTGATGAGTGTGATTGGAGAAAGGAAGAAAGAAGATGAGAAGAAAGGTGATCGTTGGCATAGAGCTGAAAGGATGTATGGAAAATTCTGGAGACAGCTTAGATTGCCAGAGAATGTTGATTTGAATTCGATTAAGGCTAAGATGGAAAATGGAGTTCTTACTTTGACATTTAATAAGTTGTCACATGGTAAGACCAAATTTTCTAGTGTTGTTAGCATTGATGAGGAGGATGAGAAATTAGGCAAGATCAACAATGATGGGGCTAATACCACTGAACTTTTGAAATAAGATTTTTAATTCTATGTTTGGTTTGAATAAAGGGATTTTACCTAAGATTTGGTTTTTGGTGTGATAGAGAGTTTAGAAATCTCTATAGCTAGTTGGGTTTTGTGTCTCTATAGTTTATGTTTTTATGTTTGATGCTTCTTGAATTGAATGGTATTTTTTTTTGTCAAGGAATATTGTCTTATACTCTATGACTCTTTGAATTATGATATTATTTGTCATTTTGTCTTCATTATTTTTTATATGACCCATGATCAAATTAGCTCCAACGTGATGTTCCACAAATCATTCTCAATACTTTTATAGAAACTACCTTCACACATTAACCGATAGAGTTGTTGTCGTAACCCAATTTTATTTGTCGTACATTTTACACTTTGATATGCAGAAATCATAAGCAGCAACCGGTTGTTGATACTTTTATAATTAATGGTCTTGTTAACAAGTACCGCACTCTTTAAACATTCTTTTTTTTGGCAATGTATGCTTTAAACATTCTAAATTAACTAATTACTTCTCAAAAATGTCAAATAATTTAATTTCCAATACATTAAATATACAAATTTTCATAAAAATTTATCATTTAAGACCCTTAAAGAGTGCCCATTGGCATTTTCCATAGTTTAATTGGAGTCTCAAACCACCAATCAAAACTGTCACACATATTCCATGATCATCTGTATAGATTATGTTGCTTACAACTTGTTTGCATTCATTTACACCACCAAGTCTCTTGGAAGATATGTTATGTTAAAAACTCTTGGAAAACACGGTGAGACAACTTACATTTGAAACAAATTTTATATAAAATTCCTGATATACTCTATCAAAAAGCCTCGCTATGTTACCTCAAATAATCTCTAGTCTAACGATATGTTGAATCTTAAAGAATTGCACACATTTTTTTTTTGGTCAAGTAGTTTAGTGGCTAGATTCACACACATTATGTGTGAAGAAGTGGGAAATCCGAAGTTCGAACCCCGACCCCTGCACAAATTATCCCTGGTAGATACCAACTAAGCTACACTTACAGAACAAGAATTGCACACATTTAAGTGGTTAAAATTTGAAATGTGATCTCGCAGGTCTCTACGGTTTTACATGACCATTTGTTGGTTGAATAAATCATCAATTTAGTTTTTAAATTATCCGATGTTTCTCATAGTCTCTAAATTATATAAATATAATAACCCAATGTTTGGATCTATGCTGGCATTGCCTCTCTGGTGTCCCAACGTTGTTTAGGATGTGAAAATGGTGAAGCTACAATTAGCAGCTAGTGCTTAGACGCACATCAAAGCAATACGACCGGTGTTCCAAACACTGTAAGTAGTTCTATATGCAAATCCATCATATTGGTTATTAACATCCTAATAACTTGGATTGCCAGCTAGAAGACCGGAAGGAAACTCCACAGGGACATGTCATAATGCTGGAAATGCCAGGTTTGAGGAAAGATGATATAAAGATAGAAGTGGAAGAAAATAGGGTGTTGAGAGTGAGTGGTGAAAGGAAGAAAGAAGAAGAGAAAAATGGTGATCATTGGCATAGAATTGAAAGATCTTATGGGAAATTTTGGAGGCAGGTTAGATTGCCTGAAAATGTTGACCTGGATTCTGTGAAGGCCAAGATGGAAAATGGTGTTCTTACTTTGACACTTGATAAGTTGTCACATGATAAGATTAAAGGTCCTAGAATGGTTATTATTGAGGAGGAGAATGAGCAACCATCCAAGCAGGAGCTTTGAAATAATCATGTGATTGTGATCATTGTAGTAAAAATGCTTTTTAATTATGTGTTTGATTTGTAAATAAAGGGATTCCACGTGAGGTCGTGCTTGTTGTGAATCACTTCTTGATGATGAGTCAGTTCTAGTGTTGTAAAAGCTTTATTATATCTCTTAATGAATGAAACTAATTGATTTGTGTGTCAATAAGCCATTTTGAACATTCTTTCCCAAAAAAAAAAAAAATTGAACATAAATTAATTTATTTGAGTTTATTTACTTAACATATATTAAGAAATAATTCATAACTGCTATCTAAGTACTTAAGCTAGTTAGTTTAGAATTTGTTACAAAAACTAGTTAGTCGGTGAGATAGTTTGTGTTACAAGCAAGTGTTAGTTTTGTCTATATAAAGGCTTTGTAATGCATACATTCACTTCTTAATGAGATTCATATTGCAAGCATTATCTCTCTATTCTTCTCTTTCAATTTTATAATTTTAATTTGCTATTTTTCTCATCTTGCTAAAACAACTTATTTGAATAAGCACTTTTCTGCACAATAGAACTCAGTTTCTGCTTTAACAACATAAATATTTGTGAAGGTAGAAAGAGTTGCACATTCTATAAAAGGGTTAAGAGGCAAACCTTAACAATCTTGATTAAAGTTCAGATCAAGACTCAAATGGAATTACATAACTTAGTCCAACTAATTCACACGTTCGATGGCATGAAACATTACCTAATTCTGATAACAAAAGATAAAACTTAACACTGTATCCAGTCCCTGTCAAATCATCAATTCTGGCCTGTGTATTTGAAAGAAAAAAAACGATGTAAAACAATGGATTGGGTTGAGACCTATAAATGTTGTCTAAAGTTTCATTTGAGGGTTCACAATAATATCCACTTGTTGGTAATGCGTTATATATAATAAAGGGTTTTGTTAACAAGCATTCCTTCCTGTGATACTCTTTTAAGTATTTTAAATTAGAAAATTATTCTGTAAAAAAGTTAAATAGTTCAATTTTCAATACATTAAATGTACAAATTTTTATAAAAAAGTTACTATTTAACATCTTAAAGAGTGTTTGAGAGGCACTCGTTAATATTTTTCTATAATAAAATGATACTTTATAAAAACTGCGTCACAGTTTTATTTTATTAAAATTTTAACTGAGCAAAAGCTAATAATTCAAGTACACTGAAAACTTAACACTTAAACCATCAACAATATCGTGATGTTAATTTGTTTATTAACAACTCGAAAATTGAATATGTAGAAATCAAAACGTTCAACTATTGTTCAACATTTATTGTACATGTCATAACCGGTTAGTTTCAAATAATTTTCAGCGTCATTGACTCATTACATAGTAATGCTTCTTATCTGAATATTCAAGGAGTACCTGCTGAATCCCTTCGTTCATTCTAGTTAATAATCTTATCGATCACACATGGTTGAATCTAGGAATATATTTTAAGTGTGGCTAAATAAGTATAAATCAAAATAATGATTGATTTTTAATATTTTATATTTTAGCGACTGAATTTTCGGTCACAATTTCTGTCGTTAAATGTATTAGAGGCCGATTTTTAATTTAGCGATTGAATTTTCAGTCTATTTATGTCGATAAACATATATTATTGTCTAGTTTAACCTCTCTTTATATAGTATTATTGTCTACATAGTTTGTTTTTACACTAAAAAAAATTATAAAACTAAGAAGGATCTTAATGAGTGTCTAAGAGCACTAGTTAATAAATCAAAAGAAGTAGTTTTTTTTTTTTTTTTTTTATAAAAGGTTGTTATAATTATTATATGATAAAAATAACGCTTATTTTTATGTTAA
>Ga0315914_1005339_pt1 | contig 18740 bp, 13 predicted proteins | sample MpolenodulesMG_FD_203920 | JGI IMG/M metagenome (GOLD analysis project Ga0315914, IMG submission 203920) | Medicago polymorpha root nodule microbial communities from Los Angeles, California, United States - elongated nodules | ecosystem: Host-associated > Plants > Roots > Nodule | place: USA... | reverse complement strand
CATTTCAATTGATTGGGAAGAGAACAAAATAAATGAAAAAGAAAAAGAAAAAACTGAAGAAACGTGGGAGTTTTCGTTCCATTTCAATTGATTGGGGAGACAACAAAAAAAAGTGAAAAAAAGAAAAAACTGAAGAAATGTGGGAGTCGAAGGAGGTGCTTTGTGGAAACAGGATACGCGTATGATAATTTTGTGCTATCAGCTAACCCAATAAAAACCAAGGATAAGAATAGCAAAGGGTGAGTAGGATATGATTAGAAATAGGTTTAATTTATCATTTCCTATTGATGCACCAAACAATGGATTGAAGCATGATAGGATAGTTTTATCATACCCTGTCTCCTTATCATATGCACCAAACGGGCCCTTAGGGTACAAGTTAAGGACCTAAAAATGGAAGAAAATAAATAAATGTTGCATTTAAAAAATAATAAATACACAATTTTCAATATTACACTTTTACATTTACTTCTTATCTTGTGTCATTAAGATACAATTAAGATACAAGGTAACATTTTCATAATTTAAATGTTCAGCTTCATGATTTTGCTTAAAAAAAAAATACATGATTTGAACAGTATCAAGTGAAGATAACAAACCATCTATTTGAACTAAAAAATTGTCTAAAACGTTCTCTAAAAAAGTTTTTAAATTTGATTGTTTAAATAACACAACTGAATATCAACTATCTCAATGCAACTTTGTGATTTACATTATGATTATATTTATTTTTATTGAGGGAATCACATCATTATGCTTATATTTATTTGCTTACACAATATGGTGATGATTCCAAAGAATGGAGTAAGTGTGGAAATCAGCAGAAGGATCAAACCAGAGGTTAACTCTTTGTTCTCTATCACCCTTTCCATGAGCATAAATATTCGTTTGAACCGTGTAAGGTTGTCCAGTACGGTTTCCCAAGAACTCAAAATCCAACTCATCACGAACAGAATCAGTGTCAGAGTTCATCTACCACAAAAACAAAAATATATTCAGTTTTTGTTTCACTTAATTATGTTCCAAACAAAGATTGGAGAAATTAATATGAACTTACATAAAATGCAGTAACAGTACCAGCAGAATCTCCTGGTACAAGTTTGATCTTCATGCTTACACGACCAAACAAGTACTTCACCTTGGAAGCAAACCCGCAACCTTGAGAAAGAAATTAGTATTTGTGATAGATAAATAGGTAACATGACTTATCCAAATTATATTAGTAATTTAATATATTGTTGGTTATTTAATTTAATGAAATATATAATAAAGTTTTGGACATTAGGACATGTATATAATATAATAATATGTTACTTACCAGAGCCTTGGTCTAGGGTAAGTTGGATAGTCCTGCCTTGATCAATTTGCTTGATATGGGGTTCAGACCACGTTACATGAAAGTCTTGATTAAAAGTTGCTGGTCGTCCCCAAACAAAAACACATGATACGAGAATCCATAATAACAACATAAAAAAGACATTATTGTGTTTAAAAGGGTAAAATATGGCCATCGATGTGTATAATGTAATGTATTATATGAATATGTTTGATGAAGAAAATAATTGATTGTGGAATGGAAATGAGAGTAGGGTCTATATTTATACATTAAGTTTTGGAAAGCAAATTAAGGGAAAGGAAAAAGAAGAGAATAATCAATCAGTTCATATGGAAGATGTTAAAACATATAACATTGCTTTCTATACAGCTAAGGGCTTGCCGTCATTAGGACCTACCTAAACTGTTTGTCTTGTCCTGTGCTTGGCCCCTTTCATCATCCTCTGTTTGCCCAATCATTTTCTGGGCGTGTGCTTCCTATATATTTATTTATACAAAATAATTTGAGTGAATATGAAAAGCATTTAATGTGCGGAATGAGACAAATATTGCTAAACATTATGATTTAGAGATGTTCAAAATCGAACCACTTCAATAAAAATTGTAAACCGAACCAACTCATACTGATAACCTCAAAAAATCGTGTTTGGTTTGGTTGTATCTTGAAAGCCGTCTCTCCTCCAAATCCACCGTCTCTCCTCCATAGTCTTTCTAGTGCTATTTGCTTTGGAGTTGAATCTTGATGCTTATTTGTTTGGAGTTAGGCTATACTTGGATAGCCTTTTGCTTATGCTTAATTGTTGCAACTTAGTTAATTGTTATAAAAAAAAAATTATTGGAGTTAATTGTTGCCAAAAAGTTGAATTTTTAGACTAGTGAAGCTACCTAAAAAGTTAAGGATAGATGGATGAAAGTTGATCTTCAATAGGATTGAAAGGTTCATTTTGAGGGTTGAAGACGTAATGGTACAACTTGTGGAGCTGCCTAAAATTCTAGTGTAATTAGTTGCAAGTGGCATTTTAAGGAGTCGAATGACATTCATGGGGTTGAAGAGTTAAAGGTAAATCTTATGGGGTTACAAACTGTAGTTAGATGCAAGTATATTCATAAATGACTAGAGAAGAATAATCAGACCTAAAACTTGTGGGGGTTATCAATGATAGTTGGATGTAAATGGAGATTAGTAACTAGATCAAGGTTCAAGTGGGGCTTGGACTTGACGTGTTTTCTGAAGAGTAGTTCCAAGATAGAGAGAGCAACAAAGTGGTTGATGAGTAAATTGTCATCGCCACTTATTTGAAGGCAAGATAAAGAATTTTTTAATTGTGGCATATAAATTAGGTTTTGGTATTTTGTCATTTTGTGCTAGGCGCAAGTTTTTCATAGAAGTAGACATTGGCTCGGGCTTCCATTTTGCGTCATATGCCCACTATAGAGAGCCAAGTGCGGTTTCACAGGTCTAGTGTATGAAACATTAGGTACTTTGTTTGTAATTTTTTTAATCTATTGTGAGAACCAAAAGGGATGACTTTAAGGCAATTTAAGGGCCAAGAGTTGGGGTCTTTTAAGTTGAGATTCAAGAGTTGAGAAACATATTCTAAACACCTTGAGTAGTGATATTTTATTGGAGAAAGGATCAAAACCTTTCTCTTAGTTTTCTTGAGGGGTTATCAAGTGAGGGGTCGAAAGAAAGGAAACAAAAAGAAAACAGGGATTGCTCTTGGAGAACTATTAGAATATAAAATATTTATTGTATAAATTATTAATATATTGTATATAAAATAGGGGATAATTTCTCGTTCACTTTTCTAATTGTTGTTTTTTTTACAGAAAGGGGAATGATAGAAATTAATATTTGTTCTTGAAGAAATTTTGAAGTTAATTTCTTATAATTTTTTGTATCTCTTATAAAGACTCATTTATTGGAGATTGAAGAGCTATTTTTTAGGCTAGACGTAAGTAAATTTTGGTCAAATTGAGTAAACAATTTTGATGTATTGGTTCCTTTTGCATACTTTCGCATTACACATAAGTTCTAGATTTGTTTTTGGTTGAATATATTGTTGCTTAAATCGTTTAATTTAAATTTTCTTTGTTATTTGTTTCACTTTCTTGTTGAAACCCTTTGACACTTTGAATTACATTGTTTATACGTCAACCCTTTGAATTACTCATTCCACTACTTATTTCTTAAATTAATTATTTTTCCCAGTTTTCTTTTCTTTTTTGGTGTTACATTTTGGAAACTTTCACATGTAAACTTCAAATTCTGAATAATATTTGGAAGTGGAAATGCACGGTGTAATTGTATTAGTGGGTACATTCATATTGATTTGCGACAATCGTACATACATTTCAGCTGAGAGGCCTAACAATGTTACGAACGATCTTTGCTGTTATCTTTTGTTTTCCTTTACCTAAATTGAGGGTCCTGTAGTTTAAGGGGAGACCATTAATTCATAATTATTTGATCAACTATGTACTGTGGACAGCTGGGAGAGGTTGATTGATCACGAACGGGTTGAATTAGCAACTACATCCAACAGTGGGACCTACTAATTGATCCAAGTCAGAATCAAGAAAGTAGTAACAAAAAAACTACTATTGATTATTGAATAATTTTATTTGACTCCCAATAATGCTAATTAAGTTTCCAACTGGGATTTTTGTGTATTTCAGTGGGAGAGAAAAATTCGAGACAACTTTGCCGTTTGGATTAAAAAGGTTCATGTAATGCCATCATATATTCACTTTTTTCTTACTAAACATAATCATATGGTTTCATTGTTAAAAAAGTGTGAAATACAAAGAATGCAAAACATCAAAAATTTAGTAACTAACTAGTAATGTGACTCCAAACCGGCGAATGAGCAACCAGATTTGTTTGTCTTGTAACGAATTTGACTTGAAAAGTTCTTAAAAAGACCTCCCTAAAAAGTTCTTAAAAATATCCCGGTAAAGTTATGAATCAATCTCCAAAAATTTTGTTTGAAAGACATGCTACCACACCACTTCAACGCCAACAAGTTCATCGGATCGCCTCTCCCTCCCTAATCGGGACCATGGGCAAGAACTAGCCAGAATAAAATTTGACGACATAATCCAGAATGATCTCTAATGAAATAACCATTGAAATAGCTCGCAGTTTCTAGTGGAAATAAAAACCAAAACTTTATATCTCAAGAGAAAGAAAAAAAGTGTCCATGAACAAACTATTTAATTAAAAGATAAAAGTATAATCTTATTTAGTTACTTCTTGTATTGTTTATTGTTCACCAAATAAGCAGACTCATTCTAAGGATTTTGTAGTGCAGTGGCTTTGAAGTTTTAGCTTGGGTATTCAACAATATAAATAAAGTAAAAAAATTAGAAATAGAAATTTATTTTGTGGCAATTAAAAAAGTATTTAACTCATGACCAACAAAAAATATTTAACTCGATTATTTATTTATTTTAGATTTTATCCATTCAATCAAATTTCAAAATGCATTATGATGCCCTTTTTAAGTTGGTTCTCAGTTCTCACCTTTCAAATGAAAAAAACAGTTGGCTCTCAAGATATCTGCATGGTGTGACTAGATTGAATACACATAAAACAAATAATTCAAAAAGATAAGATGCATATTTATTTATATGGCTGATAGGGAAGTGCTTTGCCGACAAAAAATTGGTTTCTTGCTCTTGCAATTTCACACCACCACTAATAATGCATATTCTCCCTGGTACCATTTTATAGCAATTTTCTAATAAAAATTGTTTTGGTTTATTTATCCTTTTCAAAATCTTAGTTTTATAAAATATATTCTTCAAAATACTCTAACTACTTTATCAATTATTTTGTATCTACTTATAGGCGCCACCCTACTTATATAGTATTTTGATAATAGGTAAGTGTTTGTGCTTATCATAGGTTTATTATAGATATCGTTGTTTTGTTAACCGTTATTAAAATGTAAAATTAATGATATATTTGATTGATTAAGGAAACGGAACATAAGTTTTTTTTTTTTTTTTAAGGAAACGTAACATAAGTTTTAACATATATAAAATTTGAACTGCATAAGTTTTAACATATACAGTTAAAATTTTATAACATAAGCAATAGAGGACATGATTTTCTCGTTTTAGACGAATTTTTTTAGGGTTACTATCAGTATGTTTCTTTTGGTTACACACTTTAAACATAATTAAATGGAATGATCATGAGCTTATGGTTTGATTTGAATATGTTATACCAAATTGTGAAAGATTAGTTTTTTCCAAATTTGATTTTTAGGTTCAAATAATTATCTTATGATTTTATGTATCAATGATAACCATGTGATCGGTGCCACCAGATGTCCAAATATTTCACAAATACGGTAAAATAATAAGTTTGATGCAAAATATATAAAAAAAATTAAAATTACAGTATGAAAATTATCGATTATTTTTTAAACATATAGAGTAATAATAATATAGATTAAATTAGTGCAATATATAAGATTGAAAACCAACAAGCAATATGATAATGCAATATATAATACTAATAAAAGAATAAATAATATTTACTTTTGCAGTTTGGTTTAGTTTGATTTTGAGAAAGTGATATGAAATATGATAATGTCCTAGCAGCTTTTGCAACAACATCCAAACGCATTCAAAAATATTTGGTTTTTTGTGGTTTTTGATTTTTTTTTGGACCGGTCTAGATTTAAACATCCCTAGCCATAACACAAATTTATCATTAAAAATCCTTTTTTTTTACAAATAGATTAGATAAAAACACAAATTTATCATTAAAATTCCTTTTTTTTAGTTGATAGTTTAGGGGTCATACATTCGTTTTTTAAAGATGAATAAGTGAATATTCGAGGTTCGAACTCTAACTTATGTAATGTTTTGAAATGTCTTTGTCAACTAAGATAAATTCACTGACACTTAAAGGTTCCTTTTTTGTAAACATAAACTTTAGTTTGTTGGAATATTTTATTAAAAAAAATGGAGGGACGAAGAGATACTATAACATTGGAAAAATGCAAATGAAAAGTTGAATCTTGGACCAACTTGGTTTAGATCTTATCCATTTTGAATCTTTTCCCTTCAATTTTCCCGTTTATGTGGTTTATTTGCATTTGTTGTGTGGATTTCAAACTTCATTATCTTCTAGCTCAAAAAGAATCTGCAATATTCAATAAAGAAATATCATGTCCCTGATTTTCTTCTAAAACGATGCTAACACTCTTGTCTGTTTATTGATAATGTTGAAGTCCATAGAACCCACGAGCCAACATAAATTTTAGCCGGGACAGACAACTAAGTTGTAGAAAAATGGTTCAAAAACAACTTTTACTTACTAACAAATGGGTAATTTTAGTTTGCAACCACCAAATAGATTGGTCGAACATAAAGCTATATTTTTCACCATTGAATTCATCTAATCGTCACACTACTATAACACTCCTTCTGCAGGTGATTGTCTCTCCCTTTCCCGTGTCCATGCATATGATGGTTCCAAACCATTTGGTATACCCACAATAATTATAATTATAAAATATGAGCTTAATGTGATTCCATTAAATGATGTTATCTTAATTCATAAGGGCTAAGGTCGTGAGTGGATGTGAAAGGATTCGGTTCTACTAAAGTGAAAAACTCACTTTAAAGTATAAAATGAATAATACCACCTGTTAAATAATAGATTAAAATATATATTATAGATATCATAATAAATTGAGTTTGTTAAAATAATAGCCTTTTAAATTTATCACTTCATTCATTTCAAATGATCTAAATTTTATACGAAATCTCATCCATGACACATTAGCAATGGAATTGTAAATATATAATACGTAAGATCACCTAATAGGCATGTATTTTTGTTACCAATAGGAATTTTTTTATAGATACAACTCAATGAAGACACTTTTTTTTGTTAAATTCCTTTTATGAAGATGCAACAAGAGAAGAAAAAATTGTGTTAATCGGATAAGAAAATAATGAAAAGAATACAATTTAAATTTTAAACAAATATGGCTCACTTTTTTTTTTTGACAAAATAAAATATGGCTCACTTTTCTGACATTGACACAAAAGGGATTCCAAACTGTATAAATATGTGTCACACAGTATCCGTTTTGTTTTTCTATCTAAAGTCTCAACATAAATCTATGTCTTCCAAAGGAATAAAAGAGGGGGAATCAATAATAAAATAATATGATCCTCTCATTCTTTATCAACTATACCAAATTCCTGTTTGTTTGTTTTGTTCACTTCAATTGAAAGCAACACCAAACCAACCAGCTTATATGGCTGGAATTGGGATATCGTTTTCTCATTAATGTTTTTTTCAATCTTTGAGAAAGATTAAAGGGTGGCATTTAACATGGGAAAGTGGTTAATATTTTTGGCCACTTTTATAACATCATGAAGACATGTTGTTTTTCTTTGGACTTTCGAGGTCTACCTAAATTAAATATTACAAGTGTGTTTGGATAAGAATTTTTTTTAAGGGAATGTAATTTTAGAGGATAATTGAAGTTTCTCAATGTAAAATAAAAAAAAGTATAATAAATAATTATACTTATAATAAAAATACATAATTAAGATTATTTGATTATTGTTTTAAAGATATTAATAAAATACTCTCTCCGTCCTAAAATATAAGCAAAACTTGGTCAACAAAAGTCAATGTATTTGGTTCAAAATTTGTACTAAATACATAAACTTATGTTGACCTATTTTTACTTACATTTTGTAAGGGAAGGAGTATGTTCTTAGGAAAAATTATTACAATATAAGTTTAATTGGTTTGCATAATTTGTGCCAAGTGTTTTACTTTCTCCCAAACCATTGATTTCTTACCGTTGATATCCACTCACGTAGCATTCCTCTTTTTTCTCTAATTTTTCCACTTTTCTTTCTCACAACCGAGATACAGTGCAGAAGAAGAAACCAATCCCCTTGCCTCTCCCTTTTCAACTTTATTGAGATTTTACTACTACGAGAAAGCAGCAACCAGTTTATTTTAACTTGGAATTTCTTAAAGCAAAAGGAAGTAATAACGCAAAAAAGGAAAGGTAATAAATGTGCTTAAGCCCACGCATGAAAGAAGAAGGAAAAGGCCCAATAACGATTGAAAATCTCAGCTTCCTTGCTTCCACTTAAGCCCACTCCAAGAAATCCTTCCGTGTTGGAAACTTTCTTTTAGTGGTAAAATGTTTACGATGATCAATCGAAACAATTACATGTGCAATAACTGGAGGAGCATCAACCGAAGGTACAATAAGTTGAGGAGCATCCTACACTTTCGTATCGCCGAAAGGAATATCAACTTTCGGTGGGGGATCCTCAACTTTGTCATTGTCGGAATAATCCAAAACTTCAGGTGAAACAGTCGACAACACAACACGAGGTTCAATGTTAGGTGCCAAAGTAAGGAGGACACCAATGAGAGCGTCCATAACTGAAACAGAGCAAAATCATGTTCAGGGAAATTGGACAGTTTCTATGTTGTCGTGGTTTAGAATGTATAATCTGAATTACATTGTTAAAATTTTGGACTACAGAATCCGAACAAAGCCAGTACGTATGTGGTGACATGATCGAAAGGAAAACGCTTAGAAATCAAACGAGGAAGGTTTTGTAGCAATATTACCTTTGCATTCAAAAGAAAATGATGTTGTTGACGTCCCTTGATGACAAGATTGCTACTCCAATTCACGTTTCACCCAAAATTGTGTGTTTTTTGAAGGTGTAGGAAGCGTTTGATGATAAATGTGATGAACTTTTGTCAGCTTGTTAGGTTTTGGGCAAACTTTATATATAGGGAGGTTTCAAATTCTAAAATCCAAAACGTTTCATGCTTTTTAAAAGCTAGGTTTCCATAACACATGAGTAGGCTCAAAACTAACTTTTGCATTATATGTTCCAAAAAAGTTTAACAAGTTTCAGTTTGTATATTCCAAAAGGTTTTACTGTAGTTCTAGTCAAGTATGAGCGAGATTAGTCTTATTGGGTTTGCTACTAACTTGCATTCAGTTTTTATACTATTTGGATTACACAAGCCGAAAACATTTTGGATTCCAGAATCCAAACAAAGGGTAATTTCGTAAAAGAAAATAGGACACACGAGAAACATCAAGGGTGGGAAAAATAATAGTCATAATTTTATCACCACATAGATATTTGAGTTTATGTTAACATAGTATAACAATTTGATATGATGTGTCCTTGCGAAGTTAGTTCAGTAGATAGGGACTTCACATCATAAAATGGATTTTTTTAGTTAAATTATTAAAATAATCAAATGAGGAAATTTAAATTTAACAAATAAACTCCCTAAAAAAAATAACAAATAAACTTAAGTTGAATTCAACTTACGAGAACAGTTTGCATCAGACGGTGGGTTGGAGAAGATGAAGAGTAAAAGGGTTAATGAAGGAGCACAGAAGAATAAGAGATACAAACATGTTTGAAATAAATCTTTTAATCTTAACTATCCATTGTAATCTAAAGGTTGACGATTGTTATTTTCATTATTCTCACGAATAATATAAAACTCATTCTAATTTATATATCCCCTGTATTTATATATATCAAGCATTGATGAATATTTCATAAGGAATTATATTAACCAAATGTCTACAACAGAAAATGATTTTGTTGGCATTGAAGGACAACAAGATAATTTTCAGACATATTAAAGATAGGTGGAGATCTTTTGAATAATATACTTGTAGTTTTTTCTTTTTCTTTTGAAATTGTGAGCACATCAGACCAAGTGCAATGGTGATGAATGGTGGTGTTGAAAGGATGATTCAACACTTGGTCAAGATGCAATGGAGTGTTGAAGTTGGGGGAAAAATGATGTGGAGGAAAGAGGAGTTGAATGAGTTCAACACTTGTTGAAGCCTGTACCGAGGGACACGTGGCGCACTATTGTTGGCCAAAACTCGCGCGTGTGCCACACGCGCCGACAGGAGCGCGTCTGGCTGCAGAACGCGGAGAGAGAAAATGCTTTGTGTATAAGTGGGTGACACGTGACTGATTCTGATTGGTTGTCTGGATTTTTCTCATCTTAATAATTTGAACTCAATTATTTCATTGCAAGTTATTTTTTTTTATTTTTTTTTACCAAAATTCATGATTTTTTTTGTGTGTCTATAAATAGAGACTTGGTTCATTTGATTTGGACACAGAAAAAAAACAAGTTTTTCACTATCTTAATCTTATTATTTTCTTTCTATTAGCTTTTTTTTTAAAGTTTTAAACATCTTTTTAATGAAATGGATCCCAATAATAATAATTTAATCACCCAAAATTCTTCTAATTACACAATAATAATCATTTAAACTAAGTTTTTCACTATCTTAATCTTAGTCTATTGTATTGCATTTTAAGTTAAGAAAATAAAAATAAATTATTTAAATAAATTTTGTTTTTCCAAAAAAACTAAAAAATAAATTGTCAAGCGTTTATTATTTTAATTTAATTATAATTAATAATTGTAATTTTATATAATCAAAAAAATATATATAAAATTAAATAAGAATATGAAATAAAAAGTGGTGGGATAGAGTGTTGAATGAAAAAACCATTGGAGAGGGTAAAAGTTGAATGAGTGTTGAATAAGAGAGAGAAAATAATGTGGAGTGTTGAGAAGAGAAAAAGTGGATGTTGAGAGTGTGAACGATTGTAAATGGTCTCACATGGCAAGGAAAACGTGGGGAAACAATCCGGAGAAATAACACACTAATTAATTTTTTTTTATATTATTTTCGGGTAATAAAAAATGTTACCATTTACTCAAAAATGATACTTTTTTTTGAAGGAGTAAAAAATGATCCACAAGTCCTAACTCAACTGGCAAAAATGCCGAAATTGTTAGGTCGGATGCCATGACCGGAGTTCGAACCCCGATACCTCCACTTATGTGTGTGAATTTTATAATGGTTTTACCATTTCGTCTATCTACCAACAAAAAAAAATGATACTTAGTTGGTAGTAATATGAAAGTGAAAAATATCTAATATTTTTATCTATAATTACAACCAAAATTTTATAAAAATTATTGTTTGTAATTTATACCATTAACGCAATAAAATGATCAGATATAGGGGTGGGAATAGGTCAGGCCGCTCGTCAGGGTATGTCTCGGCCTACTAAAAGCCCGGCTCGGCCTAACTCGTTTAATAAATGGGTCAAACTTGAGCTTTTTAAAAAGCCTATTAATTTAATTAGTCCAGGCTTAGGCTTATAAAAAAGCCTACCAAGTCTACCAGGCCAGCCTGTATACGAGTATATTACATTTTTTCATATTTATTATTTATATTTATATACATAAAAAAATTACCGATCCTTCAAATTCTCATACCACAATTATTATTATTTCAATTTTTTTTTCTATTTTGTATGGCTTTGCTACTGATATATATATATATATATATATATATATATATATATATTTGTGTGAACTGTTAAGACTTGCTACTGATATGTCTAAAGTCAAGTATGGTTATTAGATTAAGTTTGTAATCATTGATGTTATCAGACATGATTATTCTTGAGTTTCTATCCATCTATAAATTTTACAATTGTGTTCCATTAGTTTAATCTGTATTTAATTAATGTTTATCTCTATATTAAGTATATCGCACAAAATGAAAGGAAAATAAAAATTGATGAAAATACTCTCTTTGAAATTTGTAACATAAACTATGTTTTTAGACAGGCTAATAGGTCAAGCCAGACTTTTAAAAAGGTCAGGGCTAAGACCTTAGTTTTTTCAATTAGGCCTAACCTATTTAAGCAAAGTCCGACTCAGCCCAGCTCATTCCCACCCCTAATCAGATAGACTGAGATGCGGTGAAAATAAATTCTTTAGACAAATTACATCAAACATAAAAAAGAGAAGGAGGTGCCGTGGTAAGGTGGGACTGCCTGCAAGGATCAAATAAATCTTTATACAAGAAACAGAAAATGGGTACAACCCATTCCAATTCCAGCTATATAACATAAAACCCAAAACAATATTTTAATGTCTGTGTAATAATGTGTGTATATACTCGTAAAAAAATAAAAGAACGTGTGTATATATAAATACAAGAAATGAAGAAGTGAAAATCCCCAGCTGTAAATACATGCATGTCCGTTGGTGGAGAACTTGTCCCTCTCATTTGTGTCGTTTTGCTGTTTCTGGTTCTCTTTGTCTTTCATTTTTTCAACTTTGTCCTTCTCAGGGTTCTTATTATTCTTCTTCTTTCTTTCAAGCAATTTATTAATAATTAATATTAAATAAAAAAATCATTGCTTAGGGCTCAGTACCCGAAGTACAAGTAGTGTTTTCCCTTTCAGTGCTCCTAATTTTTCTCATTTGTCTTTTATATGTTCCATCACTTCAACATTTACATATCTCATCTCATCTCAACTCAACTCAATAATATTTATTATATTGCTTCTTCTTAGTTCTTATACTCTTGTCATTCATTCAGATTTTGTTTATTACTCCTTCAGTTACTAAATCCACTTTGTCTTTATATATCTACTCTCTTCCTTTAACCCCTCATTTTTTAATCCTTGGAACCAAAAAATTTCATATTCATTTGATTCAGTTTCTCACCACTATTACATATTTTCTCCTCCAAAAAATGGGGTTTGATCATCATGTCATTTGCATTTCTCTTTTCTTTTTGGTAATTTCAAGCTGGATCCTGCAAGGGTTAGTTACTGAAGGTAAATCACCACTTTTTTAACTGCTAAGTGTTATTAACCAAGAAGAATTCAAATCGAACTAACAATGTTTTATTATATCTATGTTCTAACAGGTAGAAAGATTCACAAAGAAAGTGGTTTTCAACAGGTAAATTATTTTGTCTTCCATGTTAAATTTTTATTACGTGATTTTGACAAACTCATTGTCGATTTAAAGACACGCTTAGATTTTTGGTAAGAATTAAAAGTACTAATTTTAACATGAATGATGATGATTATTGCAGACAGTAAGTGAGGAGAAGATGATATTGAGGGCACAAATAGGGTCAAGGCCTCCAAAATGTGATAGAAGGTGTAGGTCATGTGGACACTGTGAGGCTATTCAGGTGCCTACAAATCCTCAAGTGCAGAATGTAAAGATAAACTCTTTAAGTTCAAAGTTCTCTTCAATTGCTTATTCTAGAGGAAATTATAATTCCAATTACAAGCCTATGAGTTGGAAATGCAAATGTGGAAACCTCGTTTTCAACCCCTGAAAATAATTAATTAATTGCATAGCAATTTAGTTCTTCTATATAATCAAGGATATACCAATTTCTCAATTTTGTATATGATTAATTGATTATACACCTTTTTAATTATTTTAGGGGATAACCATTTTTGCTTATTACCTTTTAATTTCCTCAATTTAAGGTAAGCTTTATCAAATGTATGGTGTACTTAATTCATTGTCCCTATATGATATCCTTCATAGCTAAAATTGATTGTATTCAACATTGATGCAATTTATTGTTATTATTATTATTATAAGATAAGATGAAAATGATTTCACCTATTAATTATTCATGATTGATAAAAATAGTTTGTAGTCAGTACTAATTTATGGCCTGCAATATGCAATCAGAGGAAGCAACAGCTAAAAAACAAAGGACACGCTAACTTTTGATTGTCCTGTATTTTCTTCTTTTATACTTCCCTCCAAAATGTGAAAGAGACTCATTACTACTTGTTCTGACCACAGTACATATTGCACTACTTCTACTTCATACTCTTGAATTGGAATATGATAAATTGGTAATAATAGTACATGAAATTAAATGTATATTAAGATTCTCGACGAGTTAGCAAAGTTATGGCGACATTGTAATTTTTATTAAAAATTTAAGGTATAGTTTTTAACAAAATCAAAGTGGCCAGTAATGTACACAGTGATTTTGTCATACTCAATAGTCAATATCAATCTAAACAGACACTAATTGTTATTTCCTTTGGAATGAATTACAATAGAAAAATATTAATCAAATTATATATTCATATTATGAAAGATACACATTTAATTTATGCAATCTCAATAAAATACTAAAATTGAACAAAATGTCACCTGATTCTACCTCTCTTCATTTTAACATATAATCCCAATCTAAATATACCCTTCACCAATGACACCATTTGATTTCAATTTGACACTATAGGGAGCTGCATAACATGTCAATCGCTTTCTGCACCAAAAAAATCACTAGTCACTTAGGTGAAGCAGATGATATGAGACAAGTGGATATTTTTGGCTGATTTTTTTGAATGACATTGAAAATTGCTTGCAGTTTTTTCCATAAAGTACTACCATGAACTTGTGTGAGCGTTAATTTAAATGATGGGTATTGGAACTTAACCCAAGTTGGTGATTTCAAAAAAAGTTGATGATTTCCACTAGTAAAAAAAATGACAAGACAATAACAAGTCACATGATGTAACATACTTGCCATCTTGCATGCCGTTGATTTGTGCATCAATCGTAAGAAAGAATGAGATCAAATCCTATTTTTGAGTGTAAGGTTAAAATAACCAAAGGTTTTTATTTCACATTTTGGGGTTGAAATGATGGAAGAGAACGGGCCACTTTTTATTATGTGAATATTTTTTAGTTTCAAATGAAAATAAAGATTGGAAAAGAAATTGGATGGGATACAACATCGTCCCATCTTCCTAGTTCTTACATCATACCAAATACCGAATCACATCACATATTCATTATTTTAGACATGACTCAACAGAAGTAGTTTACATTAATGCAACTCATATACGAAATCTTTTCATGTTTTATTTATCAATAAACATACTTTACAAGTTACATCAACTCGGTCTTGTCTAGTCCGTTTGGACTGGTATAAAGAGAAACGGAATAAGCATCATGTACGAATTGTTATTTCAAATTTATGAAGTTCAAATACTCTAAAAAGGAAGATATATCCGTATGATATACGTATTAGATACCAATAATTTGTGGATATTTGTGATTAAGTATTCACAAAATATTAGAATTATTTTTTTAATTTCAAAAAAGTATTATATTTGATACTTATATGATATTACATAAATACACGCAGTAAATACACACAGATATTTATAAGATATTTCATGTATACATGTTATAGGAAAAATGAAATGTAAAAAGAAAAGGCGAGAAGATGATGTGAGAATTTAATGGAGATGTATATGCTTTAATTTGAGATGTAAATCAATGGAATTGTCTCTAGGTGAACCAAATTTAAAAGACAATTTGCTAAGCGAGATGGAAGCTAGCAAAGTCAAAAGGTTGGAAGTTTAGGGACACCACAAATCTCTAAGCGAGCGATAGGGAAACCAAAGCGAGTGGAAAAGGGAAATTCAAGGAAATTTAAAGAGCTAATTCACTAAACAAGACTCGCTTCGCTTAGCAGATATGGCGGCATTATTGACCAAAATGGATGGGCTGGCATTTCCCTTTAAGTGAAGGAATGTCCATTCGCTAAGCGAGCATGCAGATTTGGCTTAGTGAAAATCTACTTTTTTTTTAACTCTATAAATAAAGACTTGTTGCCTATTTTTTGTTATCTTTTTAATGTAAGAGACAAAGTGAGGAAGAGAGATTACATGAACATAAAGAGAAGGTCCATTTCAATTGGTGTGCATTGGATCTTGGTTACAAAGTGTTTGATACTGCTATATAGGGGTGGACATCGGACGGTTTCGGCCGGGGTTCAGGCCCAAAACCTCAATCCGCCGTAAACCACGGGTGACAGTACAAGCCCCAAAATCGTCCGTTTCAGAATCGGTTAACCGCAAGTTCGGTTTTTCGGTTCAGGCGGTTGTTACGGTCGGATTTCGACGGTTGATGATTAAAGAAAAAAACATCTTATAACATCAGATTCAAGAAGAGAAGAAATCAGATTCGATAGTCGGATTTTGCGAATGCTTCTTGTAATTTGCGTATGCAGATCTAGGATTGTGATGATGTTACTGTAATTTTTTTTATGAATTTTGATAGTCAATACTGTAAATTTTATAAGGAAGAAGGAAGAAGGCATGGTTTTTACTGGGAGGTGTAGTACAGTTAGAGAAAGGGATGAACCATGAATGAAAAAGATTTTTGAGAAGAACTTATCAGAAAGGATGAAGTGGCGCATATGTATTCTAGGGTTTCAGAGAAATTTGAGTATTTATATGGAGGATGTTTTATGTTGGGTTGGGTTGGGAAAATCTATTGGGCTTAAGGAAAATGAACCAGCTGTGTAAGCCCAACTCAGTTCAGGTTCGGTTACTAGTGGTGCTATCCACACCCCCCGCTGCCGTCCACTATTACCCAATATAAACCGTTTTACTAAACCTGCCCAACCCATTTCTACCCGCCCATTTGCCTTTTTATCTTCGCGGGTCTGCCGGTTTTGGGCGGATCGGCCCAATCTGCCCAGCCCTACTGCTATATCCAACTTCTACTTCTAGTGTTAGTTATAATGAGTATGTGTAACTAATTTCTCTTTCTATGTTGAGATTAGATTTATTATATACTAGTGTGTTAACCCGTGCATTGCATGATATGCTATTATTCTTCAATTGAAAAAATATATTATTTTTTCTTTATCAATACAATTTATTTATCTCGGGTCTTTTTAAATATATCAGTGTTTTCTTTTTGCCGTTGCGATAAATATGTGTTCCGTATTTTTTATTTATTAGTGATAAATATATGACTCGTGCTTTTATCCCTAGTGAAAAATATATTTCCATTATTTTTTTTTATATATCAACGAAAAATATATTTTCAAATATGTCTCGCTTCATTGGTCCCGGTCACGCTTCGGAACAGATGGCATAATACTTGCACTCTTGGTGTTCAAGTCCTCTCCTTGCATATTTTTCGTGAAGGTAACTGTTGAGCCGATAAATTGGCGAATTTAGGGCACTCAATTCACGGTACGTTACCTCTAGCACTGCTTTTGGACTTCATACGAGATCGATGTGGTCTTCCTAACTACAAATTTCCCTAGTCTGCCTCTTTTATCTTTTTCTTTCTTTTATTCTTCTTTTCTCACATCTTTTGAGGGTTTTGGCCTAGCCCCCCCTTCTTGTATATACTTTTCTCCTTTTTTTTTAATAAAACTTATTTTGAGTTTGGCGGCATAGGATGATGGTTTCACGGGATGCCAACCTAGTTGGGATGTCGTTGTTGCCTTCTGATGTGTGTCCTTGCTCCTAGTTTATCAAAAAAAAAAAAAAGGAAAACGTTTGTCTTTTTTTTATGCATCATCACAATTTTTTTTTATATAGATTTATCAGTGACAACTATTTCTCCAATATTTTTTATGTATTATTCACTAATATCTTAACAATGTTTTTTATTTTATTTTTATTAACGAAAAATATTTGAGCCATATTTTTTATGTAACAATAATAAGTCTTTGTCCCATGTTTTTTTTTTAAGGATGTCCTATGTGTTTTTTTTATATTTACAATGAAAAATATATGTTATGTGTTTATTATTAAAAAAAAATTGTCCCATTTTTTATATATTTATGATTTATCGATGATAAAAAATTCTGCAAAAATAAATTGTGTTAAATACTTGTCTCGTACTTTTTATGCACCAATTTTTCCTTTTTTTAAATGTATCAGTGCCAAATATTTGTCTAGTGTTTTCTTGATATTTATCAATGACAAATATTTGTCCCTTAATTTTTTTAGTCAAAAAAAAATATTTGTCCCGTTTTTTTTTTTATGAGTGATTAATAGTTGTCCCATTTTTCACTATTTATCAATGACAAATATTTGTCCCGTGTATTACCAAAAAAATTAAAAAAGTGTCCCGTGTTTTTTATGTATTAATGACAGATAATAGTTTCGTGTGTATGTGTTTTTTTTATATTTTTTCAATGATATATATTGGTTTCATATATTTTTTATGTATTATGAACAAATGTTAGACCCATGTCTTATCTTTATATATGACAAATATATGTCTCGATTCTTTTATTTTTTATAAATAACTGACAAATATTTGTCCTGTTTTTTAATTTTATATGTGATCATTATTCATCTTTATTTTTTTAAGCAATAGAGATGAATATTTGTCTTATGTTTTTTTTTTTTATATTTATCAGAGTTAAAATATTTATCTCTTATTTTTTAGGGTTAAATAAGTTTTTCGTCCCTATAAATATTGCGAATTTTGATTTTAGTCCCTAAAAAATTAAACTTAATGTTTTTATCCTCACAAAAAATTTTATTTTGTTTTTGGTCCTTAATGGATATAATTTTGACATGTTTTTTTACATTTTTTTAATATAATATGAATATATAAAGGTTGAACATAATGAACAAACATAAAATTGATACAATTTGAACATAAAAGAGTTATAATCTTGACATTCAAATGAACATAAAATGGTCATTAAGGACCA
>Ga0315914_1005338_pt1 | contig 18742 bp, 12 predicted proteins | sample MpolenodulesMG_FD_203920 | JGI IMG/M metagenome (GOLD analysis project Ga0315914, IMG submission 203920) | Medicago polymorpha root nodule microbial communities from Los Angeles, California, United States - elongated nodules | ecosystem: Host-associated > Plants > Roots > Nodule | place: USA... | reverse complement strand
GGTAGCTTTTTGGTGGTTTAATATTCAATTCTTCACTACTTTCTAACAATGATGATTAGGTAGCTTTTTTCTTCAATGTCTTATTTTGACTAAAAAATTATAGTTAAATTTCAGAATTCCACGGTTCTGACATATCACATATGTGCTTATGAGACAATTATTTTAAGTTTATTATTTTTTGAATTTTTCAATCATTTTTTTCATATATAGAAGAAAATGTAAGCACCATTTGAAACTCATTATTGCAAGATATCAATTTGAATATGGGACAATATGTTCACTATTATAATCATAATATAGGTATTGTCAGTTAAGTTTATGAATCCCTTCAGGAACTATGTTTATCATATAAACAAATTTCAAATTGCAAAAATTATTTAATACCTTCTGACATAAGAATTTTTTTTGAGTTTCAACGGAGACAATACATCTTATTTGTTTAATTTGCAATGACTACGAGTAATCGTTTAAGATGATGAAGATACTATGATAACTTTAAATACAGTCTACAGAAAAGTATTTCATAATTTTTGACAAATATTATATGATTGATTTAACATAATTTTTTTTCTATGATATATTTTTTCCTTATATATTACCGTCAAAATGACCCGTGCATCGCACGGGTCGGCGGTCTAGTATATATAAATTTTGGAATTTATCAAAAATAAATTCAGCTCACATCCTAATAAAAATAAAAATAAAAAAGAAATCGATTTATTTTGTTTTTACAAAAAAAAATAATGATAATCTTGTTCCAGAAAAAGTCTTATGATTTGTTTGGTAGTGAAAAAAAAAAAGTCTTGTTATAATCTTATTGGAAGAGACATACAGGTTATTAGAAATATAGGTTTTTTCTTTCTATTAGACTAAATGCGATATATCCTATCAATCGAATTTTTTTTTCTTCTATGATTTTTATTTTTTAAAGCAAGATATGATGAACATACAATAGATTGATCTAAATGTTAAGAAATTTAGACTTCTTAAATAAGTGGTCTGAAGTTTGATCTTTGACTATGGAAAAAATTTGATTGAGAGGGGAGAGTTTAACTTGTTTGCTCTACAAATTTCTTTATGAAGATTGGTCACTATTAAAGAGTGATTGGAATAAGTTGGATGGTATGAGTTAAGCTATCACAATGTGTTGAACTAAAGTTTGAAACTCAAATGCCTAAGGTATATTTTACTGCGCGATATGGCTCAAATAAAGACCTTTGTAGTTGATTTCAACACACCTTCTTTGTATTTACATCATACAAAGTCACGACTCTAAACTATAAAATGATGAGATGAGATAATTGTTCTGGACTGATCAAAAGTCCAAAATTCTTTGCATATTGAGCTCAAAGACACACTGGCCTAACATAACAGACAAAACATAGGTCCAAACACTAGAAAGGCCTATTCACAAAGGAATCTGACCCATTAATTAATCTTGAATCCCTTTTGTCTTGTCTCAACGGCTAAACCATCGAATTTCTCCATTTTGTAACGTTTCAACAACTCCTAACTAACACTGAAAATCTTCTTTGATGGAGTGTCGGTCATAAAGTTAAGGTACACAACTTTTATCATTTCACCCTAAAGTTAAGGTACACAACTTTTATCATTTCAATACCTCTCACTTTTGCTCTCTTACTGATTTGATTGTTAGAGAGCTTGTCATTTAACTCATTCTTATGAGTAGCATCTCAACAATGATGTTTCTACAAGTGACATACATAATGATCCTCAACCAAATTCGACATCATGCCTACAAAGAAGAGTAAAATTCAAGATAGACGAACTCATCTTCAAATTTCACCAAAATTTTGTGGATCATATTTATAAACATTTTGAACACACTAATCAACAAAATTAGTGTAAATTTTTTGTCTGAAATCACAGTCTAAATTGTTTTTCCTCCTTTATATTTATTTAAATCAATGGTTTTTACATATATCCAAGTTTTTCTTTAGTGATTTCGTTGTGTGCGGTGTTGTTTTTTTTGTAGTCTTGTGTGATATTGTTTTGTTTCTCAACTTGTTGTAATGTTTCTTCGGTTCAAATTGATATATTAATCTAATGCATATTAAATCCTAACATTCAATCTCGTGTATATTGTGTCAAGTTCCATGGCCATGGCTCTTTCCCACCAAAAGAATGAACAGAGAAAAATGCTACTTCTTCTTCAACTTCAACTTCCTGCTTTCATATAAAAACCCTATGACCCATTTCATCCCTTGAATAATCCAATGTCAAAGTCCATTCTTTCTCTCATCAAACCTCATCACCACCCAAAACCTTCATCATCTTCCTCTCTTCCTCCACACATCAAAACCCTAATCCACGATGTAATTCAAATCCTCAAAACCAATCAATCTCACCATTCTCTCGAATCCCGTTTCGCTGAATCTCAAATCATCGTTTCCGACGTAGCCCATTTCGTCATTGATCGAATTCACAACCCTCAGCATGGTTTATACTTCTTTCACTGGGCTTCCTCATTACCCTTTTCTTCTCCTCTCAATAATGTTGCTTATTCTTCACTTCTCAAGCTTATGGTTAAGTATAAAGTGTTTTCGGAGATTGAAATTGTGTTGGAGGAGATGAAAAATCGAAACTTTAAACCTACGCTTGAAGCATTGAATAGTGTTATTTGTGTTTACAGTGAATGTGGGTTTGTTGATAAGGGAGTGCAGATTTTTTATATGGTTTGTGAATTATATAATTGTTTTCCATGTGTTGTTGCTAATAATTCGTTGCTTAATTGTTTGGTGAAAAATGGGAAAGTTGATGTTGCGCGCGAACTGTATGATAAAATGCTTGAGAGGGGTGGTGATTATGGTTTGGATGTGGTTGTTGATAATTATAGTACTGTGATTGTGGTGAAGGGTTTGTGTGATGTTGGCAAGGTTGAAGAAGGTAGGAGGTTGATTGATGATAGATGGGGGAAAGGTTGTGTTCCGAATGTAGTGTTTTATAATGTGATTATTGACGGGTATTGCAAGAAGGGTGATTTGAAATGTGCTACTAGAGTTTTTGAGGAATTGAAATTGAAGGGTTTTTTGCCGACGTTAGAAACTTATGGGGCTTTGATTGATGGGTTTTGTAAGGCAGGAAAGTTTCAAGTAGTTGATCAGCTTTTGAATGAAATGAATGTGATGGGATTGAATGTGAATGTAAAAGTGTTCAATAGTATTATTGATGCGAAATACAAGTATGGTTTGGTGGACGAAGCTGTCGAGATGACAAGAAGGATGTCTGAGATGGGCTGTGAGCCAGATATTACGACTTACAATATTTTGATTAACTTTTCATGTAGAGGTGGAAGGATTAAAGAAGCTGAAGAATTCATAGAGAGGGCGGAAGAAAGGAGATTGTTGCCGAATAAGTTTAGTTATACACCCCTCATGCATGCTTACTGTAAACAAGGGGATTATGTAATGGCATCCGATATGCTTTTTAAGATTGCTGAAACAGGAGATAAACCGGACTTGGTTTCTTATGGAGCTTTTATCCATGGAAGTGTAGCTGGTGGCGAAATCGATGTTGCATTGATGGTTCGAGAGAAAATGATGGAGAAGGGTGTATTTCCTGATGCTCAGATTTACAATGTTCTGATGAGTGGTCTCTGCAAGAAAGGAAGATTTCCTGCTGCCAAACTACTACTTTCAGAAATGCTTGATCGAAACTTACAACCTGATGCATATATTTATGCCACCTTGGTAGACGGGTTTATTAGGAACAATGAACTTGACAAGGCAACAGAGCTTTTTGAAGTCGTAATGAGTAAGGGTATAGACCCTGGCGTTGTGGGATATAATGTCATGATTAAGGGTTTATGTAAATGTGGAAAGATGACTGATGCTGTGTCATATGTAAATAAGATGAAAATTGCAAATCACGCTCCAGATGAATACACTTACTCCACAGTTATAGATGGATATGTAAAGCAGCATGACTTAGATAGTGCACTCAAGATGTTTGGACAGATGATGAAACAGAAATACAAACCAAATGTAGTTGCCTACACCTCCTTGATCAATGGATTCTGCAAGATAGCAGATTTGAGCAGAGCTGAAAAAGTTTTCAGAGCGATGCAATCTTTTAATTTGGAGCCTAATGTTGTCACATATACGATACTTATTGGTGGTTTTAGTAAGGCCGGTAAACCTGAAAAGGCAGCATCCTTTTTTGAGCTAATGCTGATGAACAATTGTCTTCCAAATGATACTACATTCCATTACCTGATAAATGGTTTAACAAATATTACAAACACTACACTTCTTATTGAGAAAAATGAGGAAAATGACAGGTCCTTTATTTTGGATTTCTTTGCAACGATGATATTAGAGGGATGGAGTCTAGTGATTGCCGCGTATAATTCTATTATCGTTTGTCTATGTAAGCATGGAATGGTTGACACTGCCCAGTTGTTGCAAACTAAGATGCTAAGGAAGGGGTTTCTTATGGATTCTGTATGTTTTAGTGCCTTGGTGCATGGCTTATGTCAAACAGGAAAATCAAAAGAATGGAGAAATATTATATCTGGCGATCTGACTAAGATTGATTTCCAAACAGCATTCGAGTACTCCCTGAAATTAGACAAATACCTGTATGAGGGAAAGCTATCAGAAGCTTCATTTATTTTACTGAACTTGATTGAAGATTCCAAGCTTTCTGATCAACAAGACGAAGTTCAAAGGGTTACAAGCACATAGTAAAGAAATTCCCATACTTCATTTGGAAATTCCACAAAGATATAGGCTGATCGACTCAGCAGTCTCATATCTCATATATGAATGTGTACAAAAGGAGGTTTACAAACGTCCATATTTTTTATGCTTGGTGAAAGCACTTGGCGAAGAGACAATGCAAGTTATCTTCTGCTAAGCATTTTGTGAAGAGGCTATGAGTGATTAATTTATAGTGCAACTGTCAACTGCCAACCTTTTGCTTGCAGCATAACTGGCATGCCTTATGTTAACTCAATGCTTCCAAGCACGGGAGAAAGGTATTTGTTACAACAATGTAAATGTTCTGAATTGATATGAATTGCACAGTTGCAATGTATATATACTGGCATTGTATGCATGACAGTACACTTTCCTCCAACTGAAACATTAGGGATGCTCTGTATTATTATGTATAATTGTTTGAAATTTAACATTCAATGGAGAAACTCCTTCCCATTTGTCACAAATATGGAAGGAATTTTCCCTTAATGTTGTATCATAAGTTTTTAGCAGCTCACTGGTTAAACAAGGGAGATCCCTTCAACATGATAACATTCCATTACTAATATATATGCAGCTGCTTCATAACGTCCTAACATCAACTATTTTACAGCCATTGCATGGAAGAGGATATGCTATGAAATCTAGTAAAAGGGGTAGTGGGTTCAACTCCACCGTCCTTGACAGCTAATTGGATGGTCATGCATGGATTCTCATTCTGATATGGAAATCTATCTGAAAAGGAACCTGTCAAGTGAACTGACAGCAAGAACTGAGCTAAGGGCAGAGAAGACGAGTTGGTTCTGCCTGGGGTCTGCTAGTCTTTAAGCTCCAACGAATACTTCGGTGTTGTGGAGACATGCGTGCAAATGGTTTTTCTATTCTTTGGTTAGTAGAGATTAGCTCTTGATCATAACAATAGAGTTAGCTTAGTTGGATTACATAATCAATTATTCTACTTTGATTGCAAACATGAAGCATAGTATACATACTCATTGGGCTATATTTATCAATTTTTTGTAGTTCTAATGAATAAGTTGTGTATGAGCACGCATAATCTCTATTAAGCATTACGAATCAAAAGTATAAGATATATATAACTTTGAAATAGTTTGAATAAGAACTGTGATATCTGTTTTGTTATTATGATTATTATTTTAATGTTTTTTTAGTTTTAAATTGATTGTATCTGTACATATTATATTCAAGCTAGAATTGTTCCAGTCAAAACAATTTTTCTGAAAGCGATAAACAACTATTATTGGTAATTTTTTAAGCGAAAAACTACATAACTAGCGAAAAAGAAAACCCTTTATTTTTTAACATCAGGCTTATTCCCACCCCTGACTCGTTATTAAGCTCAAATCAGGTGTTAGAGAAATATCATTAGTGTCTTTAATTTGGAAGGGTTAATTTAAATTCTTAAAAACAAAAATTGGTTTCTTCAAATCTACCTATAAAAATTTCATTTTTCACAAGTTGATTTTTCAGACAAGCAAAATATCATCTTAAATGATTTATCAAAAATGGATTTCAAATGGATGAATTAACATTAATTCATTTTATCACTTAAAACAGATTAGTAAAATAAATCAAGGGTTAATAGTGATTTACCCCCTGTAATATTTTTGTTTTGCCCCCTGTAATTTTTTTTTTTTAGATTCGGTCCTTGTAAAATAAAGATTCTACAGATTTACCCCCTAAGCCATGTGACTCACCAGAATCTCCGACGTGGCGCTGACATGAATAAAGAATAAACTTTTTGAAAGAAAAAAAAATCTGAATTTTTTCTAATTTTAAAATCTTCAAAAAAAATCTGAAGTTAAGATTTTAAAAATTAAAATGAAATCGAATTTTTTCAGATTATATAATTTTCGAAATTTTATATTTCATATTTTAATTGGAATTTTTAACAAAATATATCCAGAATAATTAAAAAATCTTTTTTAATTCTAAAAAATCTGAATTTTTATAATTTCGATTTTTTTATTTTGAAAATTAAATTCCAGAATTTTAAAAAAAATTATAACTTTTTCTATTTTATTTAAATTTCAAAAAAAAATCTAAATGTTTTTTCTGATTATTTTTAATTTTTGAAAAAAAAATCTGAATATTTTTTCGATTTATTAAATTTAAAAAAATTTGAATTTTATTTTTCTGATTTTTTTAAAAAGCATTTTGTTTTTTAAAATTTTTATTTTTTAAAATATAAATGACGTGTAAACTGTTTTTCACGCGTGACAAAAAAAAAAAAAAACCACGTAAGTGTCACATAAAAGATTCTGCTGAGTCAATGGGTATATGGGGTAAATCAAAAGAATTTTCATTTTACAAGGACCAAATCTAAAAAAATATTTTTAATATTTGTAAAAATATTAAACTGCTGCGAAACCCATAAATCAATCATGAACCCCCAAAATTTGTAAAAATAACAAACTGCTGCGAAAAAACAACCCAAAATTTGTTTGTTATTTTTAATATTTTAAAAATGCAATATAAAATCTGGAAAAATCAAATTGAGTAACCAATTATTTTAACCCCCATATTTGCTCCTTAATTTGATGCTTGAGAGACTGCATATCTTCCCTACCAAGCTCAAGGCCAAGCTTGATCGTACTCCATTCAAACATGGGAAAACCTTTGGAATCTACATTCTAATCAACCCATACTCTCACACACAGCCACCTTTTGAATAAGATTTAAATATACCAATGCAAACTTACCATAGTTGGAGAAGACAAACATGTCATGCTCCCTTAGGTTTAAAGTTCTACATCAGATGTAACATATCAATTTTGGCATTAACATAACTAAAATCACATGTTGAGCAGGTACAATAATGTTCGTATATACTGCATAACCAGGTATAATAAAAAACACTCCAACAGGAGATTATGAATGAATCAAAATAGATAAATCGTTAATCTAAGAAATTATAACGCAAGTAGACGCCTGTGGAAGTTTAATGTACACAAATTAATAACTGGGAACTATGACCAACCAGTCATATTCTACTAAAAAGCACGGTAAAGCACTACAGAGAGACCTAGAACTAGTTATAACTAACTAGTAACTACCTTAATCAATTTCAAACTAGTTCCAATAAATCTCTAACTATATGTAAAATAGTCTACCCATAAAACAATACGACACCTAAACTGAGACGGTACCTCAGACAGTTGAACAGCATTCATATACTGAACATGATCAACTAACGAGAGCACTGTCACTCAGAAGCCAACCCACTTCACCCATCGGAAACACCGACCAACTCTCCCTGGCAACCCATATTCACTAACAATGAAAGGATCTTCTCTGGCATCATTAGGTTTGGACCAACCGTATAGCTCACGTTCTTGTTTATTGCCAGGTACAGTATTATCCAAGATAAGAGCAACGAGAAAAGCTATCACCATATGCAGCGAAAATACCGTGTTCAGTACATAGTTCAACTGCAAAAGGAACATATTCACAAGTGTTTTTCAGAAGGGAAAAATGAAACAAAACTGACATCAACCTACAACACGTATATTTCTCAGTTGACAAAGGAACTAAGGACTGTTATAGTAATTAACAAATTTCAATCACAGAATTAGAGAACGTCAAAATCAAGCATTAGAATGACAATACTAAAGGAACGTGACATAGAGGCATACCTCTCCATATTGGCTTCGGAAAGGCCCGTGAGAAGCCACAATGTAAGGTTGAAAATAACTCGGTACTGAAAAGTTGGACTCTGGAGAGCTGTCATACTGTTGAAAGTATGCAGGTATGGAAAGAGAGAAAAACAATGATAGTCCAACTACAATGATATTGCGAGTGCTTCCTGTCTCAGTATAGCGTAGATTGGAAAAGCCTAATGCTGTAAGCATCGCCCACATAAAGCAGAGGAGACCAGCAACCATGGCTCCAGGAATAGAAGCAATGAACCCTCCGACCTTCCCTGTTTTATAGTAAAAGTAAAATTAAACATGGTATATCTGTGATATAAAAAACCTACAAACGAGAATGAAAAAATATAAATCCGCATCCCAAAAGACGACATATGAAGCAATGAAATACTACTAGGAAGAAGGAAAAGGCGTCCTTCAAGATTAACAAATAAACTAAATAAAGAACACAAAAACAAATAAGCTCAAGGGTGTATCAAGGTAGCTAATGTTTCTAATTCTGTTGAACGGCTGTTCATCACAAGATGGAGTAACAAAGGTAGATGCAAATGCAACAACGGAATGATAATAGATACTTACCAAATAGAGATAATACTATGAGAAGACACGCACCCAATTGAACTGGTCTGCGGCTTCCCATTTTTGTCACGGCAATTGTGTGAACATTTTCGGTTAGAGTTGTTGATCCCATTCCAGTACCCCAGAGACCAGCCAACAAACTAGAAAAACCTTCTAGACCAATACCGCGACTAAGAATCCCAGGAGTTGGAGGTCCAGATGCTACTAAAAGGGAAGAAGCGTGATATGTGCCAACCTACAAGGTTAAAACAAATGAACCACAACAACAGAGTACACTGATTATATATATAATCCTGAATACAGAAAAAACTCATGATAATATGATTTCAATTTTGACTTAGCATACTGCAAACATTTCATAGATCAGTTAATTCAATTTTGACATTATAATCAATCAAAACACAAGTTTCTTTCTGCGGTGCTAAAATTTCAAATCTTATTTTAGGGACAGAAAATCAATGTCATGCACTGTGTTATTCAATTGAACGAGATCAAGTTAGACTATCAACATATTCAGAGTCAATATAAATAAATTCAGTCCAGAAAGAAAATAGAAAGAAATAAAAAAAAGGCAAGAATCTAACCGAATCCACAGATGAGATTAAGGAAACGACGCACATCACAATAGCCATTTTCCAATTGAACACAGGAGTACCCCATTGCAGTGGATAGGGAAATCTAAACCATGGGGGTGATGTCATTGTGTTAGAAGTATTAACTTGACAATGTTTCATCCGGCCGTTTTCAGTCAGCAAGAAAGCAAATGTCCATGTGACCGCCAAACCCAAAGGCACCTGTAAATTAGGTAAAGAAAATAATATCACTTAACAAAAATCACTTTTTACACCACAGAAATTTATTTTCTCTTGTGAAGAGCAACTCAAAAGAATATTGCGGCATTAGACTTACTGCATATATCAGAAATATGCGATGTCCAAAAACAGATATCTTACGAAGATACTGCAAAAAGCAATATATAATGAAATATATCAGCACACTGCAACGATCAATAACATAGACAAAGTAGGAATCTGAATTCAACAAACTTACAAGACAAAAAACAATAACCACTAATATCTGTACTGCACCAATCTCAGGACATGTGCCAACTAGAGGAAAACCATAGCTGTAGAATGAAAGTCCAACTGTGGCAATGGTTGAGGATACAACCACCGGATTGATAAACCTGAAAATTGAAATGTGAAACATTATTTTTATTATAGACACTGAAGCGATCAAAGCATGGCGAAAGGTAAATTGTATAGGCACGCAATATTCATCCGGTTGATACCATCATATATCACACAATGCACATGAGAAATTGCCAGGTGAACCCCAAAAATACTTAAAAGCACTAAGCACTATCCGATACTATTTTTCCACTTTTTACTAACATTATTCTTCTTCTCAGCATTATCTGCTATGATTCTACTTGAATCTTTCAACCATTAGCAGTTACCTACATTATGTATTGCTTCAATCCAAAAGAATAAATGGTGTTTGATGAAACAACGAAGCATGTTTTAAAGGCAAATGAAAATCCAGGAAAACCAAAATCCGCAGAATCATACCTTACTAGCAGGGATATAAGACCAGTATATCCAAGAAGTGTTTGAAAAGCCGATCCAATAATTATAGCCCCCTGCAGCTCCTTCATTATATGTTTGAATTTCTGAAAATTGATATAGAAACATTATCAGCAATCTTAGTTCAAATTATTCCATCAAAGAAGTTTATTACGCAAAATTCAAAGCCTGTTACATTTCACGAATAACCAACAACAAAACTGGTTTAAGACCAAAAATCCCGGTCAGTTGGAACTTACAAATCGTCATCCAAAACATAAAAACAAAAATACACACACGTTCCATATAATCCTTGAAACTCCAAGGAACAATTTTGGTTACAAATAAAACAATGTTGTAGACAACATTTAAAATCAAGTAAAACATAGATAAAAATTTAAGAAAATACATACATTTTCATTCAACTCTTGAAACTCAGGTGAGCTGATGATAGCCAAAACCGGAGCCAGATAGACAAAAGAAGGCCCTTGTATCAAGGGTAGCCGAGACCCGAAAATAGTGTGCAGGAGTGTAGTCACTCCAGACACTAAGAGCACAGTACATATCATTGCTGAAGTTTCATCCTATAGCCACCAAACGCATCAGATAACAAAATAGTATTCACAAAATATATTTGCCAAAAACAAAAACATAACCAAAATAGTTGAAAAACTGAAATGACTACTCACATGAGAAGCTCCCATAGCAGGAGCTATGACAAGTGGAGTGAGAATCAGCGAACCTATTATCGATAGGTAATGCTGTATCCCATATACAGCAAGGAAAACTGGAACATACATGCAAAAAGATTATCAGCATGAATAAACATTTTCAAACTAAGTGAAAGCATAAGTATGTATTATCAAGGCTTCCAGACTCGAGGGTCTAAGTTAACTCATTTAGGCTACGTAGACTCGACGCATAGACTTGAGTCACAAACTGGTACGAGTTTACCTAATAATAATTTAACATTTCATCTCTATAATAAAGCATAAGTATGGAGGTGTAATAGTTATTCCTCACAACAATACTACAAACGTAAAATAGAGATATTACAATACATAAATAATTAAATCAAATATTGGCTAGTAATTTCCAAAAGTTTATGTTTTAAAACTAAAAAAATGTAGAATCCTAACAGCGTAAACCAACAGTCAAATGAGTTTACCGATTTCATGAGAGTTTTTGTGAACTCATAGGAGTTCACTAAAAATAGAGTCAGTTTCATGACCTGAATTGTAAATCTGTAAGAGTTTAGAGTTAACTTGAAATTTAACAACCTTGTGTATTATTATTATAGTATTACCTAACGCTGGCGAATCCGTTAGTTCGTAGTTCACAGGCGAAGGCCTCCGCCTCAACACCAAGTCATCATGATCGACCATCACCGGCAACCTTGTCGTTCTCTCCTCCACCCGAGCATTGTTGGTCGGACCTCCATTGGAAGACGGTGGAGGAACCTTATTGCCATGCGGCACACCATTAACCGCCGGCAAAGGAATGCCAACAACAGGACTTGCTTCGAGGTCAGGTTGTTTGGACGAAGACTGACCGGCATTGGTCTCAGCGGAGAACACTGGCTTGAAACCAGTTTTCTGAGCCCATGAAGAAGAAGAAGCCATTTGTGTAATGAAGGTTTATTTGACAGAATGAAGGTAGTGAGCAGCATGATCAGGTATATAGAGAAATCTCAGGAAACAAATATAGAAATCTACCGCAAATTTGTGCAGTGACTGTGACAATGATGAGACTCAGGAAAATAGAAATGGCAATGAACGATACCATACAACTATACAACATAGCACAATCTTTTCTGAACGCGTTAATTTCATCAACTTCAATTTATTTTACAGTTTTACATATTTATTTATTCTAAACTTTTGCACTTTTTTTATTTTTATTTTATATTTTTTTAAATGTCTCTGCACTGTAACTCTAGAGAATGTGGTCATAGAGTATATCAGCATATAAACTACACATCTTACATTAGATAATGTAATTGTGTAAAAAAAGATAAAAGTATAAATTATTATTTGATTTAATTCAACTTAATTTCATCTTTTCGGACTTACCCTCCGTATCAATTAAGTTAAACTCACGATAATGTACATTCATTGTCCTATTATTGTATTTTTTTTGTCCTCTTATTTGTGGCGAATTATCGACGGCATGCAATATTTGTCCAACAAACCTATTTATTAAAAATGAAATAAAATTTGCTCAAAAAAAAAAATGAAATAAAATAAAAAAGAATTGAATTTCTTCCAAAGTCTCTCTCAGTCTTGGCTGTCCTCACAAAATTAATGATAGTTTTTCATAGTCTTTCACTAATTAATAAATTCTCTAATTAGTTCACAACATAATTGACTGCATTAAATACATTAAATGTTAACAATATTATAATAATCATAATTTTCGGAAATAAACAAACATGTGCATTATCATTTTTTTTTTGACACAAAACATGTGCATTATCATTTCTATATAGTATGATTAGCCTCAAATATTTTTTTGACAAAATGATTTGCATCATACTATATAGAAAATATTAACGAGTATATTTACCTGCATCTCTCAATATTAATGTGTAGCATCATATCAGCCCCGATTGAAGGGCATGTTTAAGCTACCGCAAATTTTTACAGTCACAATGAGACCGAGAAGAACAAAAATGGCAAATAATGATACTACTTCCGATCATTACCTCCTCATCAAGATTAAAGAAACATTTTGAAAATAATTATTTCCATTTATTTTTAAAAGTTCAATTTTTTTCATCATTACCTCTATATTATTACTCTTCATTCTACCAACTTACTTTTAATATTATTTATCATATCCTTCAAAAAAAATTATCATAATAAATAAGGACAAAAATGAAATTTAACATCTACTTATACATTTATAAATTGGTCAATGTTTTCATAGAAAAGATAAAAAAAATAAGTACATTTTTGTTTCTGATAAATGGAACCGAAACGAAACGAGTAGTATACAACATTACAAAATCTTTAAACAAGTTATTTCATTATTTAATTAACTTGTTTGCTAAGTGTATTTTACCACAATTAAACATGTTACTAAAAAAACAATTATACATGTTTTTTTTTAAGATTAAACATGTTGTATTTTTTCAGGCCCGTGTTTCTATTTGTATTTTTATTAAACAAGTTTTATTTTATGTCTTAAATGGTAATTTTAATAATAAAAAATATAGCAATAACATATGATTGTATATAACACTTAATGAATAAAAAAATTTCACGGTTAAACAAAACGCTTAATACAATAAATATCAAAGGCGGAAAAAAGGGTATAGAAGTGCATGTGCTACAAATCCTTTTTTGAGTGAAAAATTATTTTGGTCCTTCATAATTTTCTCGTAACTAATTTAGTTCCCGACAAAAATCAAGAGTTGCTTTAACCGTTCAAACATTACACTAACTTTTCTTCCCAACATTCAATATATCATGTAACTCTTGTTCATTTCCAACTTGAAAACCACGAAATTCACCCTAACATGTGTTACGAGTTTTTATCCAAATGGTAAAAAACTAAAACAACCAACTTTATATATATCTCCACATTTTCTTCTCCCTATTATTTCCAAAATAGTGAAAGGTAAAAATATAGAGAAGACCAATGAACAAGTGTATGGTACTGTTACAGTGTCTTTACTTCGATGCCATCCCCAACAAGGTAAGGACAATATTGTAATTGCAAAATAGGAAACATTTAGTCAAAAAAAGAAAGGAAAAACTATTTTGAAACGTTAGCACCTTATTTGGTTGTTTGGTAATGTTTGCCAAAATTATATGGACAACTTGATATTTATGATCTATTGTTGAAGACAATTGAGCAACTTAGTTTTACACTGACATCCAATAAAAAAACCCTTTATTTTGCAACTTTGTGACCGTTATTCTAAGAGTAAGTAACAGGAGTGGAGTAATATGTCATAACGATGAATTCTAATTAGACATATCGGGACATTAGGAAGGGAAGGAGACAGAAGCGCATATCGGGACATTAGAAATTTCAATGAAGAGAGGAATAACTGAGACATTTCTTAACCTTCTCCCTCTCAACGAAGAAAAGAATAAACTGAATCCAGAAAGAATGAAAAGCCTATGTTAAATTTTATACCAAAAAGAAATAAGGGAATTTTGTAGTTCAATATTGCAGGTCAGTTTATAAATGAGATGTCTTCTACATCGCAACAACAAAAATGCAAATCATTAAAGATTACATATCTTCAAACGATTCAGATGTAGCTTTGACTTAAATTTCATGCGGTCTGTTCTTCAACATCTCCATTTTCGCCTTCTTCAGCAGCTGCAGCTGCCATCAGCTCATCGAAATTTGCTGTCTTCCCAAGTACTATTTCAATCTAAAACATGATTCATCAAATGTAGAACTTAGAGACCAGTCATAGAGAATGCTAAATCGTCAAAAGACACTTTGGCCTGACTATAAATTCAACATAACTAGTTTAAACAATAACTCTATGATTGTGCGAGTGTGTGACTCGCACAAACCAAGGCCAGACAGGTCTTGGCCTAAGGCAAATATTACAGAGTAAAAGGAAACTGTTTGCACCCTTACCTTGGCCTTTTGGACTGGTCTACCTCTAGAATCATCCTTTATGTCGACAGTTGATGTCATGACTTCTGCATCAAGATTCAATCAATAATGACATCAGATAATTAAAACACCGGAGAACTAGAGAGTGTAATTGAGGAAACAGCAAACACAGAGAAAAGAAAAAGACTCACTCTTTTCAACAGCGAGACCGTTATTTTTCAAAATTTCAGCAACAGTTACAACTGTGGCAATAGCTGTAACAAAGACAAAAAAAATCAGATATCATATCAAAACTCTAAGCATGAAAAGCGAAAAGAAAGATAGAGCCAGAAAGTTATATAAATCACAAAACACACTGCACTTTCTTCTTCATTTTAAGTTTGTAATATAGTTCTACTATGCCAAAAAAGAATATGAGTGTCTGCATAATCCACATCCCAAAAGTTATTTCCTTCTAGTTCAAATTTAAAAATCATAAAACTTTTTTCTACTCTTCCATTCATAATTACAAACATACTTATAGGCACTATAACTTATAACATACAAGTTTGTAAGTTGTAACCAATTTGTCCCTGTATTTCCGTCTTCAATCAAATAGACTAGTTCAATACCTTGAAATCCTAAAGTGGAAGAATTAGAAATGCCCCATTGGGTGGAAATTTAGTGTAGTCAACATAACCAAACACAAATCTCTTAGTACAGGACCTCCAATATATGGTTACAAATACAGTTCATCCAATAAATCTTCATTCATCAAATTTACCTCTATAAGTTTTACACCCGTAAACCCTATGAAGCACCAACACAACACAACACATACACCAACATAACACAGACACTAACAAGTCACACCTATAAATTATGAGAAAATTAAATATTTCAATGCAATCACATGTGTCAGTGTGATGTCGGACACTTACACGTGTTAGACACTGGGACACAACTTCAAAAGGAAGTGTTGGTGCTACAGAGACTAAGGGTGCGCTTGATTCACAAAATAGTAAGTAATGGACAAGAATTCATGTCGATCCCAATCCCCTGTTTTTTAGCAAGTCAAACGCACCCTAAACCACACTAGGAGTAAGCAAAACAAACCTATGCAATCTACCAACAGTTTATTTGAAGTTTCATAAATTCAGGGGAATATAGAGGCATCCAAATAAACCTAACCATTAGAAGACAAAAAAAAAACATAAACATCCCCAAAAGCAAAGTTCAATTAATTGAATAATACCCATTCCAAGTGCTGAGAGTTCAACCTCATTATGTTGTTGCATGTATCTCTGCAATAAATAACACAAAATTAAAAACAAAATAGGACATAGTAAGAATTGAAGAAAGACAAGGGTTATGTTATGTTATGTATATTACTTTGGCGAGATTAACGTAGAAGAAGAGGGGTTTCTTGGTGTTAGAAACTTGAATGCGGTTCTTCTTATACGAATCGGAGTTGTTGTTATTAATGTTGATGTTGTGCACTCCCTCTGTTATTCCTTCCATTTCAGATGATGAAATGAAACCCTAACTCTAATCTAACTATCTTTGTCCAATATTTGTTTTGTTTTTGTAAAGTACAGTGCAATACGAACCCCCCCAAAGTACAGTGTGTTCTTGCTCTTTTTTTATTCGGCCAAGGCCCAATAGTTCTTATTGGACCAGGCCCACTTACGAAATATTTTGTCCTCCATGAATATATAAAAAAAAAAATTATTTTTAATTTTCATAAAAAAAAAATTGCATGCTTTCGTTCATATTCATTATTCCATCGTAAATGAATAGACAACGTCATAAAAAAATACCTAAAAATGAGGTGAGGGACAAAATTCTAAAAAAGAAATGAAATAGAAGGACCAAAAACCGAATTTTTAAAAAAGGGGTCAAAATTTCATTTCTTTAAAAATAAAAGGATCAAAATGAGTTTAAGTTTTTTTTTTAACAAGACAAAATGGAATTAATTAAAACAAAAGGAGTGGTTCATCTCGCATAAGGCGTGCAAAAGAGAACCAGTCAAAGTTTGTACAAGTCAGGTCATTGCTGCCACAGAAAACAAAAAGCAAACATACCAAAATAAAAACAGAAGAAAAACAACAAAGTTCCTGTAAAGCTCTCATGCAAAGTAGAGGATGTCTCCACCAATCATGATAGCTAAAAGAACAAGTTGACATACACGCCTTTAACCACTGAAAGGAAAGCATTTTTACTCTATCGGTCATTTGTTGTAACTCTGATGCCTTCTGGTTAAAACACGGTTGTTCCTTTTCTTCCAAATAACCCAGACACATGCAAGCCAGATTAGTTTTAGAAAGGAATATGTGAATCGCGGTAACCCTGCTAAATGACCGAACTGAAGAAGATATGCACGAAGAACCTCTGGTGCGACAAAATGAATATTTAACCAATGCAAAACAGCAACCCACAGGTTTTGAAATGTGTCGCAATTTAAAAATAAGTGTGTAGCAGTCTCTTGTAAATCGCACCCTCCAAAACACTAATTAGCATCGTGATGAAGGACACAACACCTCACAAGATTATCCTGCGTGGGAAGCCAGTTGCGAAGAAGTCGCCAAGCCAACAAAGAAACTTTAAGTGGAACATGTTTATGCCATACATCATCAAATAAACCCCTAGCAGGAGGCTCCTCCACTGATGTAAGGAGATGATAAGCCCCTTTCACTGTATAGCCAAGAACGGAATCGAGCAACCATCTCCACCTGTCCATAGTATGATCCTGCAAAACAATATCATGCAACAAAGCACAACACTCCCTGACACACTCCTCCTCCCACGCAAAAAGGCGCCTCATCCACACCCAAGCACCGCCACCAACACCCCACTCTCTACTCGCCATAACCTCCACGTCACCCCCTTATCAACGGACAAATAAAAAAGGCAGGGGAAGCGAACCAGTAAAGGAACTCCTCCAACCCAATTGTCCGTCCAGAAATAAGTCGTACCACCTCCACCAATAACCCTACGCACATTATCATCAAATCAGCTCCCAACCCCCAACCCGACACCACCACGAATGCTTGAAACCATGCGCCATCTGTAACACCCCGTTTTCCAACAATGTAAATAATACGAATAATCAGAGTATTCAACGTAAAACGGAATGTCACACTACTTTTAAAACATAAATAGAGTAAAATTACTATTTATCAAAAGAACCCTGTCAAAAATTCATTTATATCGCAGCGGAAAATTATTTTGAAATCAACAACTTTGTTCAACAATCTTTGGCACTACGGCCTCAACATAAATAACTTAAAGGAAAATCTTAATCCAAAAAGGTTCAACAACATAGTTTCCAAATAATACGCAACAGTGGAAAGCAAAGCAAGAATCTCCATCCCCTTACGTATCAGAGCGACCCTAAGACGACACACGAGAGAGTCAACTCACATCAACAGCTAAGCCTGGTTATTTGCACGTTACCAACATAGGGGCAACATTCAAATAGAAGGGTGAGATTTCACATTCAATAATAATAAGCATATAATTCATCAATGGAATTTAACAACCTAAACAACAATAATTAACAACAATAATAGTTCACATATACTTATTATCAACAATAATTCACATATGCTTCACTTAGTTCCACTTAGCATTTAAATCAACA
>Ga0315914_1005337_pt1 | contig 18744 bp, 12 predicted proteins | sample MpolenodulesMG_FD_203920 | JGI IMG/M metagenome (GOLD analysis project Ga0315914, IMG submission 203920) | Medicago polymorpha root nodule microbial communities from Los Angeles, California, United States - elongated nodules | ecosystem: Host-associated > Plants > Roots > Nodule | place: USA... | reverse complement strand
TATTTGTTCCTGAAATATAATAACTTGCAATTGAAGTAAAATAGTTCTAGAAGGAAATAAAAACATATTAAATCTAATTAAAATAAACTTAAATATTAAATAAAAGACACTAATTTAATGACTAATTCTTGACTCATCAGTATGTGTAATTTTTGTCCCTCTGTTTCTTTGTTTTTTATATTGATTAATATCAGTTATCTCTTGTAATCAGATATACAACGAATGTGTATGATATATTATGTACTATGAAGTGGGATGAAGCGGTACGGTAAAATCAAATTATACAAAAAAAAATATTGTATTTCCTTCACGACATAAAGCTAACTATGTGAACATCAAGTTATTTTTATGGTATACATTTCCTCTGTAGTTGGATTGCTGATTATCGAGGAAAAACTTTGATTAGACATGTTAGAGCTGGTGATTATATATATTAAGTTATTTTATAAAAATGATTATGTTGTTTCACCTTTATTATATTCTCCCTTTAGAGATGGGAGCTATGTTTTCACTTGAGCTTCGTTAGCTAATATTCTAAGGGATTCAACTTTATACTTCTTAGTCATTGTCTTGTCACCACCACCATCTGTTTTATGCTGAGAAACAACAAAAAAGCAAAAAGAGTCATTTTTCTGTTTTTTAAAATCAAAACACAAAGAAATGTAAAGAGGAGGAAGAACAATAATACCATGTGTTTGGTTGGTGAGTTGGTTAGAAAGAAATAAATGGATGACAAGGGTGCGAATGTTTTGAGTGATAGGTAGCTAACGAAGATGTTTATTGTTGTTTGTGGAAGAAAAAGATTTGATTAAATTGATTGTTGATTTGGAATTAACAAATATTGTGTTTTAATTTAACCGTCGTTTTGATAGATTAAAAGTACAATTTAACCGACGTTTGGATAGATTAAAAGTACAATTTTGTCAACTATACTTTTTCCCAATTAATTCTACTTACTTTTTTTGATAGGCAAACAGAAAGGTTAGGCATCAGGGAGAGTTTGTTACATCCCAACTAGGTTGGCACCCAACAACAACTCTCATCCTATACCGCTTTCCTAATCCGTAATAATATTAATAACAAGGAGAAAGTATGTACAAAGGAGGGGGAACTAGACCAATACCCTCAAAACCAAATAGAAAAATAAAGCAGGAGAAGACAGTAAAAGTTACGGAAATCGGAAATTGATCGGAAATTAGGCATCCCATTCCTATCTCTAGTAAAGTCAACCGACAGAGGAGACGGCATAATGTGGAACCAAGTAGTCTCGGGTAGGTCATGCCCCATAGATGCTAAAGCGTCCGTACAACAATTTCCATCCCTGTAAATCATCCCTGTAAATGTGAGTACAAATAATAGTTAATCCAAGCTGCACGCAATTATGCCAACGATTTCAGAAGTGAATTGGAATTGTCTCGTGATTTTTGAAAGCAAGAACTGCACTGGAGGAGTCACTTTCTAACCACAACCTAGACCAATTGTGGCTAGCAGCATATTTTATAGCAAGCATAAGACCTGTGAGCTCCGCCTCAAAAACAGTCCCTACACCGATGTTGCTAGAAAAACCGCCGAGGAAGGCACCGATGTGATCTCTAAAAAGCCCGCCACAAGAAGAATTAGAACCAATAACAGAACCATCAGTGTTCGCCTTCACCCAAGTGATGGAAGGGGGCTGCCAAATAACTGGAACAATATCTCTGACACGCCGGTAGGATGGGGGAATCCGAAGACTGTTGAGAAGAGCAACATCATCAACAACACAGTTGCCCGTAGAATGTAGACCAGACATAGTCACCAAAGTGGAAATTTTCTCGAAAGTGTGATGCAAGCTAATTGGAGAGGAGCTGAACCGGATTGCATTTCTAGCCAACCAAATAGTGTGTACCGTGTGGACCATAGCAGCTGCGAAAACATCCGTCACTTGCGAACTGCATCTATGCGGAATGCAAGTAAGAAGCGAAGAGAAAGACAGCAGTGAGAAGGAGCAATTTAATTCTACTTACTCTTTTTCAATAAAAATGATTAATACTATCTATTTGTAAAATTAATGTTTTTTTTTAAATAAAGTTTGTTTTTTGTTATCTACAAGCTTAAACTTGCTTCACACAAAATTTTGTTACCTATAATAATGACTTGATTAAAAGTTGAAATTTTATAAATAAGTTGAGAAACATTGTTAAAAATTTCAAGTGCAAAATAGAAGAACAATTTTGAATAAATAATAATAAAAAACTTCATGAATTTGCTGGAGAGATTGAGAGTAACCAACAATTGTTTGTTATGAGAGAAAAATAACCCATCAAATTTATTGGAAATAGAGTGTGTGCGCAAAAAATATAAATTTAATAAGGATTAATATAGGGTAGAATAGAAGAAAAAAAACTGCAAAAATTCACTTCTTTAATTTGAGTTTATAATTATAAAAAGACAATTAAAAAGAAACCGGGGAGTAATCTATTCTATACTATATATAAAAAAACTACCCCTTTCAGTATTTTTGGGTTGAATTTTTCTTTCCAAAAATACCATCAATCTTCAATACAAATAACACATGTAACAAATAAATAAGAATAAATTTAAATATTAAAACAAACGTAACAAACACGATATGAATATATATTTTGTTTTTTTCCTTTATCATTTAAAAAGTGTAACAAACTAGATGAATATATTTATACTTACTTTTTTATCATCCCAATTATACCCTTAAACAACTTTTATATAATAAATTTGTTGTTGGTGTTATTAAAAAATAATTTAGATTATATTGTTTTTGTTATATTGTATTATTGTCGGTGTCGTTGAAATAGATAATCATAGTTAGTTTGATTTTTTATAACTTGAAAGCAACAAACATTTATATATTTTTTAATTTTAATCAAAATTAGAATTTCATAAAAAAACACCGTTCATAATTTTCAAATGTTAGCGCAATAAAAAGAGCGGAAAGACAGGCCCGTGAGTGCCCGCCTTTTCGCTAGTTTGTAAATAAAGTATTTATCCAAACATGGCATATATCATGACTTGAGTTAAAATTTAAAATTCACTTCAAAATAAAAAATTTGATGTATATTACAAATAAATTGTGCAAAAAAAAAAATTGATAAAAATCTTAGAAAAAGAATGTTGTAAATCATCCTTAAATTAATTTTCTCCAATGGAGTCTGGATAAGGGTGCGAAACGACACAAGCATATGGTTACTTATTTTTTTTTTTGAAAGAAAGAATATGATTTCATTTAAAATTAAAGATATGACACAACATAGATACATTAATTGAATTTATTAAGAATTAACATATATATAGATGCAGAGTTATTGTAAAGAAATAAACATTTATGATTTATCATTAATATCTATACCTATATATAGAGGTATACACAATTTTAGAGGGACATTTTCACTTTCAATGTTATCTTTATGTTGACACCAAAAAAAAGAGTAGTTGAATCACATATTTCTCATTTAATTGAAGGGGAATGATTTTGGTTATCATTTGCATCTTAATTAACTGATGTTGGAATCAATTGATGAAATCAGATGACAACTAATGCTGAATCCATTAACAACAAATGTTGAATAATATGCTGACAACTAATGTTGAATCTGATGACAATTGAATCAACTATTGGTTGACGATTAAGCATGGCTACCAAGTCCAAATGGTCTTGGAGGCTATTATTAGGGTCGTGGTCATGTTTTATGGTACTCCAAGAGGTTGCAACATAAATTTGACCAAGTCCAAAGACTATGCAACTACTTTCCTACGTATGTGACATGATAAAGGAATTGGTTAAAGAGAGAGAAAATGAGACAAAAATGATCCAGGGTTTGAATGGTAAAATATGGTCAAACATCTACTACCTCAAATAATTAATAATTTAAATATAATATAGTAATATAGTAATAAGGATAAAATTTGATATCACAAAAGCACATTATAATAGGAGTTTAAATTTGAATGACTAAATAACTTGTTCTTTTTTTACAAACTACTGATTTATTTATTTTTAACTCATTAAAATAGGAACAACACCACTGTCATAAAAAACAATATTTGACACTATTAAAATAACTTTTTTTGAAATACTATTAAAATAATGAACGGTAGTTAACTGCCGTTTGAGGTATTAAAGTAATTTTTGGACGCGAGAGATCAATTTTTGAATTTTAAAGAGCAATAGTTGATAAAAAATGACCCAATATTTTCTTTAGATTCTAAGAACAAGATTTTTTATTTTTTTCCCTCCCCTTTGGCTGTTTTGCTCTAAGGTCTAAGGACGAAAACTTACATACTCAACCCAAAATAGAGACATCAAAGAAAAATGAAGGGATTGAGAGACCATTTGGTGTGACGAAAATCATCAATCTGGGAAAGATTATGTGGAGGGAACCCCTTGGATTTGCATTCATCGTTTTTTTTTTCTCTCTTAAACATTAATCAGTGGACATATGACATATTTTTTCATGTGAATTGCAAAATTCTTTGCATGCAACTATAAAACCAATCTCTCAAGTTAGAAAGAACCGCAACATTCGAGCTCGGAACCTTTAGTTAAGTCGGAAGAGATTCATTATCATCTCATCCAAACGCTTGTGGGAGACATTTTGCATATTTCGTAATACTTCAAAAGGGTTAAAGTAACAAAGAAATAGTAAACAGTGAATATATAGCTTAGAAAGACTGCTAAAAATTAATTTACACATGTATTTTTAGACTATTTTTTTAGCATCTCATTTTTTATAGATAAATAAATGGAAGCCTAAAAGGAAAGAAACTACTGTGGAGAACTAAACAAGTATACAAACTCTCATATTCTCTGCAGTACAAGTACAAGTAGGATTGTAATCATTTTACATATTGAATTACTTTTACACGTACAAGTACAACTGTACAAGTATACTTTCTACATTGGACTCAAACTCTGCAATCAGAAAAAAACAAGCAGTCGCACAGTTAACAAAACCTCGACTGTTGCAGCATGACGATCATATGGCTCTTATTCCAACTTCAACAAATCTAATTTCAGCTATCAGATCCTCATCAAACCACCTAAATTTGGGACTGGGTTTCAATGCAGTCAAAAGTGGGTGTAGTCATCATGCAGTCAGTAAGCTCAAGGCCGTCCGATCACGATCAAGATCGGACGTTCCATATTTCAATGTCAAGAGTAATATTAAATAAAAAATCAAAAACTGTCTTAAGACCTGAACCGTTCGTTCTTCGTTCTTGATCAGAGGTTCAGAGGTGCTGATTGAGCCTGATTGCACCCACCATTGACTGCTTTTTATCCAATCCCCTAAATCTGCAATAGCGTGACTGCAGAGAATCCAATATCCCCGTAATATGGAATACATGCTAACATTGTAAATTAATTGCAGTGCAATAGCACAGGTAACTAGGGAAGGGAGGAGAGACCACTTAGTGAGGCAAATTGCAAGAGACAACAAGGTACAAACGATAGACAGAAGAAAAGCCGCATGTTTGAATACTATATCCATGCAATCAATCCCCAAAGCTGAAAGCTTCCATTATTCACTATTTATTGAACGTGAAAAGCATTCGAGTGGCAAGTGAAGCGGAGAGCAGAGAAATGAATCAAGGATGTTCATTCGTGTTATCTTTTTTATACACTTTTGCTTTCTCAATGGTGTTCATGGCTTCTTCAAAAGATTTCTGAGTGCAAAAATAATATTGCAAAAGTGCAAAGGAAGAACAAGTCAGTAGCTTCACACAAAATTAACGAAGGGAGGTTAAATATCGCAAAAAATTCAACAAAGAAATTACTAATCACTATTTTTATACACGAAAGCCTGTCAGCATGGTAACTGAGATCAATATTGGAAAATAGATAATCATCTGCTGCGATGCTATCAATGACAAGAAACAGTGAAATGTATATATTATTATCATTTGAGTGATTTTTATTCAGTTTTAAAAAATGATATCATTTAGAATAAACATAAGGCTGTGCATATGGACCAACTAATATCAACTCTCAAAATTGATATGGATAAGAAAATGAAACAAAGGAATCATTATACTGGGACATGGTATTTGAAGGATAAAAAACACAAAAAAAGAAGAGAGAAAACCAAAAGCTTACCCCAGAATTTTGCATCTTCCATAAGGATTCTCCACTTGAATCAACAACAACCATCGCACCTAATATAGCTCTGGACAAGAATCTTCCATCAGGTTATCAGAAAAGTATTGTTAAACTCATCAGCTAAATATTTGATAGTTATTTGTAGATACAGATTAATGATTTGAGCATCATTAATTTAAGTTCTTTAAAGCCAGTGGTCGGTATGATAAATATGGAACTTGAGTTCAATGTGCTCTTCTACTTTCTTTTCTTCAACAAAAATGTAACACTAATGCAAGGTGTTTTGAAGTGTTATGTAAACAATATTATTATGAGACTCTCTATTATGATTGGTTAGTATTTCAAGAATTACAGGTTATTACGAAGATGATAGAATGGACCACAATTCTTGCAGATGACAAGTGGTGATTATCTATGTGATGCTACAAACCTGTTCTCATTTAAATTTGGTTATTTGCACAAAGCATATTACTCTGTCTGAAGTATCTCAATATTTGCATTAGCTCTTTATACATTCAATGATTTCACTCTTAGCTTTTTGTTATTTACTGAGAAACTAGTTCCCATAATGTGAATAGTCCATGATGCAATCCAGTGTTCTCAATGGCAGACCATGGCTGAGAGCCAAAATTCTGACATATTGACCATGGCGGAAAGCCAAAAACTGCCACCGATATCCGCCATGACCGATATTTTGACAGCACTGATGCAATCTCAGAATGTATTGTAAATGTTTTATTAGTATTGGATGACATTATGCAAGTTTTTCTCCATAGTTCTCCATGGAATCGAGTAACTTGCACTGTATAGACGATGACTAAAGGAATTCTTAGTCCAGACTTAATTAACACTGAGAACTTCTCATATACGGGAAGCCAAGAACAAAAATCTTGTAAAATCTAGTCAGGTTATTATTGTGAGGGAAGTGAGGTAGACGGGATCATATACGAAGTCAAATTCGTTCTCTGTAAGAACTACTTGAGTGAAGTCTAAAATTAAAACGTCTCTCACGATTCAAAGCGAAGAGTTAAAGACTGGATTTCTGAGTTAATTTTTCTAACCAAATATGCATATGATTCTGAAAACCACCATGTTTGAGAATGGAACAATACATTCACTTAGTATTAAGTCCACAGACTACACTTATGGTTTTCTTCCTTTAACTTTCCTGATGCAAATTAATGGCCAACTCTATGGCGCACAAGAGAAGTCTTGCATCATGCACAGACTAGTTTTCACCATTGGATAAATAAATTCCACCATTAAATTAAATGAGATATGATATGACTTATTGATCCAATGGTGAAAAAGGTATTTGTGCATGGTGCAAGACTTGTCTCACTTGTGCATGTTAGGCAAAGCCCAAATTAATTAGTCAATATAATTCAAACTCATGCTGGAATATTATAACTAATACGACGCTGCAGGGGTTTCCTCTGTTTTCCATTTTGATCTTTAGTAAATATAATATTTTTTGAAATTAATTTCCTACATTCATGAAAGCAGAGTCCCTGTCACTGTAGTTAGAAAATCAGAACCGTTGAATGACGATTGGATAACCTACAGTTGGATTCCCCAATTGAATTTGAAATTTGAATATACTCATGCTCATCTAAAAGTTCACGTGTTTTGGTGGCTGCAAGGAATCCATTTCTGTGATTTTCACTTGTTTTGTGTAATTTTGTTTAGAAAATGGCAGATGCAGCAAACAAAACATCAATAATTACCCAAATCCAAAAAGATAGCACACATCATTAACAGTAACGAAAAACCACCAAGCATAAAACGAAAGGCTTCAAAATAATCACCACTTTTCTGAGATATTGTCCAAGTTAAATAATATGTGAGCAGTCACAATTTTGTTCTTAGTTGAAATGTGTCTCAGTGGTTTGATGATGGCGAGTGTTTATAAACGATTTTGTCTCAAATTAAAAGACACTTCAGTGAATTGAGGAGACTGAATATTTATAAACTACCTTTAGCCTTGATTCACACAGAATGTGAAAGTGTACTGGAAAACTAGCAGAGTTGAGCCTAAGGAGCTAAAGGGCGTGTTGGCCATCCATCTAGCGTCAATGTTCATATCTAAAGAACGATTCACATACTTCTGAGGTATTTGTCTGTTTTGCAAGTTATGTAAGCCCTCACAATTTTGTTGGATCGACTTATTTGAACTTACCTCTAGACTAAGTTTTATGAGACTGTTTAGGAGAACTTATGAAAGCTTATAACATGGTTCATAAGCTGTTTTCATCTAATTTTCATAAGTCCTCCAATATATGGCCCTGTTTGGATAAACAACTTATTTTACAGCTTATAGCATAAGAGCTTATGAATAAGCTACTTCTATAATACAAGATAGCATAAAATCAAGCTATTTTTGAGTAATCTGTAAGTTGTTTTCATAAACTATCTTGCAGAGCTTATTGAAATAAGCTTAAAACAACCCATGAACATATAATAAGTTGTATTCATAAGTTCTCCCAAACAGTGTCACAAGTGCTTATGCTAGTATATAAGATCACATAATTCTATCCAAACAAGTTTATGCTAATACATAAACTTTTATCTTGAGAAGCACACATGCTATAAGCCGTTTATTCAAACAGAGTCTCAGTTTATCCCAGTGAATCGAAAACAGCGAGTGTTTTATAAACAAACTCCTCTACCAAACAAAAATCTTCCCAAAAATCCGTATTTATAAAATTCAACTCTAACAATATCAATTAACAACAAAATTCACAACAACAACGAGTTTTATCCCACTAACTGGGTCAGCTACATGATCAAACAACGTCATAATATTCTATCATACGTCATATATATGAAAAATAACATAATAAGAAACCAAAAGATTGTCTTACGCTGCGAATCCAAGATTAAGAAGCGAAGACCTCGCCGTCAAAATCCGAATAAAAACACCAAATTTATCACCAAAACCACTACTACCACCACCACCACCAGACCCACTTCTACCATAATAACTACTCCCACTTCTTCCATATCCATAACTATACTGAGACTGATAATAATAGTTACCAGCACTTCCTCCACCACCACCACCACCGGCCCGCCACCGGTAATTAAACTCAGCACGTTTCCGATCATCCATGAGAACCTCATACGCTTCAGAAACCTGCTTAAATCGAATTGTTGCATTATCTCTAACGGATTTAGATGACTGAGAATGCTTATCTGGATGAAATTGAAACGCCAATTTTTTGAATGCGATTTTGATTTCTTCTTTTGATGCTGTTTTGTTTAACCCTAGAACCTTGTAATGATCCATCATAGAGATTTTGATGTTTTTGTATGAATTGGAATTGGAATTAGATTTTGGGATGAAATTTTGATTTTAGGGTTTTTGAATTTTCTTGAGGGAATTTTCTCGGGAAAATTGTGAGTGAGAAAGGAAAAGGAAAAGAAAAATTCATGGCGCGAAGAATTGAGGCGTGGCAGTGTTGTAACCGCTTCTTTGTCATTTTCTTATTTCTATGGAAGGTTCATAAAATCTTTCAAATTGAGGGACCAAAGTGCAATTAAAGAAAGTTTACAAATTCAATTTTTAATAAATAATGTGGGTATCAATTTCGTGATAAAAAATGATAAAATTCTAGTGGTTAAAGAACATTATCGAAAGACTAATTGTTATAGATTTTAATTGTTAGGTAAAACAATTATTTATCAGACTTTACTTACTTATAAATCAACCTCAAAATTATTAATGTCCTCTTCCCCCTATAAACGAATAGTTAGCATAAAAAGTCTATTAAGTTTTTTTAGTCGATCTTTAAAATAGATATAATTTTCAAAAAAGAAGTGTTTTTTTGTCTTAACTCCTTGATTCTTTAGAGAATAGACTGATAATCGAAAATACAATCTATGTAAATAAAATCTTCTCCAAAACCATATTGTTTTTAACTCAATGAAATCGACCTTGTGAAACTAGGTAGGTTGACAAATAAAAAATGTGTAAGATAATTCATATTGGGAGGTCATGATTTGATACAATTTAAAGTGCAAAATAATTTTCTTTTATAGTTCATGCTCTTATTGTTGTGTTGACCTAAAACAAGATTGTTTTACTAAATAGTGTATCACAAAATAATATCAATTTCCTATTTATTAAATAGTGTATCACAAAATAATATCGATTTGTTAAACCGTTCTACTACACTATAGTGTTGTAATTCGTTAGAAGTCGTGGTTCTTAAAACAACCCTATAAAACCAGTTTGTGAGGTGATGATTGACCCTACTTATAAACATTTACTTTGACTATTTCTTAATGAGGCGAGACTCTTTAACACATATTACTTCAATCAGACTCTTTTATTGATACAACATTCTATGTATTACAAGAATATGTTTTCTCAAAGTCTAAAATTAACACTCCTATAATGTTACGTCCCCATGAGCATAACTCAGTTGGCAGAGATATGCATTATAATATGTAGGGGCTGAGGCTCGAACCCCAGACGCCCCACTTATTCACCTTAAAAAAGGTGAATTCTACCCACTAGGCTATTTAACAAAAAAAAAATTTGACACAAACTTTGTCAAGTGAAAGTGTTGGATCTATTTTCTCCTTCATAACTATTCAACAGGGGTAAGGTTCTGTATATATTAATAAAATAACGATATATGCAAAGTTTTCACACGTAAGTAAAATTTTAACATGAGTGGTAAAGTTTAAACATGAGAGGATTAAAACAATATAGCCTATAAACAACATAATAGTCAATATAGCACATTTTATGCTGTATTTGACAAGTACAATTTTTGAGATACTAGTGCATATCTTATGTTTATAAGTTTTTGGCAAGTACAATTTTTTAGATTCTTCAAAAAAAAAGAGTACAATTTTTTAGATTATAGCACATATCTTATATTTATAAGTTCTAACAATCCTTCTCACGAACTTTTTACAAGCTTATAATATTTTTTATTTAGGAATTATAAATAGTGTTTGAGCTTATAATCTACCATTTTTTCTCTAAATTTTACTTATACTATTTTAGTTGAAAAACTTAAATATTAACTAAAGATATCTTTTTATGTCATTTCATTAGTTTTACCAAACATTCATTTCAATTGTTTATCTGGTATTCTTGTTATAAGCTAATCAACTATAAATTTATCCAATATCCACAACTTTCCTACCAAGTCTTCACGTTTGAAAATGTGTCTCAAAAGGACTGGAAATGCACACAAAAAAGTGATTTTCATGTAGCTTGGTGACGCATCCTGCATTTTCCCACCATAGGCCCTCGAATCAATATGCTCCACTCTTCAAACTGAATTTGATCCTAAACTAAAGAATAAATGCATATTTTTTCTGTGGGACATGCTTAGGCATATTGGTCACTATCGATCTGGCTTTGTTAATACTCACATTCTCAATAGAATCATAGAATACTTCTCGATTACGAAGCGACAAGGAAAGGCTGCACTTGAAGTTTTTCATAGTTTTGATGATATATTTGAGTGTGTGCCAAATCAAGATACATATTACTTTACACTGCATGCTCTTTTTGACGCATATTGGTGATTCATTCATAAACCCTGCTTCTTGATGATGGCGAGGTACTTGCTCGCTGGTTAACTTGGTTTTCTGAAAATACTATGATTAAAGAAGTCTATGCTCTCTATCTGGCGGAAAATGAGAAACGGAAAAGAAACCCAAACTGGTCACTAGAGTTAGTTATGTGTTACTTTCTCATGTGATCAACTTACTTTGTTCAAAAGAAGAAACTGTACATGTGGTTTTGGAGGTGTTGACTGATATAAATATACCTGGGAAAAACCAGACTAAACTAGGTCTTTGTAATGAGGTTGTCAGAGCCTTGTGTCGGTTTAAAGATTTCGATGCAGCCAAGAAGTTGATCTTTACTTTAATGATTGCAGATGGTCTGCTGCCGTGTCCTTCAAAAAAAGTTTTCAATCTGATTATTAGTGCCTATGTTGAAGCGGGGAAATTGGACAAGCTTTGGAGATGGTGATGCTAATGGAAAGTATAGGTTTATACACTTGTGATGCTCTTTTGTGTGGTTATTCATTTTCATATTTTATGAAAGTGGCTAAGAAGATCTTGGGAGAAGCCAAAAAGAAAGATTGTAAGTTAATCACTGGTTTTTTGTACCAACGCTCATTGATAAATATTGCGATTGGGGGATTTTTGACGAGTATGTCAAGTTATTTACTCAGATGAAGGGTTTTGGTGAGGTTCTCAAGTTATGGACTGAGACGAAGGATTTTGGTTTCTCCATCAATCTCGAGGAATATCACACGTCGATCCACTCTCTTTTCTTGAAGGCTATGGATAGGAAATTGAGAAGAGAGCAGCTGGAGGAAATGGAGCCTATGGATAAGAAAATGACAAAAGCGCAGCTAATCAAAATGGACTCTATGGATTCGAGAGTGGCAAAAGAGAAGCTGAGGAAATGAATCTTAATATTAGGGCATCATTTTCGTAGGAGGTTAAAATATTAATGCAAAAATATTTTAGCTGAGAAAATGTTAGGAAAAAATGGTTAGGAGTCAATTGAATTTTTTGACTATTTTATTATATTTAACTCACTCTAAGTTGCCTATGTATAGATGCTTTCCTTTCCGATAATAATTTCATTAACTTTGGGAATATGTCAAAATCAAATTTATGCTTCTGAAATCACTTTTGAATCCCCTTACTCTAGGTTGCATTTAATGTTTGGACGAAACAATATTCTAGATAGGGAGCACTATTTTTTACGGGATTTAAAATGCTTTACTTTGATATGAAGTTGCTTACTATCTGTAATAGTATACCTTGTTACGGTAACTTGGAGCGAGCTAAAGATCAGTGATATATTTTTCTTACAGTGAAAGGAAACTACTGTGTAGAAAAGTTAAACAAGATGCTGTGTAGAAAAGTTAAACAAGAATTATGCATGGCCTCCATTATTCATTTTTTAAGGTTTCATGCTTGTATTCTTTTGGTTGCTACACTGCAGCGGCGGCGGCACAGGCTGCAGTTAGTCATTATGCACCACTTGTGTTTTTATGGTTACTTCACTACAGTGGCGGTGGCACAGGCTGCACTTGCGGTTGTGAGGCTAAGTAGCCATTGAAGTGGCCCATTGTTTTGTAGAAGCAGCGAGATAATTGTTTGCAAAAGTTCTAGGATGCTATATAGTTTGCTGGATGTTCTATCAGTGCTTAATTTCAATTTTTATATCATTTATTTCATTCAGGTGCCGAAGTATCATGCTTTGGTTAAGATACAAGCTCTTGTTTGAGGGCATATAGTTTGAAAAAGGGTTGCTGAAACTCTTCATAGTATGCTGGCCCTGGTTATTTGGGACAATGCACGAATTGCTTAAATTTTTCAATTGATGTAGTACATTGTATCACATAGCTACCTTATCAACTATAATGCAAGAATTGCTTATTTTTTTTACTGTTTATGCAGTAATTTTGTCTGTACCGTACAGAGTGGCAAGTACCACCTAAATTTACACACACAACTGTGAAGTCTAGGGTTCGCCCCCATGCAAATGTGTCAAGCCTAGTAATATCATTTGTACATTAACCGTTGAAGGCTATGGCTGATATGTTTTTTTTTTTGACGAGAAGCTATGAATGACATGTTAAATGAACATATAAATTTCAATGTGGATTCTACTTCAATGGTACATCATCGCGAACTAATTTTGCATATGAATTTTATGAGTGACAGTGCATTACAAACTTGATGCGTTACCTTTGTTTTGGTGATGTGACATTCATGTGAAAGGAAACATATTCGATTGATTGTTATGTCAATGGCTAATGGAAAAAGTGAATGGAGTGACCAATTTGACTAACGAGTTGTAATTTTAGTGATATATTTACCAAAATTGTCGAACAGAAACACTATTTTGTTTGATACTCACAATTTCGAGTACTAATTTACGATTTCACTCATGAGTGTTCAAGAGTATAATTGAGTGAGGAAAAGTTAACTGAGTCAATCTTGACCATTCAATGTTATTATATTGTGAATGGTCAATATTGGTTTTACTGAAACTTAATCTCAATCATAATTGTTGTTGCGGTTGTAATTTTGTTGCGATCTTTGATTTTGCAAAAATTGCAGTGTTAGCGGTATTAAAAACCTTAAATAAGTTTAGATGAGTTGTGTCTCAGAGTCAAATGAAGACCTAAATTAAGGAATAATTTGGTGAGAAATAAATCATCGAAGAACTAGTGACAAATAAATCTTGCAGCCACAGAGCTTCATTGGAAATTTTGGCTGATTTGAAGGTTTACTCTCTCAAGATATGTACACACTTCCATATTCTGAAATAGCAGTGTTCATGTTCTGAGAAACGTTCATGTTAAATTATGGAAAATCAGTAAACTGGCTTAGTACTTGCCGGCACAAATGATCTGAACTTGCACTAAAATGATGGCATATCATTCTTTTATCATCCACTATGCATTTTAAGAATTCAATCATGCATACTACTTTTTGTGGATGGATGATATCTTGAATTAAGATTGGAGCACTTGTTTAAGTTGAATTTACTCTGATATGCAAAATTTTATGGTTTGATATATAAGCAAAGCATAATCATAATAAGTAGTTTGGATTGTGGTTGTGTGTTGTTAAATAGAAGCTACATTGGCGGTGTAGCGTAGCGAAATTTGAAAAAATCCCTATTGTTCCGAAATACGCTATTTAGTACAAAATGTTGTGAAATAGTACTGTTGTGTAATAAGTTTTGAACAAACCACTATTTTCTATGAACTGATAGACTTTGCTTGATCATGTATATGCAGGAAATTTTACGGTCCAGGAGGATCGTATACAATGTTTGCCAGAAAAGAATGTAGCCGAGCCCTTGCTCTCCTATCTTTAAAACCTCAAGGTATTAACGGGAACCTCAAAGGTTTGGACGAGTCAAAGATCACAATTTTAGAGGATTGGAAATCTAAATTCATAGATAAGGATCCAAAAGTTAGTTAGCTTGTTCCAGAACAAAGATCTCAGCAAAATGAGCACAGTAAAGAAGACAATTTGAAACTTGCCCGAATGAATGCTAGGAGTGAGCAAAATACAAATATGTTATGTTGTTGTAAGTATTAGGTTATGTTGTGTAATCCTCTCATGTTAAAATTTCACATGACCTGTGAAAATTATGTATGCATATCTCTTCATAAATATGTATAAGAACCTTACCCTATTGAATAGTTATGCAGAAAAGAAGATCCAAAACTCTCGCATGATAAAGTTTGTGTGAAATTTTGATTTGAGAAAATATATGGTAATCTAGGGAGTAATGTACCTTAAAAAGCGTCTGACTGAAATATCGTGTTGTCAAATGGCGGCACTATGCACAACGGAATTTTAACAAAATGATGTTGTACTATTTCTATCTATGTTTCTTTCTTCACGAATTCGTCAGGAACGTCTTTGGTAACAACATACTCTACTTGAGAGCATACAGCCACTTGCATGGCTGTATCATCAACAAGCTCTCTAAAAATTTCACCTTGGGAGAAAAAATCTTTCTCGCAGTTTACCTATACAAAAACACTGATCCTGCTGTCATGGATGTAAGAACCTATCCTTCCTTCGGAAGTTGCTCTGGCTGCTTTCTTGTCTGCACTCGCTAAGCCTTTTTTTCTTCCTAAGGAGCTCTTGTGCTTTGATAATGTCACCTTCACTCTCTGATAGAGCATTTTCGCGGTCCATCATTCCAGCTCCTGTTTTGTCCTCAGGTTGTTTCACAAGTGCAAGTGAGATAGTTGCTGCAATCTAAAGAGGGAGCGTAACAGACATTTAACAATTACAAGTTATTTAAGAATTCAAAAATAGGTCAACGGGCTGGAAAACCAAGACCTTGTTTCGATAAACAACCTAATTAAGGCTTATAAGATAAGTGCTTATATATAAGCTATTTTTATAACAAAAGATAAAATGAAGTCATACTGTTTTCCTATATACTATAAGCTATTTTCATAAACTTTTCTCGACAACTTATGGAAATAGGCTGAAAACAGCTTTTACGGACATGTCATGAACTGTTTCCATAAACTCTTCCAAAAGTGCTTATATCAGTATACAAGTTCAAATACATCAATCCAAAAGAGGAAAATGGAAATATAATTTATTTTTTCTCTTTTACATGTAAAAACTGAAATACATGTATAAATTCATATCTGTCTAACATATTTACTTCTGTTAGATGAAGAAAAATTGGAATTTGTAAATAACCTTTATAAATCACCAGTTTGTCCACTGAAACTAGAATCAATTTCGTTGGTCTCTAGAACAGCTCCAACATTGTCATCTATTTGAAATTTAAAGGAAATATTGTTTGGTAAGTTAATCAGAAAAACTTTGTACATGCATCTTATTGCATAAAATATGTTTGATTTTAGTTGTATATTCGGATAATGACATACAATAAATATTTGCATATGTAAATAAGAATGAGATAGAAGGGCAGATAGAGAGTCAGATGAAATACAAGAACATGATTGTACTTGGCAACTTGATTGCCTCATTATTTTTAATTCATATCTGAAGCTATAAGTGTTCAATGGAGCTGAAACTTATTTTATATGAAAGCTAATCCAGAGATTCTTCTTTCATGAATACACCTTAAGCAAGTCGGATTCTCAAAAGGTGAAAATGCAGCACAAGACGCAATTTGTACAGAATGACGCTGAGCGCCCCAACCAATGTTGGACACTTTCTGAAGTGCTGTTTTGATTTAGCCAGCGCCCACTTTGACATTGCGGAGCACCACACTCCTGACTTGCGCCATTGAGAAAATAATTAGCTTTATTGAGACGAATGACCTTCTTGTGATCAATCTGTTGTCCACTTTGTTGAGACTCTTCATGACTTATGAGATGAATGATTCTTGCACATCCGAGCCAATGATTTTTCGTAATTCATCGTTTAGTTGAACTCTTGTAGGTCTTGTTTGCATACCCAACGATACCCACAAGTCTTCACTGTCATATCCAAACCTTTACCCCGAATAATGTCACAATGGATTTTTCCAAATCCATCATAGGACTCTCTAGGGAAGTAGATTATCCATAGGTGACTTGATTTAATCAAAACAAGAACTCCATTGAGAATTACTTGAACCCTCATACAGCTCATCTTACAGGAATCAATAGGATCGAAAACCAGTTCCATACGGGCTGGCGATGAAAACCACCCATGATGAGGTTCCATGGAAAGTACTGCACAACATACAAAGCCAATGATATTATTGTTATTGTCATGCATAATAGGAGATAGGTCTATTGGTATCGAACCATCCACGCTTTGATTGTTTATCCAACTTGGTATTTCACTTCCTGGCGTAACAATTTGAATCCTATCAAAGTAGGATGGTGGGTTTGCCTGAATGAATTGCATCATCCATGAAAATGTCATGCTACTGCAATGTTCCTTATCACTCAATTCTGGACAGTTGAAAATGACCAATCCTGTTGTCGAGAAAAAAATGTTCTCATTATGATCCCGCTCGATAGTGGTAGAAAAAGGAAGTTGAGGCAAAGACTCCAACAACCTGCAATGTTCCAAATTTAAATAAACAAGTTTGGAAAGCTTCCTCAAGCTAGGTAGTGTCACAAAATTGTTTCCCCCTAAGTTTAATCTTTCTAGCCACCGTAAACATTGAATTGTATCAGGCACTTGGCTTAGATGGCAATAGCTAATGTCAACTTCACGCAAACAATATAAACTACGCAAGGAATGCAACAAATATGTGAGTGCTGTGGGAGCCGAAAAGAATGAATTGTCAAGCAATGTGTTCCATTCGAAGACGGAGGACGTTGATCGGGAATGTGATGCATTTTCACTTATATCATGCTGCTGCTTCTTTTTTGAGGATATACCAGGCTCCTTCAAATGCCATGGATCGTTAAACAGTTTGGAACAACCACACATATTTAGATCTTTAAGAGAGCTAAGACCGAATATGCTGTTGGGTATGCTTACTAGACTTTCACAATCTTTTACGTTCAAGTAAACAAGCTTTCTTAGAAGTCCAATAGATGGATCCAACTCCACAAGTTTTACACATCCTTCCAAATCTAACCACTCAAGATTCGGGAACCCTGCAAAATCTAGTATCTTTACTAGCACTCGGGAGTACCTTAGATCCAATCTTTTCAAATTAGGAAGATACTGTGACATGAAAAACCAATAAAAATAGAGCCATTACTTTGTTTGTAAGAGAATTGTGTCGAATTTGTTTATTTTTCTAAGAGAAACGGTAATAATAAGAGAGTTTATAGTACCTTCTTGTTTTTCCATAGTTGTTTAATGTTGCTCCAGTTCAAGATCAATTGTACAAGTTCATTGGCGTGAAAACTTGATGGCAAATAATTGAAAGGATATCGATACCACTCAACATATCTTAGTTCGTTCGAAAGACTACATGGTAAGATATTCCAACCGTATTTGATGATGAGCAATCTAAGACTACTCATTTTTGACAAGTGTTCAACGTTCCAATATACCCTCTCTTTATAATCAACTTCATCATTCAAAACTATTGCTTCAACATGCTTTTCCTAAAGAATTGCAAAAAAAAAAAAAAAAAAAAAAATTAATTTAAATATTTATATTTTATATGAAAATGT
>Ga0315914_1005336_pt1 | contig 18745 bp, 12 predicted proteins | sample MpolenodulesMG_FD_203920 | JGI IMG/M metagenome (GOLD analysis project Ga0315914, IMG submission 203920) | Medicago polymorpha root nodule microbial communities from Los Angeles, California, United States - elongated nodules | ecosystem: Host-associated > Plants > Roots > Nodule | place: USA... | reverse complement strand
GGTGTTTTTATTTTCTCTTTTTGGTGTAATACTTGAGATTTAATCCCCTTATATATATATATATATATATATATATATATATAATATATTTTGCATTAAAAACTAAAGTGACATATATATTAGGGCCAGAGGATGGGTATCTATCCACTAACAAGGGTAGTTCCTAATGACTCCTTTTTTTTAAGTGAGAATTTTTTATTTTATTTTTATTTTTTAATATACAAAATAACAAATTCATTAGAAACTCACACGTATAAATGAATAAACCAAAATTTGAATACTGATCACAATATCCAATTTAGCAATTTAACCATTTTTACCTTTTATTTTAGTGAGGATTTTTTATTTTTTTTATATATGAAATGACAAAGTTATTAGAAACTCACGTACAAATGAATAGACCGAAATTCACAACGTCCAGCTTAGCAATTTCAACATTTTTACGAGTTTAGTCGGGACTTATAGACATGTGTTTTATTTCTAATAATGGCATTTCTGTTCGTAATGAATTCTCTTATATAGACTACAGTATTATCTCGCCTTTATCTACTTTTGTGTACAGGGTCTGAAGTATTTTTGTATACTCTTTTTAATATTAAATAATCTTGCACTTTGCACGATTGATAGATGTATAAATTGTGGTTTTTTTTCTCTATTAATAATATTTGCTTCTTTATATTTTATAATATACATCACGGTGCTATATAATTCTGATAAAGAAGAAGGAGAACATATACATAAATACATACATACATACATACATATATATATATATATGTAACATCAAAATAATTATATAAAACATAATTAACTTCCTACCAAGGCATGCATATATGACTTCTAAATCTTACTTTCTTTTGTAGCAGCCTCTTTGAGTTTTAAAACTCTTGCAAGCTTTATAATCTGTATCCTCAACTTCAAACTTTGGGCAATTTGCTTGTGGCAAATCTTTGATAGGCAAGAACTCGTCATTAGTGTGCAATAGAAAAAGAGAATTTGTGAATGATCTAAGTACCTTCCGAACAAGATCTTCAGCAAGGGGTAATTGATCTAAATCTCCATGGTGAGGAATATTGACCAATTTATAAGCAATTACTTCAAGTAATTGATTTGCAGTGTCACGACCTCTAATTAGCTCTTGTTTCATAATTTCCTTTCTTAAATTTGAAGGATGTTGAATCTGGTCCATTGTAGTTTACTTAAGAAGTAAAACCTAGGTAGGTATAAAGGGGTAAGAGAAGAGGAGAGACTCAGCTTTTTATTGAAAATGGCGTTCCCCAACTACCTACCAACATAAAAAATTGTTACTATTTATAAGTCGAGACAAAATTTCCAAATAATTAGGGTTGGCTTAGGGTTCAACTAGCTAGATAATTGAATAATTAATAAAAGAAAAAAAAACATTGTTCTTAAAATAAAATTTACTTGTTTTACAATATAAAATATTACTTCTTCTTTTTAATAGATAAAATATTAGTTTTTTGTAGTAGCGATTTTTTTAATAGATTTTTTTTTGACTCACCGATGAAAGAAAGTTAAGAGAACGAAAATTTTAATACATTTTTTTTTATTCACCGAGGAAAGAAAGTTAAGAGAACAAATATTACCCATGTCTATAGGGCAAAAAAAAGATATTTATGTTTTATTTTTTATAATTACTTGTGATAATTAACAATTTGTCAAAAAAATAAAGTCATATTTCACAATTAATACTCTTTAATAAAAAAGTAATAATTCACAATATTATTATTTAAAAACAAAAAAACAGATCAAAGACTTGTATACAATACTCCTATTGGGGTTTAGAATAATTAACATTTCCAGTTTTTGTCAAAAAAAAAAGAAAAAAAAAACACAGATCCAGTCAAATATAATAATTAAAACTAATATATGACGAATTACCTCTGTTTTTAGTAGCACCTATGATTCCAAAGTGTTTTTGATTTAACACAAATTAAAAGACTGATCAACTCTTTATCATCTCCGTGTTTTAAGGAAACTCTTTGCTTTCTTCCTTGTGAGAAGAATGAGTTACGCCACCTTCATCACCTGCAACTACAAGTACTAAGAAATACATATTGTTTATTACTAGTTACTAGTACTATAAAGCATAACAGTAAAATATATTAATAATTTTAAAAGTTACTTCCTCTCTCCCTATTGAGTTCCATCATTGTAAACTTTCTATACAAATTAAGAAAAATATTCAAATAAAAGATGTTATTTATTTTGGTTATAGACAAAAAGTTGGAAGACACATTCTTCATCTTACAAGTCAATTTTATAACAATGATTTATAAGTGGTATGAGTAATATTATTTAGATGATACAATTGAAAATAAAAGAATTAATGATGTTCTACTGAAAATGTTAAAAATGATCTAGAAATATTTGATATGATGAGCTGCGAGTTTGGAATTTGATCCATAACGATTCACATATCGGCACTTTCTTCTTAAAAGTTTCGACGATAAACTCTTTCAAATAAAAAAAATAACACATACGTTGCATTGTGTATTGTAAACATCATTTAATTCCTTAAAAACAGTTAATAACACATATCTTAAAAAAAGATGATGCTATTTCTGTTAAAAAAAATGATAAATATAAGAAATAGAATGATAATTTTAGCGAACTTCCTATATAACTATTGCATTTTTATTATCATAAATACAAACTGACGAAAACTCAATGACTCAATGATGCACACAACATTAATTAGTGAGTACAATTAAAAAATAAGAGATTAAAATTACATTGAAATCATAAAGTAACAATTATTTTGAGACAATTTATTTTTCATAAATGTAACAAACATATATTGTAAGACGGAGTGAGAAATAATTTAATTAAAAATGCTGAAAACATTATCTTTTTAATTTTTTTTAATATTCATTCTTTTATTAGATGAAATCAACGTGAATTTCATCACAGTTTTCAAATATTAAACTTACGTTAATTTCGACGAGTAAGTATTGAAGAATTTGTTAAAAAAAATAGTGCTTCCACTTTCCAGCACTCTTAATTCAATTAATTATTATTTTTAAAATCTCAATCATAACTCCTCCTAGTACATAAAACATTAAAACAACCTAGAAATCTCGAGACAAAATTCGAGACAAGACCAACAGCTAAAACTAACTTTCCGACGTTACACGACAAATAAATGCAAAGGAATATGCTGAGTGATGTCACGAAGATTACGTAAGTGCTTCAAGTTATACCGTCACAATACTCCAAATGACAATTACTCCTTCATTTTTAATTATAAGATTATTTATATAAAAAAAAGAGAGTTTTATCTTATATATATGATCATCTACTAACAAATTTATATATGATTTTATTATTCGTTTTTAAAATATACCATTTATTAAGAATATTAAGATGTCTTAGATATATGATCTTTTTTTTTGAGAGGTTAGATATATGATCTTTTTAAATTTATAGTAGAATCTATCACTGTTGTGTGTTTTCACCAGTTTTATCATACCTTGTGCAAAGTGAGACACCGTTTGATTTTAGTAATAATATCCCATTTTGATTTCTAATAAAAAAAAAAGAATATTAAGATATCTTGAAATATAAAAATTAACATTGAACAAAGGTCGTCTCAATCATTAGACGAGTAAAACCCTTGTTTTTTTTTTGAAAAATAAATAAACGATATTCATTCATTCAAATTGATAGAGTACATCGATACAATAGAAATCTAAATTTGCTAAAAACAAAAAAGATGAATCTGTGAACAAATTCACAACATCCATGTTAATAGCATAAAACGACAAAGTACCCATGCCTACAAATATGACTATATTTATGTCTCTGGAATACTGATGTCTCTGGATCTGCAACGTTGACGACGTCAAAGTCATTGTCATTGATCGGATCTACACTTGCTCAAAGCTAATCTTTCAACTTGAATCAAATAAACACCGCACTAAGACGGGAAATCAAAAATATACCGCACAGAGACGGGAAATCAAAACAAACATAGTCGTTCAGAGAAAAAAAAATCACAAAATTAACGAAAGAAAACAGAAAATATGTGAAATCACTTATTTAATTAGGATAGAAGGAAAAACAATTCAGAGTGGTGATTTTTGAGTCAAAATTGACCCTAAATCAGCTCTCTGGAAAGAAGAAGAAGAAAGGGGAGACGGCTAGGTTTAGTAAAGCCCTTGTTTTAGACCCCAAATTTTTAGTATTTTTTAACTAGTATATATGTATATATTAGTACTAAAAAAAATATGAGAAATGATATTTGTACATTTCCTTTTTGACAACTTTTGAAACAACCATCTATCTCATACTCACATGTGTTTTAATTCTCTCTCTTTTTCTTTCTCTCTCCATTGTTTTTGTCTAATAAAAAAAAAGGAGAAAAGTAGTTATCAGAAGAGTTGTACAAAATTAGTTGTACAAATATCACTCCTCTAAAAATATAGCAACAATTGTTTTAACGTTTGAAGTTTCATAAAGTATTGATTATGTGATTCATACCTTATATACAAGTAGAAAATGATACATCCAATTGACATACTTAATTATGTTTAAAGTATTGTTTCTTTTCTAAATGTCTATATTCTTCATACAATAATGTTAACAATTAGGGTAACTTTTGCTTACCTAGAACATGGTTTTTCAAAATTAAAATTTAAAAAAAAATCATATATAAGATCAATATTGTCTCAACAAAGATTAAATGTATTGAATTGTTGACTGTATAATATATCGAAAAAGAAATGTTAAATAAAATTGATTATAATAATTTAATAAACGATTTTGAATCTCAGAAAGCTGAAAAAATAAAATTTTAATAATATTCCATTTGGTAATAGTCAATACTACCCCCTCTTCTTCTTTTTATTTATTATAAGTTGTTTTTATATCTTCACACATATTAAAAAATATAGTTACCTTTGTATTGGAAAAAGAAATTGTGAATACTTTTACAAAATTAACCTTTATTAATGCATAGGAAAAAGAGATAGAAAGAATATAAAGTAATAACTTATAAAGGGTACCATAGGAAAAAACATTAATAATGCATTTGTATTATAAAGTGGCATACAATAAAACACAAATATTTTTTAGAAAATACGGAGTAGTATTTTTAAATAATATCCCGAGGACATCCATTAACGCTAACCAGTTGGATAAACAAAGAAACAAAATATTAAACATGAAGAAATATCATACATCATAAATTAATAATAATTCAATCGATAAGATAGGATAGAGCTGGCGAGACAAAGTTTCCTAGCTGTTGCATTGCACTTTTTTTTTTACAAAACATTGCATTCCACTTGTCTCATTAGTCATTACATGCGTGGAATTTTTTTCAAACTACCCAACTTATGATGAAAAAAAAACTCCAATATACCTACATCGAAAATAAATATTCTATCTACCCTAGTTTTATTTTTTCCCTTACATAGCGTCATCCGAGATGCCACCGCCATCCTTCAGATGGCTCGACCATCTGAGACGATACCCTCCTACGATACACATTTTTTTTGGTTGAGACGATACCCTCCTACACATTTTTTTTGGTTTTTATTTTTATTTTTTGTTGAAATTAGTCATCCTCCACTCATTTTGTTTTGTTTTTGCTTTTTTATTTATTTATTGCTGAAATTATTTCTCCATTCTTTATCACGGCTCCAACTAAGATATAGTCATCCTACTGTTTTTTTTTCTTTCGTTTTTAATATTTTTCATTGAGTTTATTTCTCGCAAAAATGTCTCTTAAATGAATTTATTCCTAACACTTCTTATGTATGAAAGTAATGATATGTCAATAATATACTTAATAAACTATTTATTATTTTTTAAAATGTGTAAATAATCTTAAAACAATCACTTAAAGATAACATATGAAATATTTGTCTTCTAAACAAAGTAAATTATATTAATTAAAGATAAATTCTTATTTACTCAGAGAATATAGATAATTCATTTGAGTTCACACATATTAAAATTATCTATTTGTCTTTTATTATTTATGTTATTAACATAAATAAATGAGTGACGATCTTGATTGATGTAAACATAATAAGGTGTCCTTTTAATGAAGGTGTCCAATAAGATTATGACATACTCCCTTCGTTCTTAAATATAAGAAAAGATTCATTTTTTAGGTTCATTGAATAATTAATGGATCTATTTTACAATGTAGACCAGATACATTAACTATTCAATGAACCTCAAAAATTAATATTTTCTTATATTTAAGACCGGAGGAAGTAGTGAAGTGAAACTGCCTGGCTCCTACAAAGTTCGCGTTGCGAATGAAGTCAAAATATGTTGTTAGTATGGTATGGTTGTGTTTGGATATAAATTATAGTATATGCCAAACAACAACATATGATAGCGATTTCCCTCAAAAAAAAAAAACATATGATAGCGATAATTCTTCAAAAAACATATGATAGTGATAAGAATGGTATTACTAGCTATACAATCTTGAATAACCTATTAGTCAAAAAATAATATCTTGAATAACCAAATAGGGAAGTAACGAGAAATTAAGAATCAATCACCAATCTGGCTTTTGTCCAGACATGTATATACATATATCCCAAATTACCCTTAACTAGTTTGAATAAACATATATCCTAACATGAATCAAAGGGTATTATTGTCTTCAAAATTGTGTTCTCAGCAGCATGACGTTGATGAGCTCACTTTAAAATCCCATTAAAACTAATATATACAGTGCTTCCTTCCCCGAAGCTCAAACACCAAACCAATCAAAATAAGAGAAATGTTACCATCACACTTTTGAAATAATTGATATTATTGATACATGTTAATATATGAAATGTTACCATCAAAAATAAACTTACGTTTTTTTTAATATATATAAATGTACAGAGGTTTGCTAAAAAAATAAATCTACAGAGGTATCAAAAGTTAAGTTAGGCTGCAACAACAACTTTTCACATTCATCACTCAATGATTCTAATTTTCAACTTAATTATAAAACAAAAATATACTATTTTAAAAAAGTGTCATGCTACTAAACTTGTATCAAACAACATAAATCATCCCAACTATTTTTTTAAAAAAAACTACTTGGTAATAAATTGAACATTTGAATAGTAAAAATTTTGTGCATCAAAAGAAGCTTACATAACAAGTGTTGCACATTTCTATATGAAAAAAATCACATATGTTGTCTACTCCAATGGATGTTAGATCATTGGATATGTGGAAAAATATCTTTTCAGATCTCAAAAAGAGGGTGAAGAACTACTTGGTCCTCAAGTACCACATCTCAATGCAATAGGAGCACTGATGTATCTTTTTTTTTTTTTTTTTTTATCAATTTATTAACAACACATATAGTACTCGCCTACACGGAGACATTGGGACCAGGTCAAGCATGTACTCTGTTACCTTCTAGGTACAATGTATATGAGTTAAGAGTGAAGATATCTCATTTCCGTAGTGTTGAGTGAAGATATCTGCATGATGTATCCGATGAGTAGTATGAAATCAGTGTACAAAATGATGTTTCTCAAGCCTTCCTCCCAACAAATTCGAATCCGATGATGCAAAGCCAAGATTTAAGCATGAAGAATATTCGAGTAACCAATATTACCATGGAATCCACGAATGAAACCTCCATAGGAGTCTCTAATTAGGCCACCAAAACTTGTCGTTATCGGGTTCGATTGAGCACTAGCATCCACATTAAGGATATATATATGTACAAGATGGTCTTCTCTGTCAAACGATAAATGGAGTCTGATGTTTTGTACTCTCCTCATGTGTATCACTAAAAGCATGAGCAACAACACGCGTCATATAATTAATTTTTGACAATAAGTCAATAAGAGATGTGTTACTATCCTAAAAAATCTTAGCATTTCTAGCACACCAAATGAGCCACATGGTAATGGAGATCACAATGTCGAGTTTCTCAATATTGTCTTGTGACCAAGTGAAGATCAAACTATCCACATTAGGGAGATTGCAGCTAGGACCCATAGTCGAGTTCCATATAACATTTGCCCGATTACAATTAAATAGACAATGGATCAAGGTCTCAAATTCATTTTCACTAATATGACATGTTGAATCTAAAGAGATACCTCTATCGTTCAAGGTAGCTCGTGTGGAAATCACAAGATGCATCATTGGAATTAATAATATTTCTTGTGTTGAAAAAAAATTGCTTGAATTTATAATACGTACTTAATTTTAATCGGTGGGGTCTACTTTTAAAATAATGAAACTTATTTTAATTTGAATTAATAATATTTGTGTTGAAAAAAAATTGCTTGATAAATTTCTTACTAACACGTACTTATTTCACATTGAAATTTCGTATGTTGTGTGTTCTTCACACACGTTTTGGTCTGTGTGAAATGAACCTGACTAGGAACTTTTGTCTATATACGTCCAAATGGGAACAGTTTATAAATTTGCAAGTAGGAAGGTTACCAAGTTGAATAAAAGGCCATGTCCCTCTTTTTCCTCTTCATATCCATTAATACCTTATTTAGCCTAGCTAGATATACTAGTTATAGAAGGTGTTAATTAATTTACACTACCAAAAATATAATGGAGAATATGCTTTGGCTTCCAACAAAATATGGCAAAAAGGCAATGGAAGATGAGCTTATAAGAGGACGTGATATGGCAAATCAATTACTTGAAGTACTAACTTTTGATGATAAGTCAAATATTAGAGAAGTTAAAGGGTTAAACACAAATTCATCAAAAGTGTTACCCTTTAATATTGTTGCTGAAGATCTTGTGCGTGAGGTTCTCAAATCATTGACAAATACACTTTTGCTGTTGAACAATGGCAAAGAGTCCAATGATATGGCTGTTCCTATAACTCCTACAACTATTAGAGATTTTTCCTTTTCAAATAATTGCCCTAAGATGGAGGAGGATTTGGATGGAGTTTACAAGAAACTCAAAACTCTCAATACCAAAAATCCAAAAGTGTCGAACAAGAGAAAGTAAGAATCATAATCCATGTTTTATACTATGTTCCTATAAATATTTGACTTGTTTAAAAGGTTTTTTTTGTCTCTACTATATTATTTTTCATATTATTTGTATTTTTATAATATCGGAAAGGATTTCTGTTTCCAAATGTTATAAGTTTTTAAACATGAACAAGACTTAGCTAGATTCAACAATAATCTTGATATCCAAATTTAGTTATAAGATTGATTTTTGAATTAACAGTGCAATTTTGCAATTTCTCTCTTTCTCCAATACTCTTGTGTAAATAATTTAGTACAACTTCTCCTCAAAAAAATAAAAATAAAAATTAGTACAACTTTATTTGTTAAATCCTTCATTTTTCTCCTTCTCCTCCGCCAAAACTCTTTGTCGGGTAAATTGTCGTTTTACATCCATGTTTGTTTAGGGTTTTGTGGCTCATGTTAGTTTAGAGTACAACAAATACTCAAATCCATATACAACCGTGAAGGAAGAGAATTAAAGACAACCCAAAGAGAGAAACAAAAACAACCCCAGATGTAACAGAATGTTTGTTTAGGGTTTTTATTAATATTGTAATTTTTCTATAAAAAATTATATTATTTCATAAAATGAAAATAACTCATGCAATGGTGTATATATTTATTGTATTTGTGTAATGTTTTACTATCTATATACAATATCAACTTTCAATATCGAGTTTGGATAATTCATGTTAGATCCCAACCATTTTATACTTATAAAGTTAATATAAATTGACCATAGCTCTAAAAATATCTCAAACTTCCCTTTATAATATTAAATAAATTCTAACATTGTCCAAATCCCCCTCCGCTGACAAAAAAAAAAGTATATACTATGTCTGTATCCTGAAAAGAAAAGTTAACGAAATAAAAAAATGTGTGATGCACATCTTCATAATTTTAATTCGAAGCACAGCTAGGCCATTACATACTCAGTGGAATAATATATGGATCTATTAATATTTTATAAATATTTTCATCAATTTGATTAATTAATTTATGATATTTAGGAAGTAATTGAATATATATATCATTCATTAACTGTTATTTTTGTCATCCTGTAAGGTCAAGTGCACCAACTTGGGAAAAGACGGCCTCCAAATTAATTGATGATGGTCATACATGGAGAAAGTACGGACAAAAAATGATCACAAATGCCAAATATTTCAGGTATACATCTATAGTGCAAATTCAAATAAGAATAGATATTAGTCAACATTATACACTGCTGTTTTTTTTACAAGAACATTATACCCTACTTGTATAATTTTAATGTGTGAGATTCCATCAATCTCTAACTTTTAAATTAAAAATTCATATTGATGAAGTTTAAAATTTAGTAATTCAAAATTTAATATGTATGCAGGAGCTATTATAGGTGCACTCACATGTATGATCAACAATGTCAAGCAATCAAACATGTTCAAAGAATACAAAAGAACCCTTCGTTGTACCGGACTACATATTATGGTCATCACACTTGCAAAAGCTCTTACCATTCAGACTTAAATTTGGAATCTATTTTCTCTTCTGATATTGACTCTTCAATATTACTTAGTTTTGATAACAACATTTCAAGTAAACAAGAATATCCGTTTGGACAGTCACCACCATTGCCACTTCTTGCATCTACAAAAGGAGATCCCAAGGAAGTGATCCACCATGATCATTTTCCTCAAAACCAATTGTTCTCACCAGAGAATCTCCAGTTATGCGATTTTGATGTTTATTTCGATTATTTGAGACATGTCACCGAGTCATCATCTAGTGAATCTTTTTAATTTGAGAATTATTTTCTTCTTCATAAAACTTGATATCTGGTCTAATGACCAATTAATCTAGGGACCAATTCTACCGTCCACTAGCGAAGATCCCATCTAAAGACCACATAAATTGCCACAGGGAGGATTCAAGTTTAAGACATTAAGAGGAGCACACTACACACGAGATTAATAGGTCTGTGGATATATATTGATAGGCAAAGTTTATTTTCGATTTGGCATTTGGAGGATAATTAATTGTAATGTGAAATAATCTAGGTAGAGATTAATTTGTGGATGTATTTATGTAAAGTAAATCTAATTTTGTATTTGTTTACTATCAAAAAATAATTTATGTTAAATTACTTCAAAGGTAAGAATGGTAAAAAACTAAAAGCATTACTTTGGTTTTCAAGTGCTAGGAGTATATCAATATGGAATATGAGCAATGTTATTATTTTAAAGGTGAAGATGAACACATTCAAAAGGTTATGAATTGCATCAAAACTATTTCATGGTCTTAGTTTTTTTATTAATTCAATTGATCTTAATGACCATTTGACAAACTATTCCCAAATGGATTCAAACTCGGTACATTAAAGTTACAAGGATAAGCTTTTACTATTAAACTAACAACACTTCTCCTTTCAAAAAACTCAAGTGTTTCATGGTCTTGGTTTATTTGTAAGGTGAATAAAAACTCTAGTTTTATTTTTGCAAACGAGTGGAATAACCTTTTGATGTACTTTAAAAGCAGCTAAAATCAATACATTATAATGGGTTTGGACTTTGGAGTGCCCCCAGTTAAAACATCGATTGACGTTAGTTTGATATTCTGTGATTTAGCTAAAACATTAATTTATTTTCTTTCTTTGAAGTGGTTTTTGAGTAAATCATCAACGTCCACTTGAACTTTCTTATTTAACTGGGATTTCAAAAGATTTTAAAAGACTTTTTGATTAAAGAAAAATCTTGAGATATTCAATCATGATTTTAAAAGATTAGAAATAAATCCGGTGGTATTCAATTAGGATTTTCATAATTTTATAAAGAGTCCAACAAAATCCGATGGTATTCAATCAAGATTTTTCATAACTTAAAAATAGTCTCTTGGTATTCAAAAATGTATAAATTTTAATGGATTACTTGTTAGAATAGATTTTTTAAGACTTTTTAGTTGAAAATTTTAAAACTAACAATCTCATGCGAAGACCTGAGATTTCTTGAGACTTTTACTGCCATTATATTTTCTTTCTTCTCCCACATCACTCATCAACATGCACGTTACCAAATGTTATTGTTTTCTTTGTTGTCCTGTTCTTATGTGCATTCTTTTATTTATTAAGTGACTATTATTATTAGTAGTCATCAGTCTTATAATAGTAAAAAAAACGATATATATCTCGTTCATTTCTTTGATAACAAAAAATTATTTCAAATTCGATGTTTTTCATTGTCTTAAAAATACTATCAATTTATTATTCAAACGGAACGTGTATAAGAAGATGATAGTCTGCAGTAGAATAATTTAAAAATTGAATCGATTTTATTTTTTATCAAGCAAACATTTGATTTTTTTTATTATCTTTAGTCATCTACTCTTGTAATATTATATTTTTGCTAAAATTTAATTGAGTCATTTCAAATCTTACGAATTCTCATAAAGTACTTTCAAATATTAAAAAGTCTTTGAGTTAAAATCTCTTGAAATCTTGAAATTTATACATTCCTACACAATCTTTTAAAATCTTCAAGACTTTTAATTTGCCAAAATAGTCTTTTAAAACCTCAATCCAATACACCCCCTAAGAGTCGGTAAAATATTAATAAAATCTACATTTCTGTCGAGATAGTCCTTAACTAGTCAGCCTATCACCGGTGAAAAATTACCTCTCTAGCATAAATTTGAAGTGTTTTGTCGATCACTTGACTTAAAAAAAAGGGTTAATTAAGTTTTTAGTCCCTCTAAATATTCACAGTTTTGTTTTTAGTCCCTACAAAATAAATTCACACTTTTTAGTCCCTATGACATTTTCCTTAAGCATTTTAGGGACCAAAAAATGTTGATGGAAATTTTTGACAGGGACTAAAAATACTGATGGAAAATTTTATAAGGACTAAAAAGTGTGATTTTATTTTGTAGGGACTAAAACCAAAATTTTGAATATTTATAGGAACCATTTACTTAATTAACCGAACCCTAAAAAAAATGAGAGTAACAATTTTAAATTAAATTAATTGAAACTTATTAAATTAATTCCCAAAATAACAGACTTAACATTGGTTAAATAAAATAAAAATATGAATTTAACTGTTAAGTCGTTTGATTTAATAAACGACTTAACATATTCCTTTTTAAGTCTTGGCAATGGTTTTTTTTTTTTTTTTTTTATGTTGTGAGAGTTATGCTCCATCAAAGGACATAGTATTTTCTTGACAATTGATTTTTTATTTCCTTTTCCATTATAGTCAAACTCTTTGGTTGGATCAAGAACAGCCCCAAATGCCAAAACAACATTATAGTCACTCCAATACTTATCAAATTTCACCTTCATACTTTCAGCCATTTTTTGAATCAAAAGATCGTCACTTGTCAAATAAGATCTTATGAGGCACTCTATCTTCCATATTTCACCGAAGTACAAATTTGATGTAGGATATGAAGAGCCGGATATCAAGTTTGTAATAGTGTAAAATGGCTTTAAAATTTCACACATTGTTTCAGCCCTTCTCCACTCCTCACTTGTAGGACAATATTTAAAATTTGAATCGCGCAAACTTAAGCTATAAAAGGCACGACGATAAATAATCGCACTCTGAAGCATTATAAAAGTGGAATTCCATCGAGTAACACAATATGATCTCAATCCGATTGTTGTATCAATATCACCAACATTTCTAACACATTCGAAAAAAGTAGTGTTCTACTTTCTGTTACCCTCACATTAGCCACACTTTGTCTAATCTTATGCAATGCATCACTAACTACCTTGAGTCCATATTGAACAATGAGGTTCAAGATGTGAGCTGAGCATCTTATATGAAAAAATTCTCCATCAAGCAACAAACTATTTGATAACCCTAGATGTTCTTTCAAAAAGTTAGCCATACTGTTGTTTGAAGAAGCATTATCTAAAATGATGGAAAAAACTTTCTTTTCAATGCCCCAATCATCTAACATTTCCAAAACCTTCAAAGCTAAATCTCACCCACTATGTGAGGGTTCCATGTGAGCAAATGTCAAAATCTTAGTTTGCAACTTCCAATTCACATCAACATAATGAGCAGTTAAAGAAATATAACCTTCATTGCTGCATGCAGTCCAACAATCAGAAGTCAAGCAAACTCTCCCACGAATTTGAGCTAACTGTGATTTCAGCTTTTGTTTCTCATCACCATAAACATTCAAAATCTCTTTGGCTATATAGTATTTCTACTAACAAAAACACAATCATCATTCAGAAACTTCTGGTATTCTCTAAACACCCTCCACTCAACCATATTAAATGGTGCACCATGTGTAATCATGATTCTAGCTAAAATTACTCGATTAGCCATAGGGTCAAACTTTTTCTTTCTCAATTTTCCTTCAGCATCAATCATCATTTCACCCACATCACGATTTCTAATAGTCTTTCTACAACTAAGTACATGACGCTTTAAATGACTAGTTCCGCTGCCTGATTCACAAGTCAATAATTTTTCACACGCCTTGCATCTACATTTCTCTACTCCATCTACAATACCAACTTTCATAAGATATAGCCACACGTCAGATGTTAGGGCTTTACCCTTGCCCTTGCCCTTAGCCTAGGCCTTGCCCTTACGCTTCTTATCCTTTGGTTCAGAAGACACTTCTTGTGCATTTTGATCAATTGGTGGTACCGGTGGAATTTCTCTAGCTTGGCTCTCAATTTCCCCATCAACGCACATATTTTCATGACTATCACTACTATCACTATCCGTCATATTTGTAGCACAAACAGATTGTAATTCCTGCAATATTATATGTCAAATTATAAACCACAAAATCAATCATTAAAGATTACATAAATAGTCAATTCATTTTGAACTATAAATATAATAAACTATTTAAGTGCATAAATAGCTAGTTATCTGCAGAATTCTTGTACCTTTTTGATTACATTAACCAAACTGCAAGTAAGAACTTAAGAGAACAACAAACTATACAATATTGTGATTAAGCTTTTTCATGTTCAAAGTTTAGAAAATTTGAAAAAAACTATACAGTATGGTGCTTTGGGTCCAAAAAATCATTCATCACAGTTTAGAGTTCAAACACAAACAACACAAATAAATATGATTAATCATGATGGATTGTTAGCATAAGTCAATTACTATATGTTTCTGATCAAGCCACATCCTCTTATCATGATTCTCAACAGAGGTACCTTTCTGCTCCTTTACTATATGTTTGGATTATTGGTATAGTGTGAAATGGAATAGACTAGTAAGATACTCATAAATAGATGTTATCTAATTCCATTCCCCCATATACTACAAATCCAAATATACCCATGATTTCACGTAAGATTGACCCTCCTACTAAACAAAGGTATCAATATAAATAGCTTCTATTGATGAAGACAAAAAATAAACATGGAATCTATAACCAAAAAGAGTATTGCTATTTCTTACAAAAAAAAATCTGCACGAAATGAAAGAATTCAAAAAATTTACTTCTTTTCACCGGCTTGTAATATGCAAGGCACTAGTATATATATCTCCAAAAACAAAATACTAATATTCTTTTATAAAAATTTAACAAATTCTCACTTTGGTTTTACACAATACTGGAGTAGGTGGTCGGTGAAATAAGTAATAATAAACGCCGCTCATTGCTTTCGTGTGCATGTATTTCGTAAAAAATAGCATTATTCAACCAAAAAACATAGAATGCAAACAATCTAATAGGTGGAATTAAAAAGAACCAAGAAAACAATCTAACATGGGCATCTTTAAAATCGAAACTTTAAACAACAGAAAGTGATAACGGAGCGAGAACAAAGCGAAACAGAGAGAGAGTTGCCGGTTAAGAACGGAGCGAGAACGAAGAATAGAAGGGAAGAGTTACTATGTTTGACGTAGAAAATGAGCTTGTGAGTGAGGATGAGATACGATCATACAGAGAAAAGAGAGAGAGATTGAGGGAGGCCGCCAAACTTCAATTCTGTGAGTGAGAGAGATTGAGGTCTGAGGGTTTCTTTCTTTGTTCTTTTCAATTGGGATCCGGATCCCTAATTGGGTTGGGTTGTCCAAGGCCAAGGGTCCAGTCCAGTGTGAAAAAAAAATCACTCGCTTCTATTTTTTTTTTGCGGGCTTTCGGGCTGCCTGCAGCCTGGACGGGCTAGCCCTACCGGGTTTCGGGCTTTGTCGGGCCGGGCTAAAAAGCCCTTAAATGATTCGGGCTGCAATTTTTCGGCCAAGGCCCTGCATTTTTTGCAGGCTTTCAGGCCTGCCCGTATGGCCCGGCCCGTTTTGACAGCTCTACCCTATTGATAGCTTGAAGAAGCAACTCCATTTTTGCCTCTCCTCTTATTTTTAGTCATCTCTTCCACACACACAAATTTTGGGCACCAATAAGCTTAAGGTTCCTTTTCCCTTGTTAACGTTTGTGTCTTTGCTTCAGACAGTGTTTGAGCAACATGTGGTCATTTGGAACCTCATCCACAGAGTCACTAATGTCAGATAAATCTGAATCCTCATAAGCAAATCTAATGTGTTAATTAGCAATCATCTTTCCTTCTTTCCTGCCAAGGCTTTCCCCTTCCAAATGGGCCGAAAAATGTTGGTCAGGCCTGGTACCCGAATTTTCTCCATCTGAAACATTTAACACCTCCACATTTTGACCCGGCTCCGTTTGTAGCCCAATCACTGCCCTCCCCAACTGACCCGCTCCACTACCAAGTTGACTTTCACCTGCCACCTCAGCCTTGATCAAAGTGATCCCACCTGCCCCCTGCATTTCTGTATTTGAAACAACTAGAAAAGGTTTAGACAACTCTTTCCTAAGCTCTCCAATCAAAACGTCTCTATTTTCCCCTATCAGCACCACGTGTCCACCCCCCACCGGAGTATTTGAAACAACAACCCCCAAAGTAGTCACTCCCTCCTTCTCTCTCTGCAAAGACGTCCTTACTCTTTCTTTTTGTCTAATCTGCATTAAATTTGATTTGGCCAATGAGACTCTAGGGCATATAGGTCTCTCCTCCAACCCTACTGACCTAATAGAATTAGGGCTTGCATCACTTTCCACCACCAAACCGCCACCCAAAACCCCTCCAATCACCTCCGCGTCACACAACGATGTCGCCGAAGATTCACCGTCGGAAAACCTTTCAACCTCCACTCTACCCCTTTCTTCTGGCCAACCTTCCTCCACCACCCACAATTGAAAAACCGTTCTCATAACTGAAATGTTAACTTGCTCATTGATCACATGCATCCGTTGAGTCCTATCCAAAATTCTTGCCAAGTCTAAGTGTCGCACCACCACCGTATCTTCATCAAAATCTAGGAACACCCCAAATCTAGATGCCAGAAGTTTAAAAAATGGCTCATCCCAAACATGTAACGGAATACCTGCAATCCTCAGCCACACTCTTCTCCCCTTCGCAACCCTCTGAGGCAACCATCTCTGGACGTCCTTGAAGGTAGCCTTCCACCACTCTTTATGATCTTCCCTTGCATTCTCAATCACACCTGGAACCTCAGCCTGAAGGAGAACGAGGTCATCTCCCATGGAAGTAACCCTGAAATTGTAGATTCCTTCAATGAGCAGGCTATGTTGAACCTCGTTGGCTTTTCTAACAAAGGAAAGAGCACCAACAAAGCACGTCTCCAACTCCTCCAGCCGCGCTGCACTAGGATGAACCACCATACAGTTTTCAGGCCTAATCATTGCTTGCCGAACCAGAGACACTGCATTCCTATATGATGTACCCTCTTGCACTTTCGCTCCTCCCTTCTCCTGCGCCTTCGATCCCCCAGCTACCATCACCACCACCGGCGCCGTTGAACTTTGAATAGGATCCTTCTCCTCTTGGTCGAGTCTGGCTCGGTTCACTTTCAACTTCACATCACCCAACCAAACATCCTCCAACTTCCTCTCCATAGCCTCCACGTTAAGCACTTCCTTGAATTTGACAAAACCGAACTATCGGCCCCTACGATAAACTTTCTGTGGAATGAAAACTTCTCCTACCCATCCGAACCTAGCAAAGACCTTCCAAGGTTCAGAATGAGGAGTGTCCTCAGGGAACTTTGTGAAGAAGAATGAAGTTGTGCCCTTATCTAGGTTTTGTTAGGATTCCGATTGGGCTTCCGGTGAGCGACCACAGCCCCTTCCTGGTCCTTACCCTTTCGCTGCCTCACACCTTCCGCCGTGACCTCCTGTGTTCCGCCGTTAGTTACAGAACCTCTCCCTCTCACTTAAGCCCAAATGGACCCATCCCCTGACAGAGTTTCTCTCTCTAAGTTCTCTCTCATCTCACTTTATGTGAGTACTACTACTACTACTACTTTCTTGACAATTAATTATGTCACCCTCCTACAAGAGCTAACCTTTCAAAGAGGAGAGTTTTTTTGAGGGGGAGCGGACCACCTTATATTTGGTGTCCGGGAGCTCGAGAGGCGGAAGATCCGTTGTTGACTAGGGGATGGCAAGAAATGTTGTTTCTTGGGCATGTGGTGTTATCGTCTATTTCAAAGGCAGCAAATGACCACACCTTCTCAAAGAAAGTTTATGTGGTCGAAGAGGTTGTAGAATCTGCTAATTTCTTGGAGTTGGTTGTCAAAAAAGAAGAGATCGTCTTGCCTTTTATTTATGAATGATTCCATTTTCTCTTGATTGTATACTTAGTTCTTTCTTTTTGTTTTGAGAGCTCTCTCTTAGTATTGTCTTTTGGTGCTGGATTGATTACCACTTGTACCCAAATTTAAGATTGAAATAATAGAGATAAATGTTTTTTT
>Ga0315914_1005333_pt1 | contig 18751 bp, 7 predicted proteins | sample MpolenodulesMG_FD_203920 | JGI IMG/M metagenome (GOLD analysis project Ga0315914, IMG submission 203920) | Medicago polymorpha root nodule microbial communities from Los Angeles, California, United States - elongated nodules | ecosystem: Host-associated > Plants > Roots > Nodule | place: USA... | reverse complement strand
AACACAAGGATACTCTTTTATTCAAAATTAGACAAAAATGAAGAACAAATATAGATTGAAACAGAGTGTTAGTAGAGTTTTATCATACCTCAAGGTTTCAGAGAGTCATTTCCAGGAGATTTCATAGAGATAGTGACAGGGTTTATGAAGAAGAGATTAGGGTTGGGGTTTGATCTTCGATTGCCAAGGGATTCAATTGGTGTTGATTGTGAGGGTTTGAGATTGAGGGTTTTGGGTGGGATAGGGAGGTTCGATTGAGAGAGAGACAAAGAGAGAGAGAGAGAGAGAGAGAGAGAGAGAGAGGGTGAGAGTGTGTTTCTGGGTGAGACGTGAGAGAGAGCGCTTCATTTCGAAAGAATTTCAAAACAAACTCTGGGTGTTGAGTGGTTAAGATTTTCACAGCGTTTGGGAGTAGGGGGTTTATGGATCGGGATTTTGAGCTTTTTCTATGAACGGATTTTTTTTCAAAAAAAATAAAATGAAAGGGATTAAGCTTTGGTGATTTGGAGAACCGCAGAAGAGGAATGGGTCTCTAATTGTTTTTTTTTTTTTGAAGGAAGGAAGGGGGGTCTTTTTTGGTTACAAAGCTAAAAAGGCATCGAAGGAAAGGAAGGGGTCTCTACTCTCTAATTGTATTTTGTTTTGTTTTTTTTATTAATATTAATATTTTGTCTTGTCTAGTTTTTTTTTATTTAATAGATAAATATAAATATATATTATTATACCAAAACGTTTTTTCACGTATCGGAAAGGAATAAATAGTAAACCGTTTTCTTTGTACTATTCGTGAACGGATATAAGCAATTGGATAAGATTTTTTTCAAGGTCCATTATATAACGCAACGCCATACGGAAAATGTCCCTATAATACTCTATCAAAATAGTTTTTTTACTTTCGAAAAATTAGGCGTTGTTGTAGTGTCACCATTAATCACAAAAAAAGAAAAAGAAAAAGGTAGTTCCTAAAGGACACAACCTTTGGACATATGAAAATCACAACATACATTTCAATGACTATTTTTGACATGAAAATTATCAAAGTTGAGAAAATTTATTTATCTACATAAAAACAATAATTAACATGTCATAAGAATATACTTCAAGAAACCATTTACACAATAACACAACTTGTTTGACATATGATAATCATACGCTTCAATTGCAGCAATGCATGTATAGAGTATGGGATAATAGAATATACCTTATTGAAAAGTAACCTCACTGATAGAGTATGCATCAACAAATGTCTGATCAAAAGAGAGGTGGAGTTGGGTATAGAAAAGAAATTGTAACAGTTACTGCAGAAGCCAAGTTATTGGTGTAAGAATCAGGATTATATATATATAGTTTATGAGTGACACCAAAATAACTACTAGCTGGGGTACCAAAATAAGGGCAGCACTTCAGTGCCATTAGCGTGGGAATGACACATGTCATTGACCAATTCAGCAATTGACACATGTCATGCCATAATTATAAATTAAGGGTTAATGGTGTTTTACCCCTGTAATATAGGTCATTTTTGGTTTTACACCCTGTAAAATATTTTTTTGATTTACTCCCCTAATAGGTCATTCAAAAACAAGAATTTCTGAAGAAAAAAAATAAAAAATTGGTTTTTGAATGACCTATTAGAGGGATAAATCAAAACTAAAATATTTTACAGGGGTGTAAATCAAAAAAAATATTTTACAGGGTGTAAAACCGAAAATGACCATATTACAGGGGGGTAAAGCACTATTAACCCTAAAATAAATAAAAAAATCAAAACCCAGATTTTAGTGAAGGAAGGAAAACGTGAGCAAGCATTAAACACAAACCTAGATTTCAGAATTTAAATCCTTAGGTACAATTTCATTATAGTGGTTAAAACAAGAACATCTACATAAGTGACAATTTTCTAACTCAAGTTTTATTTTTTTTGTTGGTGAACTCAAGTTTTGTTGTTACAATATATAATAATTCCCAATGAATTGGATAAATTGGCAAAAATTTATACATTGAATTATCCACATCATATTATATGTTGGGACTGGATTAGTAGTGGTTTATGTAGCATCACTTATCGGTTCATCAACAAAACTAGTAGCAACAAGACTATCTTCATGCAACTTTTTTAGCTTAACCTACAGGACCTTAGGACTCCTTTGGATTTGAGTTTGTGTTTCACTTTCCTTAAGCCCTTCCTTTACTGACATAGAAGCCATTTGTGACAAAATGTCCACTGGGAATTGTTTCCTTATTTTCATCGTTCCTTTGTTCATCTCATTTTTAGTTTCATGCTTCCCTCTCCACTCCTTTTGTATCCTACAAGCAACAGCCAAACAAACAAAACTAACCCCTAAAAAACCTATGTCACGCACAACACAAACAAGAACAGGGGCAAAAACCAAGTTGGGCACAAACTGCAACCAGCAGGGCACCCATAGAGAAATAAAAACAACAAAGGCGGCAACGAATGACGTTCTGATGATGGTGGTAGGTTGAAGCTTCTCATAGGCAGTGGGAATAAGGATGAAATGGAAGCCTGTTCTGCTCTCTCTCCCTCTCCCTCTCCCTCTCCCTCTCTCTATGTCATGTGTCATTCCGGTCCTAATGGCACTAAAGTGCAGCCCCCAAAATAACATACATGTAGAAACAAAAACAAAATAAAGTAGTAGTGTTGTGAGTAAAGGAATCAATATAGTGTTTGAGTGACACCCAACAATAAGAAACAAATAGACTAAATTGTAAGTCTATAAGATGTAGAAACACTCACATGGTAGTTCTGAATTAAACCATTTCTTACTACATAGGCCAATTAAAACCATCAAAAACCAGTTTAGTAACAAGAAAATAGGTAAAATCAATTATGCAATCATACAACAAAAAACTAAACTATCAACCACAATTAGTATGACAAAGAATTAATTCCAATAGCAGTGCTGTATGAATTGAGAGACTACATTATTGATCGCCAAAGTGGCAAGTCATGTATCACTCACTAGTTATTATTACATTTACATGCTAAACAAGTTCATCCATCCATAAAAAATCAAGTCATAGTAATTATTTGAAACATATTAGCTTGGAAAGTGCACTTACCTTTTGCATTGTCCAATCAAGTGGTAAACTTCTCAAGTGAATCCTTAGCAATTGTACCTAAATAAAAAATAAAAAACAGACAGTGAGTAAAAGAAAATAACTCACACTACAACCCAAGAGCTTAAATCTAAATACAATCCCAAACAATTGAGGCTTGAATTGAATGACAATAAAGTTCAAGTAGAGAAGTCAAATGGAAGTTAAATTAAAATTGAGTTAATAAACCATGAAAACCAAGCCAAGCTTCACAATTTCACCATGCCAACATAATATACCTTTTCGATGCTAATGATTATATACTCAAGTGGGGTTTATAAAGGGTCTACAATCAAATGTTTATAATGACTCTACTTTTTCATAACACAATAAACCTCACAATCACATAATTGAGTTTGATAATCTGCACAAAACAGTAAAAATAAACATTAAAATGCAGATTTAAAATCTCAATTCATTATGTAAAATTCCACATAATTTCCCATGGCGAGCTTCTTATACATCTATCTATAACTACCCTAACAATCAGACACAAAGAAAAACATAAATTGATCAAACAATACCAAAAATAAAAGGCAATGAAGATGCCCAAAAATCACCTGAAAAGAGGCAATGAAAGCAATAACTTTGTAAGAGTGATGATGATTATATAGTAAACAATAGCACTAAGCAAGTGTTAGAATACATATTAGGAGAGAAACAAACAGGAACAAACCTGTGTTACGAGAGAAACGAGATACCAAAAGCTACCGCCTACTTCATACACTACAAAATCAGCAACGAGTAATAGAGATTTAGGGTTTGTGAATCTTAAACAACCAAAGTGATAAGATATTAGACAAAGGGATTCCGAAATTTCTCTCGGATTTAAGGTTCATGAGTCTGAATCTCCGAATCTCTGAAATTGAGGAGAAATTTAGGGTTTCTTGAGTCTGAGATTGAGTGGAGATTACGGAAAGGGCCAGAGAATTTAGGGTTTAAAGGAAGGATGAATTGTAGAATCGAATCTGATGAAGGAAGATGTGGGAGCTGTGGTTTTCATCGTTTCAGGATGAATTGGAAAATTTGAGAACAATATTATTTTTTATTTTTTTTGTAGAAAACAATGTTTATTGTTTTTTATGGGAGAAAACAATATTTTATTTTATTTTGAAAATAGAACAATATTTTATATTTGTTTGACTTTAAAAATTAAAAAAATAGTTTATAAGAAAACAATTGTTATCTGTTCCAGAAAAGACTACACACTGTATGCGGTACGTATTCGAGGCGTTGGAAAAAGGTTTATACAAGCTAATACTCAACAACAACGGAATTTGCAAACCGTTTCTTATAATACTCTCCAAGAACGCTTTTTTTACCTTCAAAAAATTCGGCGTTGTGGTAGGCCTAAAATGTTGTAGTGTTCGATTTACCCCCTAATGCCATCTGACTAGATTAATGAGATATGTGTTATTTTTTTTTAGTTTTGATTTTTTTTTAAATTCCATGTGGCACACATAATAAAAAAAATTTACAAAAAATATTGTTTAAGATGTGAAATACCTAAAATATCATTAATGCCAAATTAAAAAGTAAAATGATATATAGTACGACAATTTTGAATACGAAAAACAACGGACGCGTGAAAACGTGTACAGTTCTTGAACATTTCTAATAAAATAAAAAATAAAAAAAGTACAACCAACCGTCTCTCTCTTCTTTGTCCAGCAACTTCCAACCTTAACAAGTAAAAGCTCTCATTCTTATCGCTTTTGATAAAATAACCCTTTTTGCTCAACCCACACTACTTCTCCTTCTTCCCCAATTCTTTCAATGCTCTCCAATGGCTCTTACCACCCCAAACATGATGTTTGAAACATTCAACAAAGTTTGCAAACATTCAATTTTTTCTAATGCAGAATTTAATTACTTATATACATGTTTTATTTTGTTTTTATTTTCACTGTTTAAAATTGTTGAATGGTGAGGAAGGAAGGTGTTATGGTGGGGGAGGAAACTCGATTGGAAAGGGGAAAAGGGTGTTGGTACTGTTGTGCTGTGAGTTCTTCTTCCTGTTAAATTTTGGAGGCAGGTTGTTTGGTTAGTGTGGCTGTTTGCTTGTTGTACCACTACACAGGACAACTCTGTTTTTTTATTGGAGTTTTTGGGTGGTGTGTTAAGTAGTTGTGGGAGTTTTTTTTTTCAATAAAAAAAAAGTGTACATTTTTTGCAGCGACGTGGAAAACAAAAAGATACAACCTTCCGTGAAAATTCGTAGCCAAAATCCCGTACTGAATAGCATCTCTCGTGAGTGAGTTGTAACTTGTAACAAAAAACTTCTATATTTTGAAAAAAAACTGAACTATTTTTAATTTCTATTTTTTGTTTTTTTATTTTGATAATTAAATTACATTCAAAAAAAAAAAATCTGAATGCTTTTTCTGATATTTTTAATTTTTGAAAAAAATCTTTTTTTTGATTTTTTAATTTAAAAAAAATTGAAATTTTTCTTTTATTTAAGATTTTTTTAAAAATTAAATAAGTACTCAGTCAGCAAGCTACGTCATCTCGGGTAAACCAAAAGTCATTCAAAATCATTTTTCATCCTCTCTATTTTGAAAACAAAATAGATCATAAAAACATTCTATCTATTAAATCTATTTAAATTTTAATTATTCTTCGTTTTTAATGTCTTTCGATGACCATGTCTTCCTCTCCCTCTCACCTCCAAATTTTCCCCCATTTTCTCACCTCCCCTCAATTTTCCCGCACTTTCCCTCCGGCGACACGCAAACCTCTCCGTCTCCGACCACTCACCGCCTACAAAGAATGGCGCGACTACGAAGAAGCAGTAAAACGCAAAGACCTCGCCGGAGCTCTCAGTTTCTTAAAATCCCTCGAAACCGAACAACGCGGCGTAACTGCGGAACCGTTCACCGACGGAGGTTCTCCGGTGGCCGAGTTGACTCAGTCTCGGTTCCGTGAGTTGGAGATGTTCGGTCCACAAAGGGATTGGGAAGTTCTTGATACGTGTATGAATGCTGATAATATGAAACTTGTTGCGAATGCTTATAAGTTTCTTAAGGATAGGGGTTTTTTGCCCAATTTTGGTAAATGCAGAAATATTGGTGAGTTTTCAATTTTTCTTGTTTATCTTCATAGCAGAAAGTAGAGTTTGTTCAATTTTTTTTATCATGTGAGTTGTTCAGGGCTTTGTTTGGTAGGTTTGTGACATCGGAGTGTGCTTAGCGCTCTGTTTTGTAAAAAATAGCGGACAACTGATAAGCTAACTTATAACGAATGAACTTATAGCAGATAACTGATAAGCTAGCTTATAACTGATTGGATTTGTAGTGTTTAGTAAAATTAGCGGTTGAACTAGCTTGTAAATATGAAATGATATAAATAAATATATATTTAATTAATATTAATTTTTTTTTCAATTAAGATTACTTGGGTAAAATTGAGATAAATACTGATAAGCTGTAAGTTTTAAGCCATAAGCTACTTGAATTAGCTTATAAAAGAACGCTATAAGCTAGTAAAAATAAGCTATAAGCTCATGAGAATGTGACCGTTACCGAACAGGTCTTTTTTGCTCAAATGAGCTTATAAGACATAAGCTATAAGCTCAAAAATATGTCTTGCCAAACACACCCTAGGTCTCAAATTTAAATCCTCCTGGTGCTAGTGATTCTTGTATTGGTCCAGTCCATAGAGGACTTGGCTCAGGCTTAGTAAACAATGAGATTAGTCGGTCCTTAGACTCGACCGAGTTTCCAAAAAATAAATAAAAATAGAGACACTAGTGTTTTCTATCACTGATCAGAGACAATAGTTGTTTGTTCAAATTTTGCTAAGCTATAGCGCTAGTATTTGACAACATTTTGTTCTAAATTACTTATCACATAACATAGTGGCTTGTTAAAATTCAACTAATTTATATAGCTATTGTGCCACTATGGCCACTATTTGATAACACTGATAGACACACACATAGTGTTACCCTGTTTTGGTATTCAAAGGATGCAATGATGTTACTCTTTGAAAAATTTGGATTATGTCAGAGCCAAAATTCGGCCATACCGGCTGCTTTGTGGTGCCATCATACTGGATTATGTCAGAAAATCCCGACATATCAGCCGAAATTGGGCATGGTGGAGAGCCCAAAAACCGCCACCGATCCTAAAGAATTTTGTGAGCCTTCCATCTAGAATCATTTTTTTTTCAATAAAAAGTTTGAAAACACTCCGCCTCCCTTAAAATCAATTTTAGATATGACAATTTTGAACTTTCTATCTTGAAATTCAATCAAATATACACAATTGTCATTACCCAGTTTTCTTCATTGCCATGCCGCCACACCAACCTGTTGAACAAACACATGGTTGATGTTTGTTGTTCTTAGGGATTACAGCGGGGCTTTTGCTTTCTCAAGGGTTGATGTGTCTTGTAGCTAATTTTTTTAGGAATGAATTCAAGGATTTACTCTAAAACTCAAAACCAATCTTTTGTTATCACTCACCACTTAGCTTTTAGGAGTGTTCTTTCTAACATGTATGAGCGTATCTATGATCAAGTGGTTTTCACATTACTCCCATTTGAATTTTAGCAGAAGGTAGAGTTGTGTGTTAGATATAAAAAGACTCACAAACTTTTGTTTAACAACTTATTAAAGAGTGCCAATCCTTAAAAATTGGTAAGATTATGAAAGTGAGAACATTGTCTTGGTTATGTTTGTTTGGTGACTAACTCTATTGATGCATTTCCTCTAGCTATTATTGTTATTCCTTTTGAGCTATGAACTGCATTGAGAAAGAGAACAACATGAAGTACATGTTAATGAAACCACACATATTAGCATAGATCAGATTATATGGACTCAATATTTTCAAACAGCGGCTATACCGCTATAGTGGTGCAATTGTGTTATAGCCTTGCTGAAATTTAACAAACCACTAATATTCTGTGATATGCGATTTAGTACTAAATGTTATCAGTTAGTGGCTATAGCATTGCTATATCACTGTAGCGTAGTGGAATTTGAACAAATCGCTATTTTCCGCGTTTGGCCATTGACAACACTGTATGTACCAATCTTGTTACATATATAGCTTATAGGAGGACACCCTCAAAGACTTGGTGAAAACAACTATTAAATGATCATTGAAGTTTTGAACTAACAAAACTAGTGGTGATGTTTCTAGTTAAAATCTTCTCTCTAACGATATGGCATTCTATCTCAATATATTTAATCCTCTCATGTAATATTGGATTTAGGTGGTGTGCAATATAGCTTGATTGTCACTTTAATTTGTTTTATGTCTAAATCAAACCACACTCACCTCTATTTATAATAGCATGTAGAATAAGTGTTTATTGCTTATTGATATGATTTGTTTATTGAAATCCTAATTTATGATTCTAAGTATTGACAAGCATTGTCACTCCACAAAGTAGGAATGGGAACAATAAATTGTATTTTTATCTCATGATAAAATTGCTAAAAATGAGAACAATTCAGATCAATTTTTCATGCAAAATAACCAAGTAAAACATGATTGATTATCAGTGTATTTAAGAAAGTATTTGGACTCTGTTTTGATTCGATCTGGAAAATAGTTATGAGTTTGTTTTCCAAGTTGACATGACTCACAAGAAAAAGTGGATAAATTTGCACCAGTATCTTTTACTTTTCAAGACTAGAATGGCCTAGTAAAGCATGTATCAAAAGGGAGAAATTAAAGCCTTCAAATACAAGGATGATTGGAGAGTTGGTAGAGGCCATTATAGTTACAGCTAACGCCAATCATCTGACCTAATTTCTGGCCGTATAGTAAAATTTTTTAGTTCAAGATATGACATATTCTAGAGAGCAAGTCAAACAATTAATAGAAGGCAAATTAAACAGTAAAGTTGTAACATATAGTATCTGACTAACCAGTTAGTGTGGCCTTCCTTTATTCACTTTCACATGCAATGCACATTTAACTAGGAAATTCCTTGACATATAATAGAATTTGTGTCTCAGTGACTGTCACAAGGGCGGTGCTTGTCTGTCCTTGTCAGGTCTGGCTTTTTTCTTTGCCGTTGGTTGTTTTTCGTGTGGCTTTTTCTGGTGTGTTACTGTGAACTATTTTCCATACATTATATGTTGTGGTGTAAACTTTGATAAAGCTTTCATTTTCCGTTTGTGTATAGTTTTGGAGGGTCCGAGGAATGTAACACCAGATGTCTTGAGCTCCTCAACTGGTTTGGAAGGTGCACTTATGTGTCTCTGATGATACTTTCTCCCTAACTATAAATTGCTAAAAGTCCCTGTTTCAGTCATGTTACACTTGGAATTAGTAGCATTTTATACAATTCTATACTGCCCAAAAACTGGTTTTTCAACTTAATTTTTCTTTCCTTCTTTTGTCCAGTGACTAAACTTGCTCCAAAGAAGTGGGGTCTCTCGGAGGGTTCAAGCACTGCTTTGGTTGCTTTTTTTGGTGGCGTGTCCTTTCTTATTTCACAAGGAATAGACCTCAGACCCAACCTTGCAGTGATATTAGGTCTAGCCTTTGCAGATTCTATATTCCTGGGAGGTACCTGTCTAGCTCAAATATCAAGTTACTGGCCACCATATAGGCGTCGAATCCTCGTTCATGAAGCAGGACATCTCTTAATAGGTATATTCATTTGTTTCTTAAGAACTTCAGAGGTCATATCATATTTGATTCCCCATCATTATTTGCTGCCACACCTTACATGGTCCCTCCTAATAAAATTTCAGCTTATCTGATGGGTTGCCCAATTCGAGGGGTGATTTTAGATCCAATAGTTGCAATGCAAATGGGTATCCAAGGACAGGTATTCTTTCACTCTTTTTGTTCATAACATGACAACCTATTGGTTCAGATGATTACTTAGTTCGTAGTATAATTTATCTGTTTGACTGGACAATTTTGATGCATTTTGTCATTTTAAATGAAATACTTCATATTATTATTTAGTTATCTCTGTTCTTCTTACTCTCCCTACATTCCTCTTTGTCTCTACATTTCCCTCCTTTTTCTCTTCCTTCCCTGTACAACTGTTCTATTCATCCTTCATCGGTTGATCGCAAATATCTCAACTACCTTAAATAGTTAAATATATTTTGAGATATAGTGGAACACCTAATGGAACACTCTTGGTTGTGCAAAAACCGCTTTTAACAAATGTCTGTTTACTGTTTGACTGCTAGCTCTGTTAAATGCTATACCATGCATAATTGGTGGTAAGGATGCTTGTATGTTCTTTCATATCATGGTACAGATATGTCGAACACTTCATCTGTAAGTGAAATGTCGGCTAACTAACAAGGGGTTTAACCAAAGTTAGGGAACTAATAAGGAATAAAGCCTTTCTTCATTTGTTTCTTTCCTTGTTTTGATTTTAATCCTTCTCGGCACGGTGCTATTGTTCATTTGCACAATACGACTGCATTTCTTTTTCCATTCATTAATACTTAGTGCTGCCAGTATAATTTCAGTGATTAAGCAGCAATGCCATCAATAATGGATAATGCGTGATTTTTTTTTTTTTTAATCTTTTTTATAATGACATGCTTCCAGGACAACACATATAGATTCATTTCCTGTTCATTAGTTTTTAGATGCACAAAATGCTTCTGTATTTTTTAAAAAGTTCTTCCATTATTTGACATCATTTTCGTTGCAGTAAATCTTTGTTTTTTAGGCAGGGACTCAGTTTTGGGATGAAAAAGTTGCCAGCGACCTTGCTGAAGGCCGACTAGATGGTTCAGCTTTTGACAGGTGAGTTTGAGTATAGTATGAATGAAGATATACTTTGAAACAAGCACTAATTAAAGAGTTACATGTGTGATTGAATGGTGCATCAGTTAGGGCGGGTTTACTTTGCAATACATGTTTAGACGACATTAATCAAGTAACTGTGTTTGTTGTGCCTTAGACTTCATTAGTACAGTACTTTTTGCCGTATAATTTGAAAAGCAAACATTACAATTCATCATTGCTCTCAAAGTTTGATACCTCTTTTAGCCCTATTAAAGTTATAGGGTTTCAGATAGAGGAAAAAAGACTGAATTATTATTGTAGTTTAATATGCTTGGTGATTCGATACAATACAAAAGACTAAACACTGTATTCTAACACAAGACTGCAAATCCTAATTAAATAGGAAAAGAAATTGATAGGACCCGGGATTGGAAAGTTGGTTCGGAAGGACACTTGGCAAAGAAAAGGCTAGGTCTACAGTGTGTGTGTGTGGGGGGGGGGGGGGTTGTGTTCAGAGAAATAGAGAAGGACAAAATGGGAATATCCACATGGCTGAGAGAGAGGAGAGAAACAGGTAAATGAGTCGTGTAAGGGAAATTCTGTTACAAGAATGCTGAGTGGAGAGAGAAGGGTAGCAAGTAGAATCATGAAGTTTGTTAAGGGAAGAGAACATTGGTTTTCTGAAGGATCTTGCTCTGTGGACAATAGGATCTTATTGTATTTTCTTTTGATTTTCCGAAATTATACATTCTTAATTTGCCATTATTGCTTTGTCTTCTTTAATTTACTGTCTTTGTAGTCCAGGTTCACATTACAAATCATGATAACAACAAAAAAATATGAAAACAAATTAGGAGATTGTTTAAAAATACGCTTGATATGTTTTATTATATGATATTTCATATCTTCTTACGCTCCCTCTCATGCTAAAGCCTCTTAACTTTAAGCTTGTTACAAACGCAACCTTTGAAAGAGAAAAATAAACAAAATGTAAAATTTGTTATTGAAAATCAGTAGATCCAGATCATATTTACAATTGAAGTCAATACCAAATTGCAACTGGGACTAAAGTCGGGGCCAGCCACAGTTGGGAGAAAAACTGGTTTCAATTCACAATTGAGACAAAACCAATGCCAAACAGCAACAGAGACAAAATGAATGGCAAACTACAATTGAGACAAAACGATAAAATGTACGACTCAGACAAAAACAGTACCAAACTGCAACTGAGACCAAACCAGTGCCAAACCACAGCTGAGAAAAACTAGTACCAAATGCAACTGAGATAAAACAAGTGCAAACCACAACTGAGAATAATAAGTGTTTTTGAAGAAAAACTCGAATCGTAGGTTGGATCGAAAATACAAGGACAAATCAGAAGATCATGTGGAGTTGCCACTGGAGCTGCAAATAGTGGAAAAACTAAACTTAAACAAGAGACACCCACAAGCTAAAAGTGGTCTCCATAGAACCAGAAGGTTAAATAACCAAACTTGACTAGCAGCGTGGCGAATAGATGCCATGAAGGTGGTGTGTGGACCTCACATGCCCACGAGAGCAAAAACTTGATGCTTGGAAAGCAACGCAATGGTCGAAAAAGGATTATGAATACAATTATTATCAGAGTCCCAAGCATTAAAAAACATAGTACACTGGTACCATATATTGAAATCAAAGGGTATTTGATAAAGAGGGAAAGTAAATTATTAATACTTTGAATTATTATTGTAGTTTGATATGATTGATAACAAGCCCAAAATCGAAGACAATTTATACTATTACTAATAGAAGACTCCAAATTCGAATTTAATAGGGAAACAAATCATGATAACAACAAAGAAATATGAAAACTAATATTAAGAGATAGTCCAAAATACCATCAACGTACTATAAGACATTTTCAGATTTTCCTTTCTCCTAACAAGCCCAATAGAAGATGCTGTCTTTGTCTCTATCTTCCTAAACTATTAATCTCTAAGTTTGTAGAACTGGAAAAGTGAAATCAAATGATTTTATTACCGAGATAGTTCTAGATTCTTCAGTTATCAATTTATTTTCCTATTTCAATTCTACTTGTTGTCTCTTTATTCACTTACACTTGCCTTCTTGCCCAACTAGCTATGTCCCAATGGCGATGTTAAACAGAAACAGTATCTTGTTTTTTGTTTTGAGTATTTCAAGTGATATCAATGTTTTATGTAATCAATGGTTTAGGTACTGTATGGTACTTTTTGCTGGCATTGCAGCTGAGGCTCTTATTTATGGTGAGGCAGACGGTGGAGAAAATGATGAAAATCTATTTAGAAGTGTCTGTCTTCTTCTTGAGCCTCCATTATCTGTAGCTGAGGTCTTTCCACAACTGGTTACTCTGGTTTAAATTTGCTGGTTCTTTTGGATTTTTCATCCGTGACGCTAAATTTTTTACCTTAACATTCTTGCAATAAACAGATGTCTAATCAAGCACGATGGTCGGTGTTGCAATCTTATAATTTGCTCAAGTGGCATAAAGCTGCACACCGAGCTGCTGTTAAAGCATTGGAAAGTGGTGGCAGTCTGAGTGCTGTAATTAGGAGGATCGAGGAGACATTGTATTCTGAAAAATGAACATTTGAAGTTTACATAAAAGAAACAAATTGCCTTTAAGTTGCATACGGTTAGCATCTGTGTTGTTTTTACAAGTTACTCACTTTTTCTTTTCGGAATCTTTAAAATAATTTGCCGTGTTCATTTTATCTGGGACAGGGGTATCACAGATTTGCAATGGATTTGATGTGGAACTTGTCTATGTGTACCATTGCATACTTGCAGATGCCGCATGTATAGGACCTTGTCTACCATAACAGAATCAATCAAATGAATAATTTTATGTTTCAGCAGGCGACATTATTGAGGTTGATCCCAAATTGTACCCAACATGGTTAGATATGTAATACCAGTGGAAATGAAGTCATTGTGAGAATGATAGTCGAGTTTAGAGTGGCTCTCAGCCGTGCATAAGTTTTCTGTTACAAGTTATAGAAAATGGTTTGTAAATAATACTGTCGTTGATACACAATTGTTATTTACCATGTTCCATAATGTATTGGCAAAAGCTATTAGGTCTGAAACTGGGGAAATCAAAGGACATTATTTGAATGCATTTTACCTATATATTCTTTATTTATTATTTTGGTCTTCTACGTAACCATGACTGGTGAGCGCAAAATATTTATTTATAAGAATTGATTAAATGAAACAATTAAATTGATTTTGGATTTAACAGTTCACCATTTTTCACATAATTTGTAGCTTTCTTGCAGTAATTAATGGTAATGTTTTCACACTAGCACGCTGAATTGCCCCGTCCCATGTGTTCCATTCCTAACCAAGATTGTAATAAAAAAGTCTTTTGTCAGTGTTTTTATTATGTGAGACTCTTCTTAAATTTTACTTTTACCGATATTAGTTCTCAACCCAATTGCCAATACATAGGTTAAAACAGTGCCTCAGAACAAAAAAATAAATACATTCCTCTAAGAATAAGAAGATAAAATACAAATATGAAGTCCATAGGACAATTGAGGTCTGAGAGAGCTGAATCCCAGATGAGGTCAAGTTTTGCATGAAATTGAAAAACCATAAACATGAAAACATATGGACATGTGGCATGACATACAGGAGGGAACTATAGATTGCCTTTGCTTTTAAACCAGTGCTTGGTTTATGCAACCACCTTTGCTTGTTCAACACTTTGTGTGAGTTTTAACTCCCAAGTTAACTAATCCTTTTGAAATCCTCATTCATCAGAAAAATTGTCACTGTCGTTAATTGGTTGTTGAAAAGAAACAAAATCATAGCTTAAGTTGTTTTACTAGACAAGAGGAGAAGGTAATCCTACAAAGGATGTATCGATATTATACCATTTTGACTATGAGCTAAGGGGGCTTCTACAGTTCAGTCAGAAAACTGATTTTTTTGGAAAAAGTTATTTTGTTTAGTCAATAATATAATTGTTGATGTCATGTCAGCTGGTGTCCTAAACTTTACCTCATTACAAATCAGTCATAATACAAAATATTAAGGGGAATGTCAATATTAGTGCACATATGAGAATCAATGTTTAATTTTGATTTAATCAGGGACACAATTGCAATAAGTAAAGATACAATGACACACCTTATGGGCAAATGTGCAATATACCATATAATCTGACGTAGCATGAATTTTTTTGACCAAATCTGACGTAGCATGAATTAAATACACAAATGCTCAATAATTGACCATTTAACTTCACCAGAAAAGTCATTTTCATGACTTCACCATAGAATTTTCCATGAGGCTAAATTGATATAAACAATTTGTCATACTCATTAAATAATGTGACAACTCATCATTAAATGTATATGTAATTAATTATACAATGATAGAGTATACTAATTAAACTTAAGACAAGGAAAAAATTCAAGTTAACCAGTGCTTCCGATGCACTAGTTAAGCAGCTAAAAATGGAAAGAAAAAACAAAGTCAGCATTAAAAACAACACTTTTTCAAGTTTTAAAAAGTAAAATACACAATTTTCGAGAAAACATTTTCTTTTATAATTCTTTAACTAGTGTCCTCGGAACACTAGTTAATATTTTCCAAAATATAAACTCCGTTAGAATAAAATTATTTTAAACATATATTGCTACGTCAATTAATTAATATGAAAAGATATGAGTTGTCGTATTTGTTAATTCATGTGACAAAAATTATTAGATGAATGTATAAAATAATTATACACAAGACACGTTATCTTTTCATATTAAAGTTGAGACACACAAAACCTTATGTTATGACATCGAACCAAGACTCTAAGCCCACATCGAATAGTTATCGCAGATACACAAAACCTTATGTTATGACATCGAACTAAGACTCTAAGCCCACATTGAATAGTTATCACAGATATAACATGTTTATATATTGTTTACTCGTAGCAATTATTATCAACATGGTGTAAATGTACTTCAATGAAAATTGTTGTTTCATTATCATTGAAGTATATTTTCCAATTGTTTTTTTATATTTATTATTATTTATACTTTAATGCATTTTTTGAATCTTCTTTTCTTTCTATTTTAAAACTATGGTTTTCTAACCCCAATTTCATATATTTTTGTAATTTTTTTTGGTGTGAATCGAGTTTTAAAACGGTAAAGACTAATCAAACAAGTTGATTAAGATCTTTAAGAAATTTAACACATGGAAGTACAATCATAGGAGTTAATTAAAACACCAAAAGTGTTATTTGGCCTTGTTTTTTAAATAGATTTTAACTTGAAGTTTGAATTTATAACTTGTTTTTATATTCAAATTTGTCGTTGAACTTACTAGGAGGTGATTTTTTTATTGACGAAAGTTTAAGTGAGTTGGGTTCCAGGACACACCAAAATGGATAGAATGTCTGAATTTACGAGAAAAAAGAATGAAAGGATCAAAGTTACAAATTCAATAAAATAGAAAGATCAAAGTTATAATTTTTTTGACAAAAATAAACGATATTCATTCATTAAATTGATAGAGTACATCAATACAATATAAATTTAAAATTGTTAAAAACGAAAAGGATGAATCTCCGAACAAACTCACAGCATCTTCGCTTATAGTATAAAACGACATAGTACATATGCCTACAAATATGACTATATTCAAGCCACTAAAATACTCATGTTTCGGATCTGCAACGTTGACGACGCAAAAATCATTGATTGAATCTCTAGTTGATCAAAGTTAATCTTTCAACATGAATCAAATAAACATTGCACTAAGACAGGCAATAAAAAACACACTGCATAAAAACGGAAAATCAAAATAAACAAAGTCGTGTTAGACGAAAAAATCACATAACCAACGAAAGAAAGCTAAAAATATGTGAAAATCACTTATTTAACTAAAAGAGAAAGAAAAACAAGTTGACGAAAGTTTAAGTGAGCAGGGATCCAGGACACACCAAAGTGGACAAAAATGTTTGAATTTACGGGAAAAAGAATGAAAGGATCAAAATTACAAATTTAATAAAATAGGAGGGTCAAAGTTATAATTTTTTTTGCCAAAAATAAACGATATTCATTCATTCAAACCGATAGAGTACATCGAAACAATATAAATTCAAAATTGCTAAAAACAAAAGGAATGAATTTGCGAACAAACTCATAACATTCATGTTAATAGCATAAAACGGCATAGTGCATATGCCTACAAATATTATATTTAAGTAACCAAAATACTCATGTTATCAGATCTGCAACATTGACGACGCAAAAATTATTGATTGAATCTATATTTGATCAAAGTTAATCTTTCAACCTGAATCAAATAAACACTGCACTAAGACGAGAAATAAAAACTACACCGCACAAAAACGAGAAATCAAAATAAACAAAGTCATGTTAGACAACAAAATCACAAAACCAACAAAAGAAAACTCAAAATATGTGAAAATCACTTATTTAACTAAAAGAGAAAGAAAAACAAGTTGACAACCAAGGTTTTGAAAAGGGAAGAGAGAGAGGATAAAAGATATGTACATGTATACTATTTTTTTTTAATTTTATAATTAAAATGTTTAACTTTGATATGTATATATTTGTCAAATTTATTTAAAAGTAGCTCTGATTATTTTGGAAAAGGCTAAATATGTTTTATTTAAGCAATGTTAAATATACTTTTGAACATTATAAATTTGGGATTTGTACTTGCAGTGAGTACAATATTAGAAACTAGGGTTTAGTCTGTTTAAGTCATGCCTTAAGAATACTTTCAAGATTGATATTTATAACTCTTCGTGGGCTTGTTTTCTCGGGACTTAAGCCCCAATCAATTTGGGCCTTAAGTCATTTCACGAGGCTCTAGTAGCTTCTAGAAGGCTGCTGAGGTGGCGCACCTGGGAGGGACACACCTAAACTTCTCTGGAGGGTATTTGTGCTTTTAGGAATAGATTGATGGTTCACAGCCCCCCAAACACGAGTCTTGGGTCAAGGCAAAGTGATGAATATATAAGGTCGATTGTTCATAAGAGTTGTTGTACAGTGTTCCATATGCCTTTATGTGCTTGCTGAGGCGGCGCCCCTAGGAGGGACATGCCCAGGTTTTAGGAGTCCTTTTGGAGGGTGTTTCTGGAGGACGTTTGTGCCCTTAAGAATAGATTGATGGTTCACAACCCCCAAACACGATTCTTGGGACATTATTGAGGTTGATCTCAAATTGTACCCAACATGGTTAGATATGTAATAGGGGTGGCAAAATGGATGGATTGGATGGATATGGATTTGGATCCTAATGGATGGATAAAAAAAGGTCCATTAGACCATTACAATCCACTATTTTTTTTTCTTAAAAAAAACCATCCAATCCATCCAATTAGAATAAAGTCCACCCAATCCATCCATTATTAGATTTTAATGGATGTATAATCCATCCGATCCATAAATCAAAGTGTATTATTTTTTTATAAATTAAAATTCTGGTAAACCAAATTTTATAAACCAAAATTTCAAATATAAAATAGCTTATTCAAAAAAACTTATCTCATACAAAATAGCTTATTACGATCTCTTTTTAAAAAAAAACAGCTTATTTATGCAAAACAACTTATTATGATCTTGTTTGTAAAAACAACTTATTAATGCAAAACAACTTATTACAATCTCTTTTGAAAAAACAGCTTATTTATGCAAAACAGCTTATTATGATCTCTTTTAAAAAAAAGAGCTTATTCGAAACAGCTTATTTATGCAAAACAACTTATTACGATCTCTTTTTTACTTAAGGTTGATCTTGGCTTGTAATTTTATAAGTTCTTCAATTCTTTCAAATGACTTAAAACTGTGTGACAATTTTCAGTTGCCACTATATTTTATATATTGAAGAGCTATAATTTCTAATTG
>Ga0315914_1005331_pt1 | contig 18756 bp, 8 predicted proteins | sample MpolenodulesMG_FD_203920 | JGI IMG/M metagenome (GOLD analysis project Ga0315914, IMG submission 203920) | Medicago polymorpha root nodule microbial communities from Los Angeles, California, United States - elongated nodules | ecosystem: Host-associated > Plants > Roots > Nodule | place: USA... | reverse complement strand
ACACATTGTTGATTTGAATATAAGTGGTTGTAAGGTACGCGATGCCGTAGTTGTTATTTTGTACACTTAGGTTATTATCATTACATGTATCATACATTGTGTGTATATTTAGTTTATTTTTTTGATAGGAAAATGTCAGTGGTTAGTATGGAAAATTGTTAGCAGCAAGGATGCAACCCTGAGCATCCTTCTTAATACTCCTTCCTGGGGGCCTGCCGAGTTGAAATTTTCAGACTTTTAACTAATTTTGAAATAAAAGTTTTCAAACATGGACCACTCACTCCAATCTATATTCACTTTTAACTAAAATCAATTTTGAAATTCAAGTTCATCTAAAATCAAGTTTGCTAACGCCGAGTCAAACACATAGTTGGTTTATTTAAAGCCTAGAAAGGGATTAAAATGAAAAGTGCTGAAAATATTCAGTTCATGAGAGGTCGCTAGATGGATTTGTTCCCTTTAGTGTTGACATATTTATACAGTTAAATGTAATTTTAATACATATTCAGCATATACTGTAATTTTTTTCTCACTTTCATCACTAAAAATTCCACCATTTCATTTTTAGTTGTACCAAGCATGCCTAAATCACAAGGAAGGTCTTATTGTTGACATTAATGCTTACCTGAATATACCCATGTTGTACTGTACAATAAAAACCTAAATAACTATGCAGAAAATTGTGTCCGTGAAGTATGTTGTGTGCACTAGAATTCTGAATCATCTTCTCAGAAAATAATAACGGTTTTTTTTTTTTATAAATATGGTACTTGTGTTTTCTGAACAAGTTGCTTTGATATGATAATTGCAGAATATTTCAGACCGAGGTGTACAATTAGTTGCTGACAATTACCCGAAACTAGAGTCACTAAACCTGACAAGGTATCTCTCTCATTTGGTTTATTGAAGATTCTGTGAGATCTAATACATTATGAGGTTGTAAATATGATTACTCAAATCATGAATTATACGGTTTTAACCCTTTTGCATCAGCTGTCTGAAATTGGTTGATTGACTTTGCTACTTTTGATTCGCTTTATAAAGGAGTAGATCAATCATATCGAGATTCCAAACAGACTATTAAGATGATAAAAGGAACATTGGGGGTGAACTATACCTCTTTCTGGTACATCGTTAGGATATAAGGTAAAGAGACGTTAGTTAAGGACAATAGGCATGGTTAGTTGATTAGTTAGAGGTGATTAGCTTATATAATAAATAGGACACAAGTAGAGATGGATAGCATTTTTTAAAGTGACACTAACAGTCATGTTACTTCCGTCTTCATGGGAATTTGAACTCTGTCCCTCGAGGTTACAAGACCAAGCGCTTACCACTATTTAGAGTAGTGGGCAGAAGGGAAACCCTTGGACAAACTCTTCTCTTCTCTCCTATTCTCATTCTTTCAATAAAATTGTGTTTTTCTATCCATTTCTTTCAATTTTCTATTCTTCTGGTTTCCTAATATATATAACATAATTTCACACCTAGGTGTGTCAAGTTAACCGATGTGGGGCTGAAGGAGTTGTTGCAGAAATGCCTATCCCTTCAGAGTTTGAATCTATATGCAGTGTCTAGGTAGGCACTAAAACTCAACATATTTATGTTCAAGTTGTCTTATCCTGGAATTTGGATTAATTCACAGCATTACTCATGTTCAGTTTCACAGATGAAGCTTACAGGAAAATATGCCATCTGACATGTCTCACGTTTTTGGATCTCTGTGGTGCCCAGGTAAAATCTTCGTTTTTGAAAATTTCTCTGCAAAAACCTATCTAATGCGAGTCCGGATTTGCTCCATTTATCTACCTTCGTTTACTGTCCTTTTATGAGAGAGATAGACACAAGTGGACGATTAGTGGGACCCATTAGTGGGGTCCACTTCTTAAAATGGGTCCCACTAATCTATCACTTGTGTCTATCTCTCTCATAAATAGACAATAAATGGGGGGTGAATAAATGGAGCAAATCTGAACTCATCTAATGCATATTGATAATTGAACTAAGTTTGGGCTTGCAGAATCTTTCAGATCAAGGACTTCAGTGCATTTCAAAATGCAAGAACCTTGTTTCCCTCAATCTGACTTGGTAAATTGATGATCAACTTGAATATCCGTGTATCTCATTTTATGATAAAAGTAATCGAGCTGTATCTAATTTTACGTTATAGGTGTGTACGTGTGACTGATGAGGGGGTTATAGCCATTGCACAAAGCTGCACCTCTCTTGAATTTCTAAGGTATATCATAATTTGAGAAGTTTTAGCACATGGATATTTGATACTGGATCACACACTCTTTGACTTCAAAAATGTTTTGTTGGCCTTGTCGTATGTGTGTGTGTGTGAGCGCGTGTTTGTGTTTCCCATGAAATTGAATGTTCACTTTTTTATTTCAAGAAAGGGCTTTGAAATGTCCCCTACACCGTTTCCGGCTTCTGCACCGATATTCTGAGTTTTTTCTTATGCAGATGTCCAAAACCCAATGCAATATTGCAGCTAATTTTTTCAGACACCAACATATTAGAAACTTGTACTAATCATACTGTCACAAAAACTTAAATGTGAACATGAACTTAATTTAACTTTTTGAATGTGAACTTATTGTGCCCCCACAACTTAAAATTTATGGGTCTGTCCCTGCTGTATACTCTCTGTCTTTCACCTCACCTGAGCACAAAATTCGGATTTTGTATACTTCAATTATATAGGGACCTGGTTCACTCTTGTTTGATGTAATTTAACTTGGTTCAGACTTGGGGTAGGAGGGCCATGACCAAAGTTGGTTTTAAACTATGTTGTCAATAGCGGGAAATAGCACTGCTATCATAGTGATGCCTCACATCACGGTGGGTGGCTGCCATCACATGCGGCATCGCGTCCCGTAGCAGTCCTTACAGCCGCATTTGCACTGTGATTTTTGGGAACAGATCCTGTTTACGTGTCACTATTCCCGCGCAAAGGGTTTTCACGACACGATGAAGTAATTTGTATTATCATACACACACACACACACACTTGCATAGATATGCAAACGGAATGGATTGTGTCCAATTATTTTCTCTCATGTTTTATCCTGTTTTCCATCTCACTTTTAAACATTTTTCTCACATTTTTTATATCTCATCTTTTTTATGCAATGGTCCAAATTTTACTTATCTCTCATGTCAATGGAGAGAATCCTTTTTACAGTGCAGCTTGACGTAACTCAATATTAATTATTGTACTAGAATCACTTCTTGTCTAATGTGTTGAACGGTCATATTTGCAGCTTGTTTGGAATAGTTGGCGTGACCGATAAATGTTTGGAGGCACTCTCGAAGTCATGTTCCAACAGCATTACAACCCTTGATGTGAACGGATGTATTGGCATCAAGGCAAATTCCTATTTCAAAGAAGCTCTTTACTATTTTATATGACAGATTACAAGTCTTATATGTTCCATTTGTCTAACAATTTGTGTTTTTTGCTTGCAGAAACGAAGCCGCGAAGAGTTGCTTCAGTTGTTTCCATATTTGAAATGCTTTAAAGTGCATAGTTAATGTGTGGTTAGTGAAATTTTGGTAATAAAAGAAGTCTATTCTTTTTATTTTCACCGGTGGCAAAATAACCTGTAAAAGATGCAAACCTAATCCCAATCGATTATTTTGAGCATCTCATTCTGCCTGCTTTGTGTCTTATTTTGCGAATTTGTAATGAAATAGACTTGTCTGTCTTTTGTGGCATGGATAAAACTGGTATCCAAGTAATCTTTTTTACATCAATAGTTACATAGTTGTGAAGTAAACAAATCAATCGGCATTATCTAAACTGTTTGAGTTTGACGATGCAACTTTTACCCCGGACTTGCAGATTTTGTGTTTGGAAAACACCAAAATCATGGCGTACCAAAAGCTACACATTAGAGTTTCCAAAAATTACAGTGGGATACCTCTAATCTCAGCGGTCGTTCATCCTTTGCGAGCCAAGTACTTTAGAGGCTTTTCAACAAAAACATGGGACACAAACTTAAAGAAACTAAAAACCAACAACAGTAAAGCAGAACATGAGAAGTAGAAAAAGACCATCAAAGAGATAAGATCTCAAACTAGACAACATTAAATAGACCAATTTAGAGTTTGTGCCTCATATTTTTGTTCTTTTCTCTCATTTTTTATACGAGACTCGCATCATTTTTTTATTAATTTTATGAATTAATTGAATTGGATGGGTGAAGTAGTTTTAAATACTTGAGTTAAAAAAAGAAGAAAAAATAGCATGGATACAAGCAAATTCCTCCTAAGTACTCATTTGAAAGTTACCAAAATAGGTTATTTTGGGACAAAGTTTACGCGCTAGTGACATTTATTTTATTTGCCACAACACACTGATAAAATTCTTGCTTACTCTACTCAAGAAAAAAAAAACTTCATTACTAGTAAGAGGTGGGTATAGTGGGTATGGGTTAAACTCTCATTATTTCCCATATAATGAGAGCTGAAATTTAAATTTTGACTGAGAGATGTGTCCGATATGCCTTAAATTAGATCCCCTCCAATACAGAAACCCTATAGAAAATAAAAAAAAATCTTTTCATTTTCTTTCCTTATTGTTTTTGTTTTTGCCTTTGCCTTTGTCTTGCAATTTCCTATTGATAAAAAACTCTTCTTCAGTATGTCGTAATATGATATGCAAAAAGGAAGGAAGAAATGTGTTTCATTTATTCCCTCTTCTCCAGTTTCTTTAAAATCACCACATTCTCTTTCAAAGTTAACAGTACTTTGAGTCTTTAGTACCTCATCTGATTATCTTCAGTTTTCCCCTAGAGATAGATCTCCCCAAAACATGATACAACTTGTCTTCTAGTAAAGGGAAGATTCAACGTCTGCCATAAATATTTAGGCAGTTCGTAAAATTATTGTTTTAAAGTTAATCGTACTTTGAGTCTTTCAATATAGTGATTACTTGTTTTTTGGTCGGATCAATACACTCACTACTACGATTTTTTTGATGCAAAAAAATATTCTTTACGCGCAATAATAGAGACTAATTTGAATTGAAGACCTCTAATTAAACTGAAAGAGGTCATTTACCAAGTGCTCTTGAGTCACTTACTATTAGATTTTAGTTATGTTTGTTGTGTTTTTTTATCGGATTTGCTAACTTTTGATAAAAGTTTCCTAAAAAACAACTTGTGATAAAAGTTTACTCCGTATGCAATAATTAGATGTTTGTAAAGTTTTCATACAGAAAAATGTGTGAAGAGTTACTTTACAATATCCCTAACATATAAATTAAATTCTAATGATCGAAAACAATAACCAAGCCTCCCTTATTAAGCTGAGAGAGTCATATGTAGTGAAATCTTGTTGGTTGTAACTAGTTAGATTAAAGTTATAGTATTGTCCTCTAAATCACTATTCAATGGGTTGTCCTATCATTTTTTGGTTCAATTCATATACTTTGTCAGTGTAATTTTTTTTACACTGTCAATAGATTATTGTGTTTGATTGTAAAGTGACAAAAATTGATTTGAGTTAAATGTAAAATAATCCTTTTTCTTCATGCTACCAAGCATTGAACCCAATGACCTAAAGGTTGAGGGCATAACCTCTAACCAAGAGACCACTTGGGAGCAGGTGAATGTTAAGTGATTTCTATCTGTATTTCATGTAAAAGGGAATTTAACAATGAATTTGAGACTAAATAAAAATCAATGGCAAAGGGAAAAGCTCCAAATTTCAGCTTCAAGTTATAATCAAGAACATTCAAACATGTTAAAATCAATTCTTCACCTTTGAAATCCATTTCGTTATATCCAATAGTGAAGTCAGTTTAGTCTTTCTTCTATTTTTCCCTTAAACTTTTGTGATTACGATATGACTTATGTAAATTGAGTAATCTCATTCATTGATGAGAAAATCAATGGTTTATTCACTTGTTTCACACTCTAAGTTGTGTCCATCCATGATAGTTCAGCAAGAAGATGCTTATACTATTATATTCTCTGACTTTGCATTATAGGATATTGTGAGAAAATCAACTATTTACTGATATCATTGCTTATTACTGATATCAACCAATTTTCAGCTCAAATTGTTCCAAGTAAAATGGAACAGTTTATCATTGCTTATTACTGAATATATATTGCTTACTAACAGTTTTTCAACATGAATTACTCATCTTTCAAAAACAAAAAAAAACATGAATTACTCACACCACTCCATACTCATTTTCAACAGAGTATGAAGGGGCCATGTAAAAGACCTTACCAACATTGGCTTTAAACTTTGCTATTGTGGCGGAGTGTTAACATTGCATCGCTGTGGCGTGGGTGGCCGCCGCCACAGAAAGCATCGTGTCCCGTAAGTGAGTAGAGACAATTGTGACCGCATTTGTGTCATGATGATTTCTTGGAATGGATGATGTTTACGTCTCACTATTCTAGCACAAAGGGTTTTCCAACACAATGAAGGCATGCATTGTTATATGCATCAACTTGCATACATATGCATATTCTTTTTACAGTGGCAGCTTGACATTGTCTCAATATTAATTGTTATCTTAGAATCACTTCTTGATGATGTGTTGCATGGGCACATTTGCATCTTGTTCCGAATAGTTGATGTGCATGGTTAATGTGTGACTTGACGATATTGTCACTGGTTTTAGTTGCTGAAACAGCTACAAGAGAGACATTAAGGAGGGAAGTGAATGAATAATACAACTCGGTATTCTCCATTGATTATAAATTCCTGTATCAGCTTTGCATGCAGACATAGGCTACCTTTTAACAATCTCTTCCACTTCTTGAATCTGTTTTGCTACGTTTGCATTGTCATTTTCTCAAATTAGAACTTCAATTTCTATGATGCGATATATATAGCCGAAGACATTGAAAACAAAACAGAATGGAATTTATAACACTGTGTTACTGACATTCTAACTAATAGTATTTGAACTAATGTTCATGTTTCAGCTGCAGATAGTTCGAAGTTTCTAAGGTCATTTATTGTTTTGGTTAATGCTTACAGAAATTCAGATCTCAATTTTGATACACTGTAATTCAATCATATATACATGTGAAAAAGTACAAGGATAGTTATTATATAATGTTATGTTACCAACTCAGGATTTTCTTATATCTATCTATTTTCATCCATCATGTTCAATCACAATGTGAGGAAAGGTGGACTGAAAGCTAATTGATCTATAACTATCATGACTGAAAGCTCATGGAGTAATATAAGAATCTTAACAAAGTTTCATTTTTAATGTTTCATGTCTTATATTACTATATTGGTTAGGCCAATATAAGAATCTAAGATATATTACCAAAACAATAGGGGAAACAATATTTGACACTATAAAAAACCTTTTTTAACCTTATATGAAAAATATCGTGTTTTTATGTAAACATTTTTTCTTTTAATTCTATTTTTCACTTGATTTTTTTAAACATTTTATCGTTATTTGCCAATAAAAGGAGGAAAACGTTAAGAATTTGGTGGAGAATTAGAGATTTGAGTGAGTTTAGGAAGGTGCCACATAAATTTTTGTGATGTGGCAAAATTTTCATTGCATGACATTTGATTGATGAGATATCTCCATGATGATTTGTGAATCTATTTTTTGTTGTTCATAGAAAAAATGATAAATAATCACTGAAGCTCACTCACACAACACCGAAACGGAGGGATAAGGGTTAGAACTTCGGTCATGACAATCTAACAGTTTCAGGCTTCAGCATAACAATTTTGAGATAGTTCAAAAATTGTTGACCAGAACACAGTTTTTCAACATTTTCATCACTAAAAGTTCCACCATTCCATTTTCAGTTGTACCAAGCTTGCCTAAATCACCAGGAAGGTCTTATCAGTCGACATTAAAGCTTCACTGAGTATAACTATGTTGTACTTTAATTTGCAATAGAAAAAAAACCTAAATAATAAGCAAAAAATTGTTCCTGTGAAGTATGTTGTGTGCACTAGAATTCTCAATCATCTCAACAGAAAATAGTAGCAGAATATTTCAGACAGAGGTGTAAAATTCGTTGCCAACAATTACTCGAAACTAGAGTCAATAAATTTGACAAGGTATCTACAGTGATTTATAGAAGATTCTTTGAAATCCAGTACACTATTAGGTTGTAAACTATATATAGGGTAATTATTTAACTCAAATGATTATATGGTTTTTACTCTTTTGCATTAGCTGTCTAAAATTGTTTGATTGACAGCTATATAGTTTCTACTTCTATTACATAGCAAGATTCCAATCAGTCTATTAAGATGATAAAATGAACATTTGGGCGAATGATTCCTCTTTTCAGGTACATTGTTAGGATAGAAGACAGACACGTTGGTGAAGTTAACGTAGTCTACGAAACACTAAATATATATGAATAATGTAGATGACACTGACACGTTGACACTAGTAATGATTTAAGAAAATAAAAATGATTGAACATAACCACATGTGTATGTGCTGGTGCCGGACACAACTCCAGAAGATGTGAGGATAAAAGATAATAAGGTTACATAATAAATAGGGGACACAAGTGTAGAGGGACGACATTTGTTTGCATAATTTGGGAAAGAGAGAAATTATCAATAATAAAAGTGATGATGGACTGAAACTGTTGTTGCACAAATGCCTCTCTTTCCAAGTTTGAATCTATATGTAGTGTCTAAGTAGACATTGAAACTCAACATATATCTAAGTTCTTGTTGTCTTAACCCGAGATTTGATTAACTCAACATAAAAGATAAATGCCTCTCTTTCACAGATATAGCTTGTAGGAAAATATGTCTTCTGACACATCTCACGTTTTTGGATCTCTGTGCTTCTCAGGTAAAATATTTAGTTTTTGAAGATTTTTCTGCACAAACCTATCTACTGCAGACTGTTACTATAAAGAAGATTGGTTTCCAAAATTTTCAGATCAAGGACTTCAACGTATTTCGAAATGCAAGAACCTTGTATCCCTCAATCTGAGTTGCTAAATGGATGATCAACTTGAATATCCATGTATCGATGCAGAAGCCAAGCTGTGAAGAGTTGCTGCAGTATTTTCATATTTGAAATGCTTTAAAATGAATAGTTAATGTGTGGTTAGTGAAATTTTGGTATGAAAAACAGTCTATTCTTTTTATTTTCAGTGGAAGAAATAGAACCTGTAAAAGATGCAAATCAAATCCCAGGTGACTATTTTGAGCATTTCATTCTACCTGTTTTGTGTGTGTCTTATTCTATGAATTTGTAAGTAAATAGATTTGCATAGCACCAAAATCATGGCATACAAAAACCTACACATGTTTTCAAAAAATTATAGTGGCAGACCTATAAACTCACGATGGCAGTTCATCCTTTGTGAATCAAGTACTTTAGGTTTTCAACAAATGCATAGGTCACAAAATAAAAATAAAAAACTAAAAACCCACAAAACACTAACAATGGCTCCTTTTGATGATGCTTCCTAGTTTCTAGTTCTATGTAAGATGCAATTATTTTCCTGATATATAGTCGAGATTCAAAACAGTCTATTAAGACAATAAAAGGAACCATTGTTGTCAAATATCCGCCATGGCGATTTTTTTAGAGCCGCCATGGGCAATTTGTGAAGGATGACAGCACCATGCATTTGATGGGAAATATGGTGGCTCAAAATGGTGGATTTCTTGCTCACTGCCATGGTCCTCCATCTTCAATCGATAACACTGAAAGAAACATTAGGGTGAATTGTTATACCTCTTTTCTAGTACATTTTTAGGACTTACAATATAGAAGATAAGTAGATGTTACTTGATTAGTTACAAATAATTAGCTTACATAATAAATAGGACATAAATAAATAGTGAATAGAGCATTGCGCAGAAGAAAGAACCCTGGAGGAAAATCTTCTCTGTTATTTCCATTCCCATTCTTTCAATAACATTGTGTTCTTTTTATCCATTTCTTTCTTTGAATTTTCTAATTCTTCTGTGTTCCTAACATACATATATCTCATAATTTGACGCATAGGTGCGTCAAGTTAACCGACAAGGGTCTGAAGCAGTTGTTGCACAAATGTCTATCCCTTCAGAATTAGAGTCTCTAATAGACTCTCTATGTAGTGTCTAGGTAGGCACTGAAACTCAACATATTGAAGTTCAAATTTTATTGCCTTAAGATTTGATTAACTAACAAATCATAGCATTACTCTTATTCAGTTTCACAGATGAAGCTTGTAGGAAAATATGCCTTCTGACACATCTAACATTTTAGAATCTTTGCGGCGCTTAGGTAAAATCTTCGGTTTCTGAAGATTTCGCACAACACTATCTATTGCAGACACTACTAATAGAAATAAGTTTGGTTTGCAGAAACTTTCAGATTGAGGACAGTAAATTTCAAAATTCAAGAACCTTTTATCCCTCAATCTGACTTTGTAAATTGATGATCGACTCGAATATCCATCTGTCACATTTTATGATAGTAACGGAGTTGTATCTAATTTTACGCAATAGATGTGTATGTGTGACTGATGAGTGGGTTAAACACATTGCAAAGAGTTGCACCTCTGTTGAATTTCTGAGGTATATCATTATTTGAGAATTTATTTATAACACATTGATATTTGGTAATGGATGGTGCACTCTTCGACTTGGGAAATATTTTATTGGCCTTGTCATGTTACAGATATATGTGCTTCCCGTGGTATATAGTAGAACTTGAATATTCAATTTTTTGTTTCAAGAAGGAGCATTTAAATGTCCCCTACACCATTTAAAGGTTTGCACCAGTGTTATAGCTCGAAAGCTTAAGAAGTTTCATGTAATGTCACCTTCTCTTCATTGTTTTATCTTCTCAATAGCCCACTTTTTATTTCTGTAGCAACACAATCTTCTTAAAGAGAAGAATTGGAAATAAACTAAACGATTCCTTCTGACATATGCACAAAAACTGATATTTTTCTTATGCAGATGTCTCAACCCAGTACAGTATTGTGACTTGTCTTTTCAGACATTCAAACATAATTTAAAAACTTATAGAAGAAAAGACTTTCCTCCAACGGCTTCCTTTTTGCCCACATCTCTACCACTCAATAACGCTGGACACTTCCCTTTTGCAGTGTCTAGGTAAAGCATTGAAACTCAACATAGTTAAGTTCAATTCAAGTTGTCTTTATTTCACATCATTCCTATTTTTCAGTTTCACAGATGAAGCTTACAGGAATATAAGCCTTCTAACACGTATTACATTTTTGGATCTTTGTGGTGCCGAAGTAAAATATTTGGTTTCTGAAGATCTTTACGTACAGCCCTATCTAATGCAGACTGATAACAGAAATATGTTTGGCTTGCAGAACCTTTCAGATCAAGGACTATCCTTCATGGATTGATTGATGTTAGCATTGCACAAGATAATGTTGACAAAAACAAAAATCAGAAAAGACAGCAGCCAACACAACAAATCTCAGAAAAGGCACATCTTTGCTTATTTGATAACATTGTTTTAGCTAACTATCCTTCTTAAAAACTATCTCCCCATGCTCTCAAAAACTTCCTTCTTGCTGATTACTAAGAGGTCGTGTTTCTGATATCCTAGTACTTGCCTCCCTTTTTTGTTTTTTTGTAGGTTTTAGCCTATAACACAAACTGTTCAATATCAAAGATGACATTATAAAATGTCAATTAAAAATAAAACATGAAAATACTATGTTAAAGTAAATTCTAAAGTATAAACATTTTCATAACAATAATCGCAAATGAAGATTAATTCAAATTTCAGACCAACGTGGCAATTGATTGAGTAATTTTTTTCAATAAGCCAAATCAAATATTATTAGGAGAAAGAAGTTACACTTGAGCACAAGCATTGCACATGATAATGAGCTACTAATAATGTTGACAGCAACAAAAATCTAATGCCAAGTTTGGTGAGTCTTATCAGCTTTTTAGCTTATCCTAAATCAACAAAAACCATCTTAACTCCTTTAGTACCAAATTTCCACAACCTACTACCAGCAAGTAATCATGTAACAGCTTATTACAAAAAAAAGCAGCAGCCAACACAACGGCTAATTTGTTCTTTAGTTGCAGGCATGATCAAAGCAAATCTACCTCCTAGCATCTCATTATTAACTTAACTACACTGTTGCAAATTGTTTTATAATCATAGTAGATATTTCTTTCAGAATTTCAATGAGCAATGTCTGGGAGCTGGTATAGTCCTATTCAATTTGAGACCAATAAAACCTTATCCTAGGGTAAGATACCAAATATCATTATTTATCTAATTCTAAATACCATTGATCCAATAAATAATATCTACCTATTCAAAAAGAAAGGAACTATGTAAAATTTTGTCAAACCAATCATCTTTTGTCATTGTGATTACTAGTAAGAGATAACATGGAATTGGAAAGACGACTCAATTTTTCTAACAAATTAATTGTTACGTTGATAATTTGTAATGGGAAAGGCGTATATAGACTATGAAGCCTACATAGACAGACAAATTACTCTTGCAAATGTAGATTAAAAATGTGAATCCTCTGTGTTTGCAAGTAAAGCATAACTAGTAATATCATTCAAGTCTCTTGTGACATGACATGACATAACATAATAATACTTTCTAAATAAAATAAAAAGCAGATCACAACAAACATTAATTTATTTATTACTACAAATTAGTGACTTTAATTCAATCAACAATATTACTGATAGATAATAATATAAGAGATAGCAAAGATGAGACTACACCAAAACAACTCACACTACATATTCCATGTTCCTAGAACTTGGAAGACTCCAGAAATGTGATTTACCATTGCAGTGATACCACCTCTCATGGTAATTATGCATCTCCCGCGGTCAAAGTATGCCTAAAATGGCGATACCAGACTCTCATAGTATATATGCACCTCCCTCCCAAGTATGCCTAAAATAGGATAATCAATCTCTGCATTATTTAAGTTACACAGGACAAGTTTGGAACGCATGGTTCTCAGTAGAAGAACACCATCTTTTGAAACGAACAAGGGCTCATCAAGAGGCTGCCTTGGACAATTCCAGATTAACTTCTCACGAGGGATGATCGTCAATACAGTCCATGACTCAGCAACTCCATACTCTTTCATTATCCACACAGCCAACTGAGTTTCCGAGTGATCACAACACACGCAAAGGCAATTACTCAAAACATACATCATAGAGTTGCAAAATCTGTTACTATCATGTTGAGGAAGCAACACTTCCCCATAAGTCTCTTTCTCAAGATCAACCGAAAGAATCACCGGTTGATTAGAATTAACACCATCTTTCTTAATGATCCAGTTCAAACTGCCACTCACAAACTTCCCCAACCACATACCAGGATTACACGGGAAATTTGGAACTGTTGTCCAAGAATTTTCACCAAAGGTATAAATTCTGGTAACTTTTTCACTAAAATCATCTTTATTAAGTAGAACAACTAACAACTTGTACTTATCGTTAACTTGATCATACCCAAAACCATGATGTCCAATAATCTTATTATCGAACGAAGCAACAATCGGAAATCTATTGGATTTCAAGTTGATAGAAGGATTCCACAATCTGAAATTAGATTGAAAAGAATCATACAAACAAAGCAACCCATTGCACGAACCGAAGATATTGTATTTGTGACTCATGGTTATAGCAACGGGTTCAATAGGGGTTGATGGATTTTCCAACAATGGCTTCATAGGGTAAGATAGGATTTCACGGTCTCCGATTTTGACGGCGGAAGTGAATAACTGTGGAAACGAGGTTGAGCTGAGAAGATGGGTCTTTGCGAATTGAGGATTGGAAATTAGGGTTTTCCATGATTTGGAAACGCACTTTAATTGGAGAAGGGATTTCACCGGAAGCCTCAGAAGGATGTCGAAGATGACTTCTTCCGGCAAAAGAGGTGCTTCGTTCTTGACGGTGGTTTCGGACGGTGGTTGAGTACAAACGACGTCGTTTTGAGAATCGTGAAGATCGGTGATTGTGCATATCGTATCATCATCATCAGCCATTCGAACTCGTGTTGTACTGCAAGCTTCTTTAGAATGTCAACTGTCAAGTAAAGCTATCCTATTTTCATTTTATTTTTATTTTTATTTTTGGAAGGATTTAATTTATTCTTTTAATTTCTTAAAATCTGCAAATTACGATAAAGATTTGCTAACTTGTATATACGACGTCCCCTTCTTTTAATTATGACTTGTTTTATTTTAGTTTATTCGAAGGTTTATGTTGGAAGACATCGTTTATGTCCCGTGAGTTTAACTCAATTAGTAGGACAATATATTATTATATGTAGGGGTCGGGTTCGAACCCCATACATCCCACTTATTCACTTTATAAGATGAATTTTAGCCACTATGCTACCTGACAAAAAAAACATCATTTATGAAGGTGCATTTATGAAGACATCTTTTAGCAAGTTATCCTATAGACATTTGTTAAAAGATACCAACTAATTTTTATAAATGTGTTTTTTTAGCAAGTTATAACTAAAATGTTGATAATCACTTCTTAAGGTGTGGATTGGTAAAAGACATCTTCATGGATGTCTTCTAGCAAAAACTCTTATTTGAATATGTGTAGCTTATGTTAGTTTTAAGAGTTGTATCTTTTATTCCTTTAATCAATTTTGCAAATCGAGTTCATGACCGTCAAGTATGTTGTGTGCACGATAATTCGAAGGGAGATTCTACGGTGCAGTCAGAAAACTGACTTTTTTGAAAAAGTTAATTTTGATTTTAATGTTTGATTCATTTTTAAATTGTTGATTACTGATTAATGATTAATAGTAATTCATCTAGTAATGCTTGCAATATCTTGGACTTACATGTACTATTTTATCGTTGTCATCTTTAACATGCAAACAGATTTGATGATATTATGTGATAGTCTTAAGTGTTACACTTTGCGGGGTGTTACACTTAAAACAAAGTAGGATAAATGAGATTAAGTGTAGTCTTGTTAATCTGATGAATTGATGATACTATGAGGACTGAACTTTTAATGTCACTGTACAAACAATGGGGTGTTACTCACTACACTTTTGATGTTATAGTGTTAACTTCATCAGAAAAGTCATTTTCACGACTTCACCATAGAATTTTCCTAATTCGAAATCATCTTGTTAGAAAATAATACTACCTCCGTCCCTAAATATAATACCATTTTGAGAAGAAAAAAATTGTCTATTTTTATAAAATCTCTTTGGTATTTCCAAGTACATTAATTAATTTTTCACCAACATATCCCTATTTATTTTATATCTTTTTCTTCAATCAGCATTAAATACTATGTTGAAAATATACACTAACTCTCTCTTAAAGGATAAAATTGTAAAAACAATAATAGTTACAAATAAATTTATTACCATTTTCAATTTTCTTAATTCCCGTTATTTTTTCAAAAGGGCCTATAATTAAGGACGGAGGTAATAACATTTTAAAAGATTTGGTACTTGTGTCTTCTGAACTAAGTGCTTTGAAAAATAATTGGTCAGCCACAACACTAAATATTACATGTTAATTAATGTGACTATTTTATTTATTTTTTAATTTTTTTTATTTATATTGCCTAAATTTTGTACCTAAATACCTGTGTAAGACTATCTCGTGCTTTGATAAGATAATTGCAGCATAGTTCAGAGTGAGGCGTACGATTAGTTGCTGACAATTACCAAAAACTAGAGTCACTAAACTTAGCAATGTATCTCCACTGATCAATAGAAGATTCTGTGAGATCTAATACATAGGTTGAAATATCATTGCTCAAATGATGAATTATATGGTTTTTAGTAACCTTTTTCTTTAGATGTCTGAACTTGTTTGTGTGAGCTAGTTTCTTTTGCTTCTAGTTTTATGCATCGATGCAACTGTTTTCATGAAATGTATAATGTACTTCATATTGAGATTCCAAACAGACTATTAAGATGATAAAAAGAACATTGAGGTGAATTACAACTTTTTCGGATACATTGAATTCCAAACAATCATATTACAATCGTCTTCAAATATATTTATACTAGGTCTCTCGATGTTACAAGACTAAGATCTTACCACTCAAAGTTTAGACAAAACTCTTCTCTCATTTTCTCATTCTTTCAATAAAATTGTGTTTTTTTAGGGTTAAATAAAAAAAAATTGTCATCTAAAGATCTGCTGCTGCTGAATGGAAATCTAGATAATCCACATCTACCACACAATCCATGTGGCCAACACATAACATATCTATTGGATTCCCTATAAATATGCATAAAGCAAACATTCTAATCTAGAGAAATCAAATGTTTGATATTTGCCATGATGGTCCATCCCATGGAACTCACAATTTTTCCACTATTGATAATACGAACAACCATCTTCGAATCTGATTGACTTGGACAATCACATTGGAGATACTTTTACTCCTAATTGTACCAAAGTCTTCGTACACTCTCACATTTCCGTCATATCATATGTATCATGCCCCATGTTTTTAACAACCCTATTCGCCCAAGAGCAAGAAAAGAGGGAGGGACTACTTAGACTAGTTAATCGATAGAGCCCGACACAAATACAGGATCAAAAACCACACATTCAAACTCCATTGTCGTCTCTAATCAATACTTTTAAATGCTTCATTTATTCATATATTCAAACAAAACCGACCGTTTGGAGGATTTATCCACCCAATGATACTGGTAATCTTTATTAAAAATTATTAAACATCGAAGAATGTTCAACAATTTTTCGTAATATGGCAAATGTTAACTTGTGCCCTCAAGGGCACATGTTAAGAAACTCTTTATGTTAACAATTTCATGTTTTCCAATGTAAAGTTACTCTTTTTAGGTTCCTTAACATATGCCCTAAGTGAACAAGTTAACATAACCCTAAAATTATTAACCTGCAAATCAAATATATATAAAATTGATATGAAAAAGTGATGCAATGTTCAATTCCACAATGCTTCAAATTGAAGTGAGAAGTATCACTTTATAAGGGACATGCATTTTGTGGCTTCCCTTGCAACCCGATGTGGGACTCACATCTTGCAAGAGCTTGGAGTCATTCATATTCACCTCTCTCTCTATCTCTTCACTTCTCTTGTTTGCTTTTTTTTCTTTCTACAATCAATCAATTAATTCATCTTATTATTAGTCCTTCAATTTCAGTGAGTTGAATAATGTCAGGAATCTATCGCCTTATAGCTGCTCTTTCTCTGGTACGTACTAAACAACATTATTATCAGTGTGTTTGGTTGTATGGTGACAAAAATTGAGCTGAGTTCAGTTATTTTTTAAATTGATTCGGACATTGAGTTGAATGTAAAGTGACTTTTGGTATAAAAGTTTATTTAAGCTGGAAATCAGAATCAATCATGAAGGCAAAATTATGAATATCCAAACATGTCAAAATCAAGTCTTTACCTCTGAAATCAATTTTGACTTCTTCGTTGATCTTTGTACTTTTCCCTTAAACTCTCGTGAATAGGATATAACTTATGTAAATTGAGTAATCTCATTCATTGATAGATATTACTTGTTTTACACTCTACACTTAGCTCTTCTTTTCCCTTAGATCCTTCAGGATTTTGCAAGAGATCTTGAAAATACATCTCATATATACTTATTGAAGATATGGTAAATTATGTCTTTAGTTATTTCTTAATTTATTATCATATATCTAGAAATGCAGAAGCTGGAACTGTTTACCATTGCTTACTGAGTATTTATGGTTGCAACATTACACGAATATTAGATAAAGAGTGCAAAGCAATATGTTCGCACAGATACTGTACAATGCATAAATATATTATATAAGATTGAATGTGATTCTAATCAATTAATTTTTTCATAATGTGCAATGTTTGATTTAGAGTTGAAAATCAATCCTTAGCATTTCATAACCAAACTGAAATATGTGTCTTATTTCAGGGCAACTGGTAATGCACTCCAAACACATTGTTGATTTGAATATAAGTGGCTGTAAGCTACATGATGCTTTGGAGGATGCTTTGAATATAAGTGTCTATAGTTAGTTGATGAATCCCTTCATTGATAGTGAAAAATGAATCAAATAGAAGTTTTCAAACATGAATCACTCACTCCACATCATACTCACTTTCAACTGAAATCAATTTCGAAAATCAAATTCATTTAAAATAAAGTTTGCTAACTCCACACCATATTTAGTTCACTGGTTTTTGTTTGAAGCCAAATGAGAGGAATTTAAATGAAATAAGAAAATAATAAGACAGATATTTCTCAGAAAATAACATCATTTCTTTACATATGATAATTGCAGAATATTTCAGTTACCGACAATACACGAAACTAGAGTCACTAAACTTGACAAGGTATCTCTCTTTATTGGTTTATAGAAGATTTTGTGAGATCTAATACATTCTGAGGTTGTAGATATCATTACTTCCTTTATTGTTTGATTGACATTTTCTACCTTTGATACGTACTGTAAAGGAGTAGATCAGTCATATTGTTCCTAGTTTTTTTACTTTCTTTATTTCATGTAGGACACAAGTAGAGATGGACAGTACTATTTTTTAAAGACACTAACAAAGTTTAGATATGTAAACACAGAATGAATAGAGTTATTAATTACAAGACATTAACATCTAGTTATTTTTTTCTTTGAGATAGTACTTATATTAATTAAAATGACACTAACAAGTAACAATCATTTTACAATCATTTTTATGGGAATTTGAACTCCATCGCTCGAGATTACGAGATCAACCTCTTACCACTTAAAGTTTAGATATTTA
>Ga0315914_1005330_pt1 | contig 18756 bp, 14 predicted proteins | sample MpolenodulesMG_FD_203920 | JGI IMG/M metagenome (GOLD analysis project Ga0315914, IMG submission 203920) | Medicago polymorpha root nodule microbial communities from Los Angeles, California, United States - elongated nodules | ecosystem: Host-associated > Plants > Roots > Nodule | place: USA... | reverse complement strand
TATATATATATATATATATATATATATATATATCATGTTGGAACAAATTTGTAAATTTCATTTTAATTTTTAAAACAAAAACATGTTTTCTTCATGTTAGTTGTGTACTAAGGCACTCTATATTTTATTTTTATTACAGAATTTACATTGAAGTTTATTTTTTAAACAACACCTGATTCATATATGTGTTTATTCTTTTCCTGGGTTCTGATACCTCTCCGCGCGATCCAGATGCAGAATAATAGCTTTTATTCGACCATTTGCAGCAAGTGATTTAGTACAGTGAGGTATAGAAAGCATGAGGTATAGTGTTCTAGAAATTCCAAATTCATTATTTCAAGCCAGCTAAGAATTTTCCTCTATTTAAGAGTGTTCTAGAAAGCATGAGATATAGTGTTCTAGAAATTCAAACTGTAAATATGTTGCTTGAGGAAGAAGTTCCAGATGAGGAACAACAAGATTCTAACGATAATGACCATTTTGGACATAATTAATGTTATCTAACGATAATAAATCCGTGTATGTCAAATGTATGAACATGGGATCCTTTTAACCACATGATAAGGTAACTTTCTACATTATTCAGAGCTGTTATTTTAGAATTCTGTTGTGTTTCTCTGGTGTTTTTGGTCTATGAACTGTTGTTGTACGACAAAGTTTCTGGTGTTACATTGCTGCAGCGATAGCATATATGTGTTTATTCTTTTCCTGGGTTCTGATCCCTCTACGAGCGATCCAGATGCAGAATAATAGCTTTCATTCTACCATTTGCAGCAAGTGATTTAGTACATTGAAATTGATATTTACTTTCCAAATTCATTATTTCAATCCAGCTAAGAATTTTTCTCTATATAAGAGTGTTCTAGAAAGCATGAGGTATAGTGAAAGACACATGATTTGTTTATTATACTTTGCGTCTGAATAAGCATATTCTATTAATAGATTTTTTGCATCCTACAATCTTATTCTCAGCTAATTTTATAACAACACATTGTCATAGAAAATGATGATTCAATATTAATTCATTCACATTTTTAGCCTTCATTATTAAGCTACTTATACAAAAATATATTAATGGCTTAATTCTTTTGCTGATCTTTGAACTTTGAAACTGCATTAGAGAGCAAGGCCTATATCATTTTGCTGCCATTTCTGTCATGTTTGTAGAATTTCATCATGGCAAGCAACAATCGAAAGACAACAACTTTTCTTCTTGGTTTAAATGGTTTGTTGATTATTTTGTTTAATTTACCATGAACAAAGATGAAGTCAATTCTGTTTCTGAAACCGACTTGTAAAACTCCTTATTTTCATTTTTGCTTTTGACTCTGCCATTGTCACACTAACATATCAAATTGATGATGGTGAGAGTTCGACGAGTCTATGCCAAGGAACCTATCAAAACTACGAATTTAACACATGGAGTTTGACAACTTTAATGTAAGTGATATTTGGCTTATCATGTGAGTTGCTTTATAGTCAACAAGGTTTTTAATGGATTTTTTTTTTTTTTTACCTATTTGAATATTTTCCTAACACGATTATTCAACGAAATATAAAAGGAAAATAGTTATTATTAAACAATTTAAGGTCAGTCTCTCCAACCCCATAGAAAAGATGGATTCAACATTTCTGTCTATAAGTCCAAGTTAGTCCCTCTATGACCATTATGTAGTTTAAGAATAGATGCAAACGGATGAGACCAAATTAAAATCCGTGTTCAATCATGGTCAATCTTGACCTTAAATTCACAAAGGAATTAAAAGTTATTTTAGGATTAACGAATCTGTCTCTAACAACTTCCCAGAGTTCTTTTACCACAAACCTGCCAGTCCTGATCTGGAGCTGGTCACACAGCAGGAGTCTGTCGAGCATGCTGTTGTGCAGAACTACCAATTAGCAGTTTCAGAAATTCAGTCCTGTATGCAGAATAAGCCAGTAGCACAAGGTGTTCAGCATAATGTTATTTCAGCAGCTTTGAGAGTAAATTCTACCATGCTCTCCGAATTAAATAGAAGGATCAAACACATTACCATAAAAATCCAATAAATCCCCTTGAAAGTCGAATACATGAAATAATAGGTATACTAGAATGCGGGGAAAATAAATAATCTGAAACATGTTTTCTAGACATAAGAACGATTTCTCTTGGAAAAAGTGATCTTGTTATAAGTCCTCTTGCTTTTGTATCCTCCACCGTGTCATTTCTGGTGTAATCTTGCTTCTGGTTTCAACTGAAAAAGTAACACCATTAAGAACATGTATGAACTCCCCACAAATTCAGATTACACTCAAACAAAGATCATTTTTATTTTACAAGACAAGTACAACATCAAGAAAAATGGAAAATGGAGGCAAAAAAACCACAGTGAAAAAAAATATCAGTTTAAAAATTTGAAAGCACATTTCACCTTAATCATCATTATCTATAATGTTAATCTTTGCTAACGGTGAGTTTTGAAGCAAAAATTCCACTACTCCATCAGGTATGAATTTATCTTTCTTCAAACGAATTCCGGCACCTGTTTTCTTGAACTTGCGACGACTCAGTATCATGTATAATCCTGGTGTAAGCGGTTTCATTTCTACTTGTAGTGACTCCAAGTTACACAAGGAAGTTAGTTTAACCTTGAACAAATCAGGATCAATGGAGAGAACCTATTGAATGAAATATGACGGTCATACATTTTAGAAAAATATAGATATAAATAACGAAAAATGCAAGCATATAGATATAAACAACGAAAATGCAAGCAACTGAAGAACCGCAGTATATAAATATAGCGGCCTCAAAACCTGAAGAGTATTAGAAGACACTGTCAATGATTTTATATTAGCAAACTCTAGCAGCCAGCTGAGTAGGACTGCAGAATTCTCTTTGACGAAGATGACGATGTCTTCTGCATTAACGTATAAGTGTGTAATAGAACAAGGATGGCTCACACTTAGTATTGGATTTGGAGTACCAGTAAAAGCAAAGTTAGTAAGACTCGGAGTAGATAACTCGAGTTTGCATATGTCCTTATAATCATAATATGTTTCCATAGTAAAGTTTACAAGCGTTGTATTTGATATGCAAAGAGTTTGTGCATCCAGAACTCTAAAATGTCGAATGATCAAATTACTCAACTTTCTCAAGGCTGAGAAGGGTTCAGCGCAACCATTATCACCGGAGCGAAAGTAGAAGCCTTTTAGAGATAAGGTGGTTAATGCCGGCAAATTCAGAGAACTCGGAAATAATACATTGCCACGTAGGATACGATGGTGAATAGAAAGGTCAAGTGACGTTAAAGTTTGAGATGAAAATAAGCAAAACGGAAGTTGTTGAATATCACAAGTGACACAGATTTGTACTTGCTGGACATTATGTGAAACAGCGTAGTTCACAATGCTTTTGAGTATGTTAGGGTCCACGAAATCGAAATCATGTGTGCAGCGGTTATAAAGATCTAGAGTGTGGAGAGAAGTTAAATCATCGCGAAGAGATAAAATCCGAGAGACTGATTTCATGAAACTGTCAAAAGAGTAAAAGACTGGAACTTAATCTAAGGGTTGAAAGATGTTTTGGGAGATTCTTCCATCTAGTGGAGAGTATGGAAGTTTGAAAAGCTTGTTTGGTGTCTAATAAGGAGAGAATGTGATGGAGAATGGAATCTGGTAAATTTGAGAGTCTGTCTTCATTGTTTTCAATATTCGTGTTAGGGTTTGTTGTTATTCTCTCTGTTTTGGGTTCGAGTGGAAAAATCATTGTTATAGGAGAAGCAAAGTGAAGGGAGACACAAATAACTGGGAAAAGTGTTTGTGAGCCTGAGGCAAGATGATTTTTTTTTTTTTGAGGGATGCAGGCAAGATGATGATGATTAGGGATTAGGGTTTAGTAATCCTTATTTATTAATTTCGCTAGATCCTGGACAATTTAACCTAATATTAATTAAAACTAACAAATTCCATTTAAAAAAATGCATGGCACCAATTTCATTCCTATCCTTTTGCCTTTTTTTATTTTGACAATATTTTGTACACTTATTTAATACTAGACAAATGCATCGCATCAATTTCATGCCTTTTTTTTTGACAATATTTTGTACACTTTTTTTTTGAAGGTAATATCCTTATTTATTAATTTTGTTAGATCTGCAGCAATTTAACCTAATATTTTCTCTCTCATTTGCTGTATTAGGTTAACAGTAACTTAATCAAACAAATTCCATTTAGAAAAAAATGCATCGCACCAATTTTTATTCCTATCCTTTTCCCTTTTTTTTGACAATATTTTGTACACTTATTTAATACTAGAAAAATGCATCGCACCAATTTCATGCATTTTTTTTTACAATATTTTGTACATTTTTTTTAAACCAATTTTATGTCTTTTTTTTTTACATATTTTGTACATTTTTTTTTAAGTAAATATTTTGTACACTTATTTAATACTAAAAAAATGCATCGCACCAATTTCAAGCTTTTTTTTGACAATATTTTGTACACTTTTTATTTTTTAAGGTAATATCCTTATCCTTATTTATTAATTTTGTTAGGTCTGCAGCAATTTAACCTAATATTTTTCTTCTCATTTGTTGTATTTTATTTATTTTGCTAAGCCAGGAGAATGGGTAGGCATCAAGGGGAAGCAACGACATCCCAACTAGGTTGGCACCCCGCAGAACCCCCATCCTTTGCCGCCAAACTCAAAGAAAAGTTTTATTAAAAAAAGGGGAAAAAAAGAGGGGGGACTAGGCAAAAACCCTCAAAACAAACAAGAAACAAAGCGGAAAAAAACAAAAGAAAAGAAAAAACAGGAAACAACAGTCTACGGGACCATAGAGCGAGGGATCCCACTCCGGTCCAAGAAGAAGTCAGTCTGAAGATCCTGAGGCAACATCGAAAACCAAACCGTGCCTTGTGTCGAGTGACCCAAATTAGCCAGCAAATATGCACAACAGTTTCCTTCCCTAAAGATTTGAGAGGTAATGACCTGTATACCTTGGTTACAAGCGTTATTCCCACGGTTACGGAGCAAAACCGGAACCGAGGAGCGATTTTTAAAGACCAACAGAGCACTCGTTGAGTCACTCTCTAACCAAACATTCGTCCAACCGTGTTGAGCCGCATACTCCAAAGCAAGTAGAAAACCATATACCTCAGCATAAAAAACCGTCGACAAACCAATGGTACAAGCGAAGGCTCCTAAAAGGAAACCACGATGATCACGGAACAGCCCTGCACAGGCTGCATGAGTACCAATAACGAAGCCATCAGTGTTCACTTTGATCCAAGGTGCCGATGGGGCCTTCCAATGAACCAAAATCAAATCACTAACACGTCGATTGTGGGTAATTTAACCTAACAAATTCCATCTAAAAAAATGTATCGCACCAATTTCATTCCTATCTTTTTGCCTTTTTTTTTGACAATATTTTGTACACTTATTTAATACTAGAAAAATGCATCGCACCAACTTCATACATTTTATTTTGAAAATATTTTGTACACTTTTTTTTTCCTTCAAGATTTTGTACACTTTTTTTTTAAGGAAATATCCTTATTTATTAATTTTGTTAGGTCTGCATCAATTTAACCTAATATTTTCTCTCTCATTTGCTGTTTTAGGTTAACAGTAACTTAACCTAACAAATTCCATTTAGAAAAATGCATCGCACCAATTTCATTCCTATCCTTTTACCTTTTTTTTGACAATATTTTGTACACTTATTTAATACTAGAAAAATGCATCGCACCAATTTCATGCATTTTTTTTTGACAATATTTTGTACACTTTTTTAATACTAGAAAAATGCATCGCACCAATTTCATGCATTTTTTTTGACAATATTTTGTACACTTTTTTTTAACCAATTTTATGCCTTTTTTTTACAATATTTTGTACACTTTTTTGTTGAAGAAAATATTTTGTACACTTATTTAATACTAAAAAAATGCATCGCACCAATTTCAAGCTTTTTTTTTTGACAATATTTTGTACACTATTTTTTTTGAAGGAAATATCCTTATCCTTATTTATTAATTTTGTTAGGTTTTCAACAATTGAACCTAATATTTCCCCTCTCATTTGCTGTATTAGGTTAACAGTAATTTAACCTAACAAATTCTATCTAAAAAAATGCATCGCACCAATTTCATTCCTATCCTTTTGCCTTTTTTCTGACAATATTTTGTACTCTTATTTAATACTAGAAAAATGCATCGCACCAATTTCAGCATTTTTTTTTGACAATATTTTGTACACTTTTTTTTTTGAAGAAAATATTATGTACACTTATTTAATTCTAAAAAAAATGCATCGCACTAATTTCATGCTTTTTTTTTTGACAATATTTTGTACTCTTTTTTTTTTAAGGAAATATCCTTATCCTTATTTATTAATTTTGTTAGGTCTGCAACAAATTAACCTAATATTTTCCCTCTCATTTGCTGTATTAGGTTAGTGTCGCGTCATTTTTTGGAGGTCAAGGCTATTTGATTAGCGTTTGACTCACTATTTTATTCACGACTGAACATTTAATTTTTAAGAGAAAAGGGGAAAAAGGTTCAAAACACCCCTTTGAAAAGATTTAGGGTTTGGGGGTTAGTTACATTAAGGGAAGGTGTTAGCACCCTTTATGTCCGTAGTACTCTACGGGAACCTCTTGGTTTTATTTAACGTTTTGTGCTATAACTTGCTTGTTTTTGAAAAAAGATTAAAGTGGTAAGGAAAAAAGGGACCTACTTATCTACATTTTTTATTGATTTGGAAGGATGAGTGTCCTTTGCCTACGCACCCGTGAGGGATCAAAACCTCGTAGTTCGGGGTAAAAATTGACGTTTGATTTGTTTTGTGTTTTTATTAGTTTTGAAAAATGTTTTAAAATGAAAAGCCAAATTGCAAAATGAATTTGTTTGTGTTTTTTATATTAAAGGAAAATGATTTAAAGTATGATTAAAGTAGATTGCAATTTTGATTTACGAAAGAATAAAAATAAAGGATGACTTGATTTTTGAATCAAGGTTTGTTGTGAAAATGTTTTTGTGATTTTTTGTTATTTGCATATTTTTTGTTTTTTTGAATAATAAGACTAAAATGAAAACTAATGGAGCAAGGAAAGTAAAGCATAGGTACCTTATGGTGGCGTTGGACCACCACGAGGGCCTTTGACCTAAACTACCAAGCATAAAAGGTAAACATACACGCACACACGCACACATGCACCTAAAGCTATTACAAAAAACCTATTATACATTCTACGGTCTGCGATAAAATAAATGACAAAAAAATAATAAATTATTTACATCAAAGCCTAGTTTACATTCTAAACTCCGACGAAAAAGAAAAGATGACTTATGCGAAAATGATAAATATACATGAATGAATTACATTAAAGCCTAAATATACACTCTAATTCTATGCAAACGAAAGAAAATGATTAAATGTTGATGATAATAATACATATAAATACGATGCAGGAAGAACATAAAATAATAAGTGAAAAGAAATGCATGAGAAAGAAATAAAAATAACAATGTAAAACTGGGGGGTGCAATCAGTGAGGTGGGGTATTAAACAGCAAGCAGAAAAAAATGAATTGGGCCCAAGGAACAGGTGCTGGGCGCTGGGCTGGTTTAGGATTTGGAAAAAGGCTGGATACCGGTTCCGTTCAGCCTGGGTCGGGTCCAGGAGAACCAAACCGGTTTGGGGAGTATATATAGGGTGTAACCCTAATTTCTTTCATTTTGAAAGAGCATTTCTCTCTCTTCCTCCAAATTCTCTCGCCTCTCTCTCTGTTTCTTCCTTCTTCTCGCCGGCGAAGGTAAGTGGAGGTTGGGGGTGGCGGCGCGGTGGCCGGCCACCATAGGTGGCGGCGCCGCCGCTGTAACCACCTCTTTTTATGTTTTTTTTTGTTTTTTTAAATGCTCTTCTCCTCCTCTACACTCTCCTCACCTCAAAGTTCTTATACAACAAATACTAAGCCCTAGATCTAAGCACAAATGAAAACATACCTTTGTAGCTTTCTCTCTACAGATCGGCTTTGATGTTCCGCTTTTGTGATGCTTGAATCGGTTCCGGTATGACTAGGGGCCACGACCTTGTGTACGAATTGTTGCTGGTTTGCTGACAGTTGTTGACGGTTTGTCTGGGATTCAATTCGTCCTCGATGCTGTGAGAGTGCCTCTGTGTTGCAGGTCTTGTTGTGCAATTTTCGGTCTTGGAATCCCCCCTGTGTGTTTGCGGGTTGTATTTATAGTGCAGGTTGTGCTGGAAAACTGCTTGAATTGGGGAAGGGTTTACGCCCTTCTGCTACTGGATTTGTGCTAACTAGCGTGTGGAAGGATTGGGATGAAGGATGACAGACTGTGTTTGGATCGGCATGATTTTTTGGATATTATTTGGACAAAATAAAATAATAAAGAAGAGATAAAGACTATACAAAAAAGGATAGAGATTAAAAGGAAAATTGATATTAGAATGAAAATAAAGAAAGACTTTTTTGTTTAAAACAAGATTTAAAGTTAATTAGTGTTAATTAAATAAAAGATGGAATTTGAAATTAAAAGTTAAAATAAAATAAAGAGCGAAGAGGGCCCGACTCGGAACCAAAATGAGGTATTTTAAAATACCTCTCTGCCGAATTTTTCACTGAAAATCAGAGACTGATCGGGGTCAGACGACGTATGAATGTGGGTCAAACGACACGTGTCAGTGACGTCTTCGGTCAAAATTTGGGGTATGACAGATGCCCCTATTTAAGTTTCTCCGTCACGGGGATTTAAAAGAAAACTTTAAATCAACGGGTCGAAGAGACTTAAATATTAAGTACACCAATTTTGACTAATTGAAATACTGAGAATGCCATGCTTATGAATATAGCCAATATGAATGTCTGTAATGCAACTACATATGCAAAAAACGGTGAACATATACTGACCGGGGAACAAAACTGATAGGTATCACTTGGGAGGAACAAACTGTCTATTACCTCTACTGGGGTAATGACCAACACACGAAAGGAAATACCGTCAACTACCTCAGTGGGGTAACGACCAACATACGAAAGGAAATACCGTCAATCACCTCAATGAGGTAACGACCAACATACGAAAGGAAATACCGTCAATTACCTCAATGGGGTAACGACCAACATACGAAATGAAATACCGTCAATCACCTCAATGGGGTAACGACCAACATACGAAAGGGAAATACCGTCAATCACCTCAATGGGGTAACGACCAACATACGAAAGGAAATACCGTCAATCACCTCAATGGGGTAACGACCAACATACGAAAGGGAAATACCGTCAATCACCTCAATGGGGTAACGACCAACATACGGAAGGAAATACTGTCAATTACCTCAATGGGGTAACGACCAACATACGGAAGGAAATACCGTCAATTACCTCAATGGGGTAACGACCAACATACGAAAGAAAATACCGTCAATTACCTCAATGGGGTAACGACCACACTAGGGGAAAACACTGGGGAAATGAAAAGGCATTGGTGAACGACTGTTTTGGTGGGACCTGCCACTTGAAATACACAAGATTGGTAACATTTCTGACTTAGACACGTTATGGATGACACTTTTTGTACAATTAAAATAAGACTGATAATGCAACCATGCATGAATGATATTTGTATGCATGCTGTATATGCATGAATGAATGAACATGTATGAAGCTCATAGGATAGTATAATGGTAAGATTGACGAGACAAGGTTGAGCAGGTCCAAAAAGGAAGTAGCCCGACATCGCAGTACAAACACTCAGTATTCTTTATTGGGGGTAACATCTCTGGAGATGAACCAAAACATTGTCGGCGTAAAGCCTTTCAAACAAACCACTAATGGGATAAAGCCCTTCAAACAGACCACGGATGAGGATAAAGCCCTTCAAACAAACTACGGATGGGGTAAAGCCCAATAATCACAACATTGAAGAGGTAAAAACTCCTTGATCAGGCCACTGAAGAGGTAACAACCCGTTAATCATGATACTGAAAAGGTGACAACCCATTGATTAAACCACTGCAGGGCAAAAGTCCCATAATCAGACCACTTGGAGGGGAAACAAACCATTAATTCCACCCCTGAAAGGATAACACCCATTAATTCAACCACTGAAGGGGATCGACCCGACAATTAAACCGCTGACGGGGGATACGACCCAATAAACATACCATTGACGGGGATACGACCCAATAATCAAACCAATGATGGGCATATGACCCAATATAGCGTCTCAATTGACGGCGAAGTAATCATTCCTTGGGGACAAATCCCACCAATCAGAAACCTGGCAGAAACCGCCACTTCTGGTGATAAAACCTATCAATCAACCATTTGGCAGGAGCCGCCATTTAGTCAAACTACATGCAAAAAGACGCCACCAATCAAACCACATGAAGAAGCAGTCATTCGTCAAACCACAAACAGGAATCGTCATTAATCAAACCATAGGCAGACATTGCCATCAATCGAACCATAGGCAGAAGTCACCATTCATCGAACCATAGGCAGAAGTCGCCATCTATAGACCAGTAAGAGGTGTATTCCCCCATTCGGCCCACTTGAACTGTGATGCCTCTGTCTCTTTTTTTTATCATCATTTTTGTATTGTTTTTTTTAAGATCCCTAACTTTTGCCTGGATCGCCCTTTCGGGTTTTCAATCCACCGGGAATATATTTTTTGTATGCCCCTAATTTTTGCCTGGACCACCCAGGAGACTAAAGTTGGTACATCTCACCACCGATTTTTATGTGTAATTTTTACAATTCTCTTTATTTTATGTAAAAACATCGCGATTAGCTAATTTGTCTTCTAATAGAGATGAGTAGAAAGTTCAAAATTTATTTTGATACCTACATCAATTTGTACAACTTGACCATTGTGAGAACAAAAAACTCCATATTCCATTTCTAATCCTTTGATAGAAAAAAAAAAGGATTATTTCTAGTGACACCCCATAAATGTCCGGTTACACCTAAATTCAATTAAAATTTAATTATAATACCAAAATTATCCTTTTTCATATAAATAAATTTTTCAAAGTCCTCTTTCATCCTCTGTCTAATTCTTCACATCTTCCTCACCTCTCTCTCATAAACATCCTTTAATATGCGATGCACAATAAGAAATTGAATCACAAAGTCTTTTCTCCATATTTTTCATGCATCATTTTCTGGATTTTGTTTTCCTTCTGAATTTTTTAATCGTACGTGAACATAAATTACATAGGAATAATTAATTTAAGTTTACGTATGTTAAGGAAATCAATATTATAAAACCAAACCAACGTTAAATTAAACCACATAGTAAGTTACCGTATTACTTATTTTATTATATCTGGAGTCAAATTATAGTTCAGTAGCTTTTGAATATCAAAGACAATTGGTAGATTACACCTCAATGTCGAAAGAAGATAAGAAAGAGGAATTGAAGGATAGAAGGAGGGAAACGCTTGGAAGACAAAGGGGATATAGGAATTTGGATGCAGGGAAGGATATATAGAATTTAGGGTTCAATTTGAAATTTTATTTTATCTTGGTTTAAATAATGGACTCGTCCTTGCAAATATGGTTCGGTTAAGTTTTGGTCCTTGTAAAAAAAGTATTTGAAATCCATCCCCGCAAAAAATTCTGTCTTTTAAAAATGCCCCTGAGCTCATTTAAGCAAGGCCATGTCACCAAGATACCGACGTGGCGCACGCTGACTGTGCATAAGTGGCCACATGGCATCTGATGTGTTAATTTTTATTTTAAAAAATAAAAAACAGATTTTTTTAATTAGGAAAATGATTTTTAGTATTTAAAAAATAAAAAAATTATTTTAATTTAATTAAAAAAACATAAAAGGAGAAAGGGGGAAATTGAAACTAGGGTTTCAGATTTTCCCCCAATTTGTGACCCTTCTTCCCCCTCTTTCTCTACTCCACCGTGTTCCTTCACCTATCCTCTTCTTCTTTCATCTTCTTCTTCGTTAATCTTCTTCACATATCTTCTAAGAGGACGACGGAGCGGCGGTTGCTAGAGGAGGAGGCGACGGAGCGGCGTTTGATGGTAGCGAGAGTAATAGAGAGCATGCAGGGTGAGGACATAAACATAATTGATGTTTAGTGCATGAGGTAATAATGTCTACTATTGTTGACATAAGAGGCGGCAGAGGTGGTGGTTTTTGAAGGATTTTCAGATGTACATTGTTCTTGTTTTTGTATCTTGATCTGGGTTTATTTTCCATTTTTGCTTGGTTGGTTCTTCTGTTGATATATTCAACAATAGGGATTCTTATGCTATATTTTTGGAGATTTAAAAAATGAACATTAACCGTAGCAAGTTTAACAAGTTCTATGCTAAGTGATTGCTACCGTAACAGAACTTATACCATCAAAGTCCATGCTATAAGGTATGTGCTTGCGTAAATCAAGTTTATTGACCACAACAGCAAGTATGGAGAAGAATGAATAGAGATGGAAGCGGCAAGATGGGTTGAAAAGGAAGGAATTTGGGGATGAAGAAGGATTATGAATAGGAACAGTAATGACAACAATTTCTGGGCAGCAAGAATAATGCTTATGAAGAGGGAAAGGTGTTTGGGCATGAATCGTTGTTGTTGTAGCAAAATGATAATGAATTTCTACAAATAAAAACTAATTTTGTTAGATTGAAACAGAGAAGAAGAAATGGGAGAAGAAGATGATAATGATTAATTTCTACTAATAAAATTAAGTTTCTGTATTTATTTTTGATAAAAATAAATATTTCTTTTTTTAATTTCAGAAAATTATTTTCAAAATTTATAAATCGTTTTTTTAATTTTTTTTTAATTGCCACGTGGCCACTTATGCACAGTCAGCGTGCGCCACGTCGGCATCTTGGTGACATGGCCTGACTTAAATGGGCCGAGGGGCATTTTTAAAAGACAGTTTTTTGCGGGGACGGATTTCAAATATTTTTTTTTACAAGGACCAAAACTTAACCGAGCCATATTTGCAGGAACAAGTGTAATATCTAAGCCTTTTATCTTAAGGGTAGTTTAGTTGTTTTGGGGTTTAACTTGATTTTTTAAGGGTGTTCTTACAAAGAATAAAAAAAAAAAAAATCAATTTGTACAACCTTAACCATTGTGAGAACAAAAATTCCATATTCTATTTCTAATCTTTGACAGAAAAAAAAAATTATGTAACTGAGTTGAGAGAGATTTATAATCTTCAAAGAGATTGATGTTCAATAATAATAGTGGCTGCTGTTGAGTAGATTATATCACATTGCTTTATGTTCAAACCATATATATTGTTGGTGTTGTGTTATTGTTTTATCATTCCGATTGTTTCTCATTCCTTCTGTTATTGCAAAATCACGTTCTTTTGATTCTTGGAAGTGTTGTTTTGTGGTTGGTACAACATACACGATGCACTTGGTCCACTGAGGTGTGTTACATTCAGACACCGTACATCAACCACTTGCATTAAACCTTAGTGGTACTATGAACGATGATTTCATTTATCTATCATTTTTGTTTTTTCTTGCAAAAGATTTATGTACTATCATTCACTTCATTTGTACAAAAGGAATAAAAGGAAAAAAATTATGATTGGGAACGACCGAAAAAGACCTATGCAATACCTGAATGAATAATGAGACACAAGAATATTATTTCATAATAATGCATGGAATTTTAACAAACTTCAACATAACATTGTAAATCAAACCAGGACATGGCAACAATACAAATAAAAATTCTAAATGTAAATAAAGAACAAAAAAGTTTTTTTAACCGAATATAAATCACGACTTCAGCCAAAATCTTTCTTAGATATTCAAAGCTTATTTTATTTCAAACAATTCATGGAACTCAAAGTTGTTTCAATTTTTGCCTTGAAGTTGAAGGGTGAATGCCTTCAAGGACAAAAGAACTCCCTCCAAATTATTCTTGGCATCTTCATCAATCAAATCACCGTCACCGTTGAATTTTGCTGGAGGCTGAAACGCGTTTAAGAAAAACTCAGGTTTATTGATGAAATGAAGATCGATGAAAACTCCAATTTGTCGGAGATGGTAGTGTGACTTTGCTCCACCGTGTCCTCCTCCAACACTCACTATGGCAGCAGGCTTTCCAGCCCAAACATTTGGTGGTCTTGATGCCCAATCAATTGCATTCTTTAGTGGAGCTGAAAAAAAATGCAATAAAAGAATAAATTCGCAAAAAGAAGCTTATACTTCCCCCTCTCAAATACTTAGAGAATGATGTTAGATTAAAACATAATACTTATATAAATAAGAGAAATTAACGCTAACAACATATTCTTTAATTCACTTTTTTCAACACTTCATCTTTAATTGGTAAAATTTAAATGGGTCTCACTAAATAATATATTCGCCACATAAATTTAGTCTTACCCGTTTAAACTTCAACATGTTAGAAAGAACATGTTGAATTGAACCAAAAAAAAACATGTTGAGAAGAATTTTTTTTGTTTTTTGACTTGATGTTGAAAAGAGTTCAGTAGAGATTGTCTTCACATAATTCATGTATGCAATAAAGATGTAAAAAGTAAAATGTAAGTATTTGTTCAATAATTTAGACCAAATGCATGCCAATAAAGATCCAATGGTCATAAATCAAAACAGTGTGAAACTATGTGGTTTATTACAGCAACAGATCGTGGTCCAGACTTTTATGCTTGTTTTTACTTATATTTCATTTTGGAGATAATTTACTTGTTTTTACTTAATTTAGACCAAATATTTGAACCAAGACACACATCAAACAGCACTTTTATTGTCAAAGGTTGTAAAGAAAAAAACAACACCCCCACATGAACATGATGTTTACTTACCTGAGACAGAATAGTTATACTCAGGAGAAGCAAAGAGAATGCTATCAGCAGCAAGAATCTTTTGACGAAAAGCTTCAACTTCAGCTGGAAAATTCCCTTCTATCTCAAGATCAGTGTTCAACATTGGTAGATTTGAAATATCAATGTACTCAATATCAACACCCTCCACCACATTTTTGCTCAGCTCAATTGCTACCCTCATTAATAATAATTGAAATCAAATTAGAAAAACAAATTAATCAATGCACGTAAACAAATTAATAGACCGGTCGACTAAAATAATGTAGATTAAAAGAAATAAAAGTGTCGTCGAATGAGACCAGTGTGCGTCAGTTTCGTTGTTAGACTTAAAAAAAAAATCAAAAAATAAAAGTAGTGTTGTAAGAAGTAGGAACCAACCAGAACGGATGAGACCGGTGTTGTAAGAAGCTTTTCGAAGAGAACCAGAGATAGCAACAACCTTAATTACTCCAGCCATGTTATTTGTGAATCAATGTGGCAAATGTTGTAAATGAATGTGAATTGTGAATCGAGTTGTGATTTGGAAGAGAAGTGTATGGGTATATATACAAATATAAATGCAAATGAATGGTACGGTTGAAATAATTAATGTATATTTAGATCTGTGTGGGGTATGCTTATGGTCCAAGGTAGCAAATTAAATTCGAGATTTGGGGCTTTTAAAATCAAGATTGGAAGTGATGTTATGCATTACGTAGTGCTGATCACATGTAAAAAGCATTCAACGAAGACAAGTTGCATGCCCCTAAAAAACAAAAAACAAGAAGACAAGTTGCATGCAAATGGAAAAAATACTTTGGACGTTAAATCTATCAACTAAGAACTCTTTAATGGTCTAACTTTAATTTTAAATTGATCATCAAATTTATTTGTTGGAGAGATATTTTCTCTATCGACAAACTGACACGTTCAAGAGACATACTTTGTCCGTCTTACAATAGGTGTTTCATTTGAGTTTTACATGGTTAAGAAAATGATTAATAGTGTTGGTTTCAATGGTAAACTATGTATCATTTACTAAAACACTCTTATTAATTATAGTTATTGGAATAGTTATAGAGGATTGAAATGCAATAAATAAGGGTATGTTAGTGGGGAAAAAATGTTGTATTGATATTATAAAAGGGACAAGTAATTTGAGACAAAAATAATAAGAAAATACGACATCTATTGTGAGACGGATAAAGTAATTTTAAAAAGTTTGAAATAGGTTTCTGAGCCTTAAATTTAAGAAACTGTAAAATTGGCTAATCCTTCTAGAAGAAGAAATGTCAATTGGCCAATCCATTCGAAGGAGAAATGATTATGTGACAAGTCAATCGATTTGAAGGAAAATGAAATAAAAGGTAGGAGATAATTAATTTATATACTTTATCTGGTCACACTGTTATAAGCAATTTTTTTTTATATATTTATTGAATATTTGGTATATATTCTTGACCTAATACATCGATTAATATAGACCATATACATCAGATATTCAATGATTTTAAAAAGTGAATTTTTTTTCTTATAATAACTGGAGGAGTATATTGCAAATGTACATCTGGATTGGGGTATATGGTTAAGGAGTATGGCATGGTTTTTGCCTACTTCAAAGTAGCTGATCTTTTGTTACAAAAACAAACCTATTCAAAATGATAGATTACATAAAAAAAATGAACATAAATTCAACATCACTGAAAACAAAAATGATGAAACTGTCAACAAACTCATTATATTCAGGTTAATAACATAAAATAACAAAAAATAACGTTTACATATAACGTCTTTGATTAACGAGCAAGTCATTGATGAAATTTGTCATTAATTGTTGATCTGCCAATTTAATCAAACAAAAATCGCATTAATATGACAAACAAAACAATGTAATTGATGACAAAATCACATAAAAGTAAACTATATTTATGTAAAAACCACTTATTTAGATTAAAATAAGGGAAAAAACAATAAGATAAGTGATTTCAAATAAAAAAGTCACCCAAAAATATCCTCTCATGGAGAATTTAGAGAGCATTCTCTCTCTAAACATTTAGGGCCGGCTTATTATCTAATTACCGGCATAAATTGTTGTGTTGTAAAAGTCCACGTGATCATGTTATTTGAGATATTTAAGGGGCAGCCACACGTTCATGACATCGAAAAAAGGATTTAGTGAAGACCGGTTGCAAATGCAAAAAGAAAAAATTAGATAACATTGTATTGCTAGAAATATATAGTACCTGGATGTGTGCGATGTACGGAAAATAAATATGGTAGTTCAACATGAAATGAAATAATAGCTGTTGTTGAGCATAACTTAATGCTTTCAAAAGACGACTATAAGAACAACAACTACATTATCCCACTAAGTGGGTTGATCACATGACCCAAATACGTCATATTATTTTATCATAAATCATATTTAGATCCAACTATTTAATCTATAAATCTTTTGTAATAGTTTCTCTTACAGTTATTCTAGGTCTTCTTATACCTCTTGTAATCTGACTATCTTCTACTTGATCTAGTCTTATTACTATTGAATCTACATGTTTTCTTCTTACATGTCTAAACCACCTAAATCTATTTTCCACAATATTTATATTATAGTTGAAACCCCAACTATCTCTACAATGTTGTCATTTCTAATATTATCTAATCCAGTCTTACCACACATCGAACACAACATTTCAATCTCCGCTACACTCACTTTATTCTTGTGTTGGTTCTAAACTGTTCAACACTCAGTTCCATAAAACATTGTTCGTCTGACATATTTTTTTCACTTCAACTTTGAAGGTGAGAAAAACACAAGAAGGGGGTTGAATTGTGTTAGCTTTGTCTTCTTTTTAAAACTAAGTCCAATGTTTAGAGTCTGGAACAAAGATCAAAGTCTTATGCACCGGATAAAGTAAAGAGAGAGAGAGCGAGAAGAGAAAGACACAAATCAATTATACAGGTTCCTTCCAAATTTTGGAAGTAGTCATGTCCCCCTTACACTTCCAAGGAGAGTTCACTAAATCAATATCTGATTACAAATGCTCAAGCACAAAAGCAAGAGACTTTCAAATACTCAAGCACAAAAGCAAGCGGTTTCCTATGCTCAAGCACAAAAGCAAGAGACTTTTAGACAAACAAAATTACACAGAAAAATGTTTGGGATTGAACACTTGATATACAATCAGTAATGCTCACAGAAAAATGTTTGGGATTGAACACTTGATTTTTCCCACGGTTCACAACTACTAAGTTAATCATGAAACATTATAAAGGATAGATATTTCTTTATAAAGATCAAGTCTTTTCTTATGACAAGAAATCTAGATAAACATTCATGTAGTCTTTCAACGTTCTTATCTCCTTCAAGTATAAAAAAAAAAAAATCAATCATATTAAACAAGTAGTTATGCCCCATTCATCTCTCAAACTCAAGAAACTTGATAATAAAATAAAGTTGGTCAAGTTCTATTTTAAATATTAGATTTTTAACAATTTGTTTAATAGAAGTTTAAATGTGTAACAAACTAAGCATGCAAACATACTTATAACCTCATTATTTCTTAACCATAAAAGTGCTTTAGGTCATTGATACAAAATTAGCAAGTGTACTAACTTATATCGAAGTAATAAAATTTATAAGATTCGTATCCACAGGGACTGTTTCAACTTCTACTCGGTAGTAGCATTATTATTAAGGATGTTTGTAAAATGAGGGGTGCACTGAGGCAATTGGTTTGATTTGCAAGTTAAAATAAAATGGTTAAGGAAAAATTGGCTTAAGAAATAATATGGAGAGGTGATTAGGTCATTCGATTCATCTGTTCATCGCTCATTAGCAACCTGTTTCTTAAGTCTACGAATGCTATAAAGTTAACGACAAATTAACAAAATAGCTTAGGTCAATCCCTTGATCCTAA
>Ga0315914_1005329_pt1 | contig 18757 bp, 11 predicted proteins | sample MpolenodulesMG_FD_203920 | JGI IMG/M metagenome (GOLD analysis project Ga0315914, IMG submission 203920) | Medicago polymorpha root nodule microbial communities from Los Angeles, California, United States - elongated nodules | ecosystem: Host-associated > Plants > Roots > Nodule | place: USA... | reverse complement strand
TGTTCCTGTCTTAGTAAAACACTCAAGAGCACAAGTTAAATACCAAAGAATTAATCAAAGTCCATTTAATCCTTAATCATTAAAGTTTATTATCTTTAAAATTAATTTGGGATTTTGCCTCAACAAGAAGAACTGTTGGCGGAGTGTAGACAATTACTTGATGGTGTTTCTGTGCAGGCTAATACTATTGACAAGTGGCAGTGGGATCCAGACATTCATGAAGGCTACACGGTGAGGGGTGCCTATCAGATTCTCACAGAGGCGGTCACTTCCACTTTTGATGCGACTAGAGACCTAGTGTGGCATAAGCAGGTTCCCTTAAAGGTGTCTATTGTCGCTTGGCGTCTCTTGAAGGACCGGTTGCCGACCAGAAGCAACCTCCATAAGCGCGGCATTGTTTCGATTGAGGGAGACACGTGTGTATCAGGGTGCGGTCACGCGGAGACAGCGTCCCACTTGTTTCTTCATTGTGATGTTTTCGGGTCATTATGGCAGCATATCAGGTCGTGGATTGGTGTGTCTGGAGTGGATCCCCTCAATTTAATTGATCACTTCTTCCAATTTATACACTGTACAGGTTCTTCAAAGTATCGCAAATCGTTTCTCCAACTACTTTGGCTCCTTTGTGTGTGGCTGATATGGGGAGAGCGTAATAATCGGATCTTCAACAACGTAGAAACGCCTATTTTACAGCTTTTAGATAAAGTAAAATTTCATTCCTTGTGGTGGCTAAAAACTAAAAACACTACGTTTGTGTATGACACTCAGAGTTGGTGGTCGGACCCTATGCAGTGCTTGGGCCTCGACTGACCATAGTTTTGTAAATACATTGTATGACACTTTTTTGGTTGGGGTGTTCTCGTCGGTACGTCTTGTACTGATGAGATTACATCGCCTTTGTTAATATATCCCATTTTGATTTCTTCAAAAAAAAACATATAGTATTGTGTTTATATTTTAGAAAAACTGATAAATAATGTTTGTTTTTTCTTAAATATTTATTTTTTGATTAAATTACTTGTATTTTGTAAGTGATACCCTTAATTGTCTATTATTTTAGAACACCAATTTCATTTAACAATAAATAATTAATAGTATTATTAGTAAAAGAATAATTAATGTAACTTAAATTTTTGAAAATGACATAATTAAAATTTACGATTTTCTTAACCAAAATTTCAAAAGGAATCGGGGAAGTAACAATGTACCACGCTATGCGGCTAAAAGTCTAAAACACATTGAACAAACTTATATTGAAAATATAAATAACATAAAGAACTAAACTATATATAAAAACAAAATCGAGGAATTTTTTAAACATGAATCAAGGAAAGAGGAGAAAAAGCCAGTGATTCTGCAAATGAAAATATTGCTGTTGTCTTTGAGATCTGATATTGTTGTTTGGTTTAAAAAACAATTGATGAGTTCTTCGGCACTTAAGTGCCGAGGTTTTTTTTTTTTTTTTCTTTTTTCGTCGGCAGTTAACTGCCGAAGGAACTTCGGTAGTTAACTGCAGCAGGGGTATTTTTGTCTTTTACATGTGTTTTTCAGCTCTATCATATGTGTCAACAACAATTTTCCTTATTTTTTGGGTCAAGTAGCTTAGTGGCTAGACTCACACATTATGTGTCCTCGTGAGCTTAACTCAGTTGGTTGGGACAATGCATAAAATATGTAAAGTCCGGGGTTCAAACCCCGGCCACTACCAAAAAAAAGACTCACACATTATGTGTGGAAAAATGGAGAATCTGGGGTTCGAACTCCGGCCCCTCCACATATATATTCTTATATATCATTGCGACAATGGGTATTTTGTGTTCATGTGTCATTCGTTTTTATTATGTTATTGTGTAAAAATTACAAACAATAGTTTTTATAAAATTTTGATTTTATTTAAAATTATTTTGATTAAAATTATAAGTATAAATATTTTGTATTTTTTATGTTGTAACAAACTATACATTTTTTTCCCGTGAGATTAGCTAAGTTTACAAGGACAATGCATAATATATGCAAGGTTTAAGGTTCGAACTTCGGCCACTACCAAAAACACAATACATGTTTTTTTCAATGACATCAATGATATAACGAATCTAATATAAATTTTTATCTTTTTTAAAGACATTAAGAATATAACATTTTTTTGTATAAATTTGTTTATGTGTATAATTGAAAGTAAAAAAGTCAACCAAAAACTATGTAATTATTTTAGGGAAAATTACATCCACCTTCCCTAAGGTTTATTAAAATGACACTGACATCCCCTCTAGTTTTAAAACTTACACTAACCTCCCTTGAGTTTTCATCAAATAGACAAACACCTTCCTCCACTTCTAACACCGTTAATTTTTCCGCTATCTTTTTTTAGAGAGTTTTCCATTAACATTTAACGAGTACAAACTTCCATTGTTGAATTCAAATATGAGTAGATCAAACATTCAACAAAGGTATTACAAACATTTAAAAAGTTTTTTATTTGAATATCCTTTTATTCAAAATTACCAATATCTCCGCAAGATGTTATACTATAAATCAATTGGCAATTTGAATCTTGTAAGTGATATGAATGGTGTTGGTGATTCAATTGTTTCATGTCATTGAATTGAGAAGATAAAGATACACGAAAGATTTTCATTTACTGGAAGAAAAAAAAAGGTTTAAGAATTGCTTTTTCAAAAAAATAAAAAGGTTTAAGAAGATTTTGATGATTTTTTCTTAATAAAAAAATGGGATTGATTTTGAAAATCTGCCTCCATATACTCAAGAGTTTGCTGATTCACATCCTCATCTTAACAAGGTGGTTACTACAATTGAAGAATAACAAATAAAGTTTTTAGAACAACGTGTTTTAATATATTTTTTGGTACAGGTGTTTTAATTTCAATGTAACAGAAGTTGGATGGTTCTAACGGAGGGGAGGTGAATGAATTTTGAAAAAATAGATGGGGTGTTGGTTGTATTTACATTAACCTCAGGGGAGATCGGTGTAATTTACCCATTATTTTATCCTTCTTGAAGGCAGTCCTCCTCCACAAGAAGTGGAAGCAGTTGGTTTACGAGACACCATTATTTGGCTTGGACAGTTGAGACTATCATATGTGCACATTTTACTAAATTGTAGACCGGTGGTTGACATCATATGTGATAGGAATAACAGTCAAGCATAATTTGGCAATATTGTAGCTGATTGTAAGTCACTTTTACAACAATTTTCAAACGTAAAGATAGGTTTTGTTAGGAAATAAAGTTAATGTTGTCGGACATAGCTTAATAAGGGTGTCAAGATTGCATGCTTGTTATCGAATTTTTGATTTGATTTCATCTTGTATTACAAACATTATGATGAATGAAATGATGGGTTTTTTATTGTCAAAAGGAATGCTAACAACACTCTCTTTTGAACACCCTCTCTAATACTCATTCTCTTATTGGTTTAAATCATTGTGGGTGTACACTTTGAAAATTGAACTCACACAAAGTAGTGGGATATACATTGATTTCATCCAATAAAAGAGGAAGTGCTAGAGAGAGTGTTGAAAAGTGAATGTTGCCAGCATTTCTCTTTTACTAAAGAGTAATGCTAGCAACACTCTCTTTTAAACATTCTCTCTAATACTCATTCTCTTATTGGTTTAAATCATTGTGAGTCTACGATAAATTGCTAAACCTCATCCTATGACTCAGTCTACTGGACATGCCAACGACTAGCTTACAATCTAGTTCAACAAACACACGAATATTATTAAATAAACTTAAAATGTATTTTGAACGGCATTTCCTATCATCAGTAGTGTTATTTTCTTTATTAAGCAAAAATCTATCATTATTGTGCTTTTGTTTACAAAAACCTATCATTAGTGTGTAAAGTAAGGTCCTACGAAAATAATATACTCTCTTTGGTCTTAAATATAAACAACTCTTTACTTTTTTGGTTCATTCAATACATGATATATGTTTTTATCAAGAATAGGAATTGAGAAACCGTCCCAACAAAATCAAAATTTGTGTTTATCAAAACACATTTAGATTTTGGCAAATTTAACAGTTTGTCAAAAGGAAATACAAGTTTTTAAATTCGACCAAGTCAACTTCAATGTTTTTGTAAATACCTTTTCCCAACAAAATTAAGATTTGAGCTTGTCGGAATTTCAAGAAACTCAACCTACACTTTACCGGTAGAATCTGAGTTTGCCAGGAGCTTACTAAAATTTTAGATAATCAATTGTCATCCAGCCAGCTTGTGTAGGTAATTTGGTAAGTTTAGGAAACTTGTGAAAACCGAGTCGTATGAGGTACATTATTCCTAAGTTTCTCAAGGAAAAAATGACTACAGTTTTTTAGCTGAACCAAGCACTCAACATTGAGTTTGTACACTTTTTTTGTCAAGAACAAAAAAAAAATACACCCCCTTAAAAAAATATTACACATTCCTATTATATCACTAGCATGTTTGAAAGGTCTATTCATAACCTTTTCATCTCCATTATAACCTTAGTTCGTTATTGATTAAAATAAAAGTAATCTTGATATAAGTATTTTGAAGATGACTTTTAAGAAAAACATTAAACTAAATTAAGCAATTTCATACTAATCAATGTACGAACCTAACCAATTATGCCATATTACGAGTGATGGAAGCATGTGTATGTTATTATTGCATAGACATAAGGTCATGGTACTCATCACACCATATCCTTATCAAGACTTTGAAGCATCCTCATGACTCATGATTCATGAGTGCATCTTATTAATTGTTTTTACCGTAAATGTACAAGTGATTGTGGAGAAGGAAGAATTAGTAGTTTGGTATTGTAAAAAATGCAGGAATATGGAATGGTACGTAATAATCAATTGACTCCGGTTATTCTTTGATGAATTATTGATTTTCGTAACTGCTACAATCTTTTTTCAGTTGTTGCAATAACTACTACAATCTATGATTATCTGATAGCTATATTTATGCACTTATTAATTTTTATTTATCCAGCTTTCTTAACTGCTCTGTACTTAAAACCTTCTCATTAGTCCTTTGAACCAAAAAAAAACTTCTCATTAGTGATAAGCTATTACCAGAATCTATTATGCAAGCCCAAATTGACATGTATGTGTGTGTGGTTTGTTATATTGATACAATAATTACACTTGCATTTTACGTATTTGATTTCATCTCGTGGCATACAAGTATGTAATAATTTACTCAAAAAAAAAAGTATGTAATAATAAATAAGTGTTGTGTTGTCACTTTCCTAAAAAAAGAGTTAAGGTGGGACCAACATTATTCTTAATAATAATTTGTGTACTCATGATTTCTCATCTTAAGACACCCAAATAAGTAGTAACCGTTCAACATAAAAAACATAGTATCAAATATTCATCACAAATTCATATGTTTCAGCCACTTAATCTGAAAATTAAATAATTCAAACAAGTCAAATTAATTATTTTATTTTCAATATAAAAAAGCTGAGCAAGTAGAACATTTGGTGGTTCATCAAATTTGAAAGGAGGGAAAAACAAAAGTTTTTAAAATGCAATTTCAATTTCAATAACATAGTGGGAAGCAGTTGCACCCAATATGCCTAAACCCCATGAATAATACAACCGCTCTTGTTGCCATATACCATCAACCGTTTACTATTTTTGTGATCATGTTTAAAAATAAATCACACAATTTAGACATAGTCCCATTTTTATCTATTTAATGTTTCATCTTTAAAAACAAAAAAGTTCAATTTGAAGAGACAAGTTCTCTTTATGTTCCTTGAATTAAACTCATAAGCTAAACCAAAGTTTATTTAATTTCCATTACCAAAGTTGTGTTATTATTATGAAAACCTTAGAAAGATTGTAACTGACGGTATCACATTATCACACCACCATAACGCTCTCTTGGTTATTTATTTATTACAATCAGCTACTTCATGCTTCAACTCTAATAAAAAATAAAACCGTTACACAATCTTTCTATGTATCTCATATTGAAGTTTCATTTCATACTCATAACATAACATAACATAACATGATATATATTCATATTGAAACGTAACAACACATTAGAAAGTGTAACATTTTTCTTATGTGACAAACAAACTAACAATGATGTTGTCTTGTAGAGTTGTTGCTGTTTTGTTTTTTATGGTTTTTGTTGTAATGATGGTTGAGGTGGATTTAGCAGAATGTGTTAAAGGGGGTATTAGGAATTACATTAGTTGGGAAGATTTGATTGTGAATGAACAAAGGTTCGTTGTGAAGAAGAGCAATAATGTTCAAAACAATGAGGTTAGAGTAATTGTGGTTGATCAAAATGGAAAGGGAGATTCTAAAACTGTTCAAGGTGCAGTTGATTTGGTTCCTAATGGGAACAAACGAAGAGTCAAAATCTACATTTTCCCAGGAATTTACAGGTTTGTTATTACATAATCATTTTTTTTTTTTGTAGAAAACTATGAAACACCAACACAGACACGACAATGACATGTTGACACCTTTCATAATTTGAGAAAAATGAATTAACTCAGTGTGATTGTATGTGTCGGACACCGACACTGGACACACATTTGATGAAAATTGTCGGTGCTACGGAGGTAGGAACGTGATTTGTTCTTTTTTTTCTTTCTTTATAACCATTGGTTTATGTACAATTTGTGCAGAGAAAGAGTGTTTGTGCCAAAAACAAAGCCTTACATATCATTTATAGGTAGAAGAAATCTCACAGCAAGTCCTGTGATCACTTGGAATAGTAAATCATCGGACAGAGGTCCAAATGGTCAAGAATTAGGGACATATGGTTCAGCAACTGTAGCAGTTGAATCCGATTTTTTCTGTGCAACTGAGGTTACTTTTGAGGTAAGTAAAGACATAATTTTTGGCATAGTTCTAAATTGTAGTTACAGCTATGTTGTGATCCTTGTTATTGCGGACAAATGTAGCGATACAACTAGACCTTCAGTCGCTATATGGTTAATTATAAAGACCTCCAGAACATTTCTATTGCTGTCGTGTCCAAAATTGTTGTTGCAGACTATAATTTAAAATCATTTTTTGTCACAAAATTTAAGATTAATAAATAAGAAGTTGTAAGTTTAGAAGTTGACGATCTTTATACGGTGGATGCAGAATACAGTGGTTGCATCACCAGGTGGACGAGGAATGCAAGCAGTGGCACTAAGGGTAGACAGTGAAAGAGCAATGTTTTATAAAGTTAAGATTAAAGGAACACAAGACACTCTCTTGGACAACACAGGAACTCATTACTTCTACAAGTGTCTCATCCAAGGAAAAGTTGATTTCATCTTTGGCAATGCAAAATCACTCTATGAGGTAAAGTAAAATGATCATTTTCTATGTTTTTTTTCCTCACTAAAACTACAAAACTAGTTTCATCTTTGGAACATTGAATGATTCTGTTTGTATACTTATCAGAAGTGTAGGCTTCAATCAATAGCTGAGAACTATGGAGCAATTGCAGCACATCATAGGGATTCACCACTTCAAGATACAGGTTTTTCTTTTGTAGGATGCAGTATTAGAGGAACAGGAAGTGTGTACCTTGGAAGAGCTTGGGGAGACTACTCGAGAGTAATTTACTCAAATTGTCATATGGATGATATTATTACTCCAGAAGGATGGTCATCATGGAATCATCCAGAAAGAAATCAGTAAGTGCAACTTTACTCGTTGTATATGTAGCACCGACACTTCGTGATAATTTATGACACCAACCGGTGACATGACACCGACATAGTGGTTACATTCGATTATTCTTTTTTGACAAATTAATACTGGTGATGACGTGTTAGTGTCATGTGCGGTGTCCGTTGTTCTACAATTGATTTGACATAAGTATATGGTGTTTCAGGACTGCAGTGTTTGGTGAGTTTAAGTGCCATGGAATAGGAGCAAAGATAAAAAAGAGGGTGCCTTGGTCAAAACAATTCAGCTATGGAGAAGCAAAGCCTTTCTTGGACGTTAACTTCATAAATGGAAACCAATGGCTTAGACTGTAGTGTAGCAATGCACCAATCAAATGACATATATTACTACATTAATTATTTCCTTGTTTATGAACTTACACATCAACAAATGGAAAAAAAAAAAGTCTTGTGTTTATATCTTCCCACTGAAACATGGTCTTCTAAGTTATGATGTTTCTTTGTTTATGTGATAAGTGATTAGTATGGGGTCCGAGATATTGAATCTGTTAAGAATAACCACAAAATCAGAAAAATAGTAGCAAGATCAAATCAAAGTTCCAAACTACAAAATGTAAAAGTGCCGGAATTTAATAGAAGAGGGAGCAAAATGAATCACCAAGCAGGGAAGATCAAGTCGGTATAACTGAGTCTCATTGGCTCTTTGTATCACCATTATTGAGAAACAATACAATATCATCCAAGTCCTTTCAACACCCTATCTTCGCCGCTTTCTCTATGATCACTCATTCTTTCTAATTTTGTTATAATGTAGAGTGTTTACATGAATATAAAAACCTATCTACATAGAGATACCTTATGCTATATATAATATAAGTAACTGTAATACAAGCTTTGAACTAATCGTAGTAATAACAGAATGTGGTTAAATCAGTTTCGACTGCTGATATAACATAAATAACAGGAATGTTGCAGCAAACTGCTGTAACGAAAAGACTTAATGCTGGTACTACCATTTGTTGGTTGCCTAGAAAAAAACAACTTCATAGTTGTTGGACAAAAAAAGGAAATTTTTGCTCTTATAGTTTTACTAATAAGGTAATCATATTCTTGATTATTGAATTCATCCTTGTGCATAACATCTCGAGGTGAAAAAACTTCACGAATTAAATCCTCTTTCCATCTTCCATTATTTTCATCTATAAGAGCTCTAATCTTCATGTTCAAGCCAAACTGAGTTGATGGTATGATGGCCCTAGGATCAACCTTACACCTGAGCGATGGAGTATGACCAATGTTCTCTAGAGAACCATCTCCAATTTTTCAATTTATAGCCTTTCTCCAACAAAATTTGAGAAGAACGGATGTTATGCCACGCATAATTATGATTGTGCCCAATTGGTGCATCCAAAAAATACCCCTCTAGAAAATATTTCGCTTTGAAACCCTGTCAGACCCTGAGTGTCTCCTTCAGTCAACAGCTGTGAACTATGCAGCAATTGCAGCACATCATAAGGATTTGCCACTTCAAGACACATAATTTTCTTTTGTAGGATGCAGTATTAGAGGAACAGTAAGTGTGTACCTCGGAAGAGCATGGGGAGACTACTCGAGTAATTTACTCAAGTTACCGAAGAGTTTCTCTATCCAATTATTCTATTTTGACATGTTATACAAGTGGCGTAATGTTAGTGCTTCATAGCTTGTACATTTGATTTTACATTTTATCACTATTCTAGTGCTGCAGATTTATAACATAACATAAGCATTATGTGATTCAGGACTGCAGTTTTTGGTGAATATAAGTGCCATGGAAAAGGAGCAGATAGACGACAAAGGTTGCTTTGGTCAAAATCATTCAAATATGGAGAAGCAAAGCCTTTCTTGGACATTAACTTCATAAATGGAAATCAGTCAGTGTAGCAAATACACCAAAATGACATATATTACTTCATGATTCATATTCTTGTTTATATCTTATGTTTAGATCTTTCCACAGAAACATGGCCTTCTAAGTGATGCATTTTATTTGTATATGTGATAAGTGACTAGTATGGGGTCCAAGATGTTCGATCTCAATTATAGATGTAAATGCTGTGGGTTTGAAAAACTGTCAAGAATAATCACAAAACTATAAAATCAGTAGCAAGAACAACCATAATTCTAAAGCAGAAAATGCAGGAAATTAAAAGAAGAGAAGGAAAATATAGTTTGTAGATATAAACGAGATTTGATTCCTCTAAAGTGAGTAGTTAGTATCAGCGAAGTGAGAAATCAATGGTTGATGATGTAACTACTAATGATTTGTTATGCATGTGCACATACTATCCACTATTAATTCGCTTATCACGGTTAATATTCCTCAATTTACTCTCTAAAATGAATTGTTCACTTTAGAGGCGCCATGTCCATATATACGAGGTCAGTTTTGGAGACCGATACACGAAAGATAGAGCAAAATTAATCACTATTCACTACGACGAGGAAGAACTACAAAATCAAGTTGATACAGAGTTTACATGAATATGTCTCACACCTAAAAACACCCATCTAAATGGAGATACCCTATGCTATATTTATCATTTATGCAACTGAAATTGAAGCTTGAACTAATAGTAATTATAAGTTATAGCACAAATCAGTTATGACTAGTAAATGATATGTGTAACATATATAATAGTTGAATTTCCTGTAAGTGTAGCTCCATTGGTAGCTACCAGAGATAATTTGTGCAGGGGTCAGGGTTCGAACTTCGGATTCCCCACTTCTCCACACATAATGTGTATGAATCTAGCCACTAGATTACACGACAAAAAAAAAATGTTGCGGCAAACAACTACTATAACTGAAAAACTGAATGCTACAGCATAATGCGCAATACTTTATGAATATGATGTATAATATAATTTAAATTAACATACATGAAAATTCATCAATTTAGTTCATTCTTACTATAAAGATGACATGGACTGAAGGATTTCATTTAGTTTTTTTTATTTTTTTAAATAAGGATTTCATTTAGTTTAGAGACTACTTATTATATATAGTTTAGGGACTAACTAAGTAAAAAAAATAGCAACTAAATTGATGGTTTATTCTAAAGTTTTAATTTATGACGATAAATATTAGATTTTTATATTGGACCAAACCCATCTTTACAAAATTACTGAGGTAAGGGGTACAAAATTTAATCGTTAATTATCCAGGATGTTACATTTCTCCTGTCTTATAAATATTTCATTCCCAAAGCCTACACTAGATATAAAAACTAAAATGACACAAAACTATATGCTCCATATAGACGAGATTCATTGAAAAAATATGAACCAGTAAAAATTTGTTGGTTAATTTTTTGTCCGAATTTTCCAAATTTTCTATGAGATCCAAAATAACTAAATCAAACTAATAAATAATAAATTGGATTGAATTGATTTGGTTCAATAGAATGATATTGTTTTGAAATAAAGAAATTTCTTTTTAATTTGTCAAAATAAAAATATTTTAATAAATCTAAAAAGAAAAGGTAAAAACATATTTGGTTCCTCACAAAATTCTCATAGTTTAGATTCGATAAAAAAAAATACAAAATTAGTTTTTTCATATGAAAAACAAATTAGTATTTTTATTACAATAAAATAGAAACGGCGTCTATGATTCTTTGGAGTCTGTGGAAAAGTAGAAACTCTAAACTATGGGAAGGCGTTGACACTCCCTCACCTTTGATCATTCAGCGAGCGCATAATTCACTTCATGAATGGCGCTGTTTACAAAGAGCGAGACAGCCCAACCAGATTATACATCAGGATGAATATTGAGTTAAACCTCCTCTTTCCAGTTTAAAATGCAATGTATATTGCGCCCTCTTCAACAACAATACCAACATAGGGCTCGACATTTGCTTTCGAGACTCTTCAGGACGTTACGTTATGGATTATCTGAGTATTCTTTATATACTTTTTCCCCTTCTGAAGCCGAAGCTCTAAGCCTTCTTGAAGCCTTAACCTTCGGTTACAATCAAGGCATGTAGTCTATTATTTTTGAGTCTGATTGTAAGCTAGTTGTTGATGCTATTATTACCACCTCTACTTCTCTTAATGATTTTGGAGATATAATCTTAGATGCAAGACCTTATTAGCATCCCACAATAATTATTCCGTGTTTTATGTCAGGCAAATATGGTAGCTCATAACATAGCTAGAGCTTCGTAACCCTTACATTTTCTCTGATGTACCTGACCACTTGTGTTCGCTTATTATTTCTGAAATGGATAAATCTTGTCTTTGCTAAAAACAAATAGAGAGTCGACTCGGTATAAATAAATGTCAAGAGCTAATTTTGATATATTTGTCATAAAAAAAAAACTAATTTTGATATTATTTTTTTCCAAAGATTCAGTTGCGATCTTCTCAAAAAGATAAGTTTTTTTTTTTTTTTTAACACTCTTATTTTCGTAACAAAATAAATAAATAAAAAAAACTGCCTTCACTTGAAGAAGAGGGGTTAGGGTTGTATTCAGTATTCACGCACAGCTTGAAAAAACTTTAGAAAAACGATTCGTTAGTGTCTTCGATCTCATTTTCATTCATCCCTAACAACAACAAGAAGAAACCGTTTTCATCAGAATCAAGCAAAGATGGCTCGTAACGAAGAAAAAGCTCAATCGATGCTGAATCGATTCATCACCATGAAAGCTGAAGAAAAGAAGAAACCTAAAGAACGCCGTCCTTTTCTCGCTTCTGAATGCCGTGACCTAAACGAAGCTGATAAATGGCGTCAGCAAATCATGCGTGAAATCGGTCGCAAAGTCGCCGAAATTCAAAACGAAGGTCTCGGCGAACACCGTCTTCGTGATCTCAACGATGAAATTAACAAACTCATTCGTGAAAAATCGCATTGGGAGAGGAGAATTGTTGAACTTGGAGGACCGAATTACGCGAGGCATTCGGCGAAAATGACTGATTTGGATGGGAATATTGTTGATGTACCTAACCCTAGTGGAAGGGGACCGGGGTATAGATATTTTGGTGCGGCGAAGAAATTGCCTGGGGTTCGGGAGCTTTTTGAGAAGCCGCCGGAGTTGAGGAAACGGAGGACGAGATATGATATTTATAAGAGGATTAATGCTGCTTATTATGGTTATAGGGATGATGAAGATGGGATATTGGAGCGGGTTGAGGCACCGGCTGAGGAAAGCATGAGGCGTGAGGCGGTTGAGGAGTGGGAGAGGTTGGATAGGATAAGGAAGGAAGCTAGGAAGGCTGTGAGGAGTGGGGAGGTTGTTGAGGTTACTGCAGCTACGAGGGAGATTCTTCATGAGGAAGAAGAGGATGTGGTGGAGGAGGAGAGGATGAAGGAGAGGGAGATGAGGGAGAGGTTGGATGAGAAAGAGAGGGAATTTGTTGTGCATGTGCCGTTGCCAGATGAGAAGGAGATTGAGAAGATGGTGTTGCAGAAGAAGAAGGCGGATTTGTTGAATCGGTATGTGAGTGATGTGCTTATGGAGGAGCAGACTGAAGCTAAGGATTTGCTTAACATTCATCGCTAGATATAGGTTGGTGGTGTTTATGTTTGGCTTCGAATTGGTACTTTTTGGTTACATTACATGTTGCAGTTGATTTAGATTAGATTCAAGGAATCCGTTGGTACTATGTTTGAAGTTTTTTGTAAGATCTTAGTATTGTTGTAAATTGCATTGAATGGTGTCTTCAGACATAGTTCAATCAACAAATTTTATCCAGCAAAGATTGTGAGGCTTTAGCTCTGAGTCTTAGGAATCATTTGCGTTACGATGGGATTCCGTGCTTATAACTTTTGTGTTTGATTTCTTTTACAGTTAAATTGGATTCTGTTTTTAGCTGTAGTAATACAAGTTTGGTGTTTGTTTGTTCTGCACCATGAAAGTTAGAACTTACAATAAACGGATGAGTAGCGTTTACTGTGATAATCTTTTGGTTTGTTTGAATTTTGGTTAATTTCTGGGAAAATAATGAATTAGATGAATGAGAATGGAAATAAGTATGCTAATTCACCGTAGAGTAAACTATTTTGTTCTGGGTGATATGTTATCATTGAGGAAATCATAATTCATCCTGTTGTCATTTTTGAGTTTCTATCATCCAACACATTTTTGAGTTTATATCATCCAACACAAGGATATTATAATGGTTATCGTTTTATTGGTTCATCAGTATAACTTGCTTTCCTGTTATCTCTTGAGCTATATTTTCTATGGATTGGTTTATTCTTAAATTTTTTTACTACAATGAAAAGCGTCGATGGTGCAGTATCTGAGTAGCCTTTATGGTTTGGCTTGTATCGAATTGAAAGCACAATAAATTGAATGAAGTTACATCTTTTTTTTCTTCAACTTCTCCGATCAAACATGTTTCCTTCTCTGCATTTTGTTTCAATTCTTACTGAATTTGCACTTTGGTTTTTCGTTTAACATTCAGTGTTTTCCCAGCAAAGTATTAGAACACCTTGTTTATTTTTATTTTTGGTGATCCTAGATCTATAGTGTGATTTGGTTAAAGACATATTCAAATGGTTACCGTATAGCTTTCAATTGAATTTTCTGATCAGTTCATGCTGATAGAAAAATCATTATTAAATAATAGAATGCCATATTGTGTTTGTATATGGGTTTATCAACTTTTTCATTGTCAACATTGAGAGCTTTGTCCTGGATTTTGGTACAATCTTTCAGAACATGCATTGATGATATTAAAATGTTGGTAAGAACTCTGCTGATTTGTGTGGCTGTAAGCTAGTCAGGAACGAGTTTCTACGTAGGTTCGATTGGCTGGTGAAGGGACGTAAAGTCGAGGTACGTAACACGGTTCATAAGAACCCACTCAAGGGCAGAGTTGTAACTTCACATGTACACATACAAAAAAAAAAAACATAAAAATATAATACAAGAACAAAACAACTTAAAAATCAATCAGCATTAAAAACAGTAGCTTACAAAATTACAAAATTAAAAACTACATAATAATTATAATACAATATTATAATTACTTGTTCTCTGTTGTAGCCATTACAGAAGGTATGTGAAAAACAGAGTCAAGAGAGGAAAAAATTGAAAACAGAGTCAAGAGAGGAAATAATTGAAAACAGAGTTATGGGTTATGGAGAAGAAAATGAAAACGGGTTTAGGTGAGGGAAGAGAGTGAACGACGGTGAGATCTTTGCCGGAAAAGGGAACACGGCCGTCGTTCTTGGTTAAGGTTGTTTCGAAACGCGGCGGAGGGAGAAAGGCAACGACGGCGGCCGTTTTGAAGCTGAGAACGGAAGAATGAAGAAAGGGATCACAACGGTCGTTGTTGGTTAGGGTTTTTTCGTGAAGGGGAGAAGAGAAAGAATGAGGATCTGGGTTATAAGTATATATAGGCCGACCCGGTTCACAAAGCCCAAATCTCAATTTTGCCAGCCCAGCTCGTTTTTCATTACGTTCCTGTGTACAGAAACTCGATCCTGACTGCAAAACGCACAAAATCGAACCAGAACAAGAACGGAGCACGTCGGCGAGGCTGTGGCACGTAGGATCGGACGATCCTACGACCCGGCACTCGTTTTTTATTACCTTGGCTATAAGAATTGTTTGCAATGGGAGTGAAGTTTGCTTCCATTATTCCCCATCAATGGATTGAATTCTTAAATTTAAGGGATTCCATTAAATATATATTTTTAGACACTACAAAATACTATTCTATCAAGTCTGGTCCTTACAAAAAATTCCATTCATGTCTAGTCTCTTATTTGATGAGTTTAGCTACTAAAAATGGATGATAGATTAAATATAAATGAAAGAGGAGTGCTACGGACACTCTCTTTCTAACCGATGTGGGTCTCACCACTTTATGTGGGATCCATTTCCAAAGCGTGAGACTCATGAATTTCACCCAATAAAAGAGTGAATGTTAGAGAGAGTGTTAGAAAGAGAATGTTCCTAGCATTTCTCAAATGAAAATTCTTATAGGACTAAGCTTGATAGAAATATATTTATTGGGATTAAACCATATCTAACCCTTAAAGATTCTTGTCATAGCTTGGTTGTGATCAAGACACTTCTATTCTGTCACTGGCGAAGAGTTCAGATGTTCCAGGAAAACGATCTCTAATCATATTGCTGGAACCCTTATTTAAAGCCTCCAAAGGTTTGTTAATATGAGTTTAGCCCAGTCGTGAGTGGCTATTATTCTTATGGTATTACCTCTGTTTGGAAGTTGTACTTTTTTAGTATTTAGCTATTCGTGGTGGTTACTTAGGAATTTCATAATATATCCAGCTATGCTTGGCTTAGGTTAAGATTACTGTATAATTAGTTACTCCAATGTTGATTTATTACTGCAACTACTTGGTGGTAATTGTATCAAGCTTGTATTAGTTAAATAGCTAGTATATTTATATAAGAGGAGTGTGTTTCTGGTATAATTTTTAATAGAATTACGGTGTTGGATCACCATGTGCCCCATTTCACGAATTTGAACTTTTGTATACTGAAATGAAATGTATAACATCTGAGTGTGCTCAACTATTCTGCATAATCTTGTGGAAATTGTGGAGAGCTAGGAATTGTGTTGTCTTCAATCACCTATTAGCTAACCCCATTGGGAGCTTATGACAGTTGAAGCTGTGTTTTCTGAAAGCATTAAGAGTGAGATAGTGATTCCCAATGGGTCTTGATCTGTTTTGCTGCCGTGCCTTTTCCTTTTGTGCCTCAGTGTTCATCTTCAGGTTCTTGGTGCATTTTGTGAGGCTTCGGTGTTGGGGTTTTATTCAGTTTTTTTGTGACTGCTTTTCATTATATATGTTTCTTGTGTCTAATTTATAGTGTGCAAGTTTTGGGGTGGTATATTTAGCTGTCAATTTGACAACATTAGCTCCAAGTGCGTAGATAAAGTCTTTATGTGCTTGCTTGAGTTTTAGTTTGAGTTGCTGCTATATTAACCTGGATTTTGGCTTGGCTACGGTGTCCTATTAGTCTTCTGCTGTTGTATATTTTGGTGGCCTGTTGTAGCTTTGTGGTCTGTTTTTTTCCCTGCGATTGCAGTGGTGTTTGAATCCATTTTGAATGCATGGTTACTTGACAGCAGGGAATTTTGATCAGTAGAGTCAGTGCAAGTGCTGTAATTAGTGAGTCATCTGACCGAAGTTTGTTACCAAGTGTGTAGTGTTAGAAGTTGTCAATCTTTGGGTGGTGGTGGCAAAACATGGTTATTGCATTGCCTGGTCGAAAGGGCATGCAAGCAGCGGTGCTGAGGGTAGCAGCAATAAGGCCATATTCTGAAAATTAAGCTAAGAGACTGTTTGGGTCTTTGGGAGGAGAGGATTTTGAAGGGGATGAAAGAACTTGTTCTTTTATTTTCTACAATAAACGAGCTATAAAATGTTTTCAAAATAAATGAAATGTGATTGAATTGTTATTGGGTTTGATTTTTTTTTATTTTTTTTAAAGGGGGTTGAATATGTTTTAAGTCACTACATAATTTTAGTAGTTTTTTTAAGTTCATAACAAGACGGCTACTATCTCTCAAAAAAAAATAAAAAAAGACGGCTATTACTAAATTTAGTCCTCGTCAAATAATTGCTTATGGTGCAAAATGAAAACTAACTTAGCATGTCAACCAAGTTGTTTGGGCTCCAGTGGCAAGGAGCTTCTTCCAAGGACGTATCCGGGGAATACCGGGTTCGATTCCCAGGAGGAACAACGTTTGGCTAGTGCACATGCCTCTACGCACGAGCCGAATTAGTCGCCCACCATTGGTGGGTCGGAAACTAGTGCGAAAGCCAAAAGAAAACTAACTTAGCATGTCACAATCCACGTTGATATTTTAAATGATGTGGCATCGGTGTGGTATGCTACATCACATTATTCCTCATTTAAAATTATAAATTGGTTATTGAATTTAAAAATCAGATAAACAATAAAAAAAATCTTGGCCTATGACCTGAAAAATCAATCATCTTATTCTATTGAAATCATGTCATAATCATCGATCAACATTGTGAAGGCTTCAACTTTATGAGAGGACAGTGGTGGCTTCAATTTCAAAACAACAAGTCTTGTAATTTCTTTTGTCAATAACATCACAGGTTTCCGACAACGAACACACCTTAAGGTTTGTTCTAATCACCAACGAAGACGAAACAATATGATCAACATTAACATTCAATCCTCGAAACTCTTTATCTTCTGTTCCATTTTATAATTAGGAATAAGATTGAAACAAGATAATGAATTTGGAGACAAGAGAGGTTTTGTCATAATAATTGTAGACTTTGAAATTTCTAACGTCTTTGTTTTCCTCTGAAGTTTTCTTCTTGTTGTGGATTTGCATGCACCAGAAATTCGTTGTCTTGGACTCTCCCTTGACCTTCATCCTCCCACTCCGTAAACAATGCTCCCTTGCTACTTAATTTTCAGAGCACATATGATCACAACATTTGTGAACTGAATGGAGAGCAAAGAGATTTTTTTGATATATACCCATTTTTTTGATAGAAATAATCGTACTACTTTATTATCTTGGAAAAAATTTGTGACTTGCCATAGTCTGATGACCATCGATACACAATAATCTAAAAAAGGGTCTCGTTAACATTTTCCTTGAAAGAAATAATAATTCATATGCTAATTATAAAAATGTATGTACGTATATTTTTTATGCTACAAATCCCGAACACATTTTTTTTGCATAACAATTTGTCCAACTTAATGATTCTTATTTGAGTATGTGCAGAGAGATTTGTAGCATAAATATATAGACATGTTTTTATAATTAACAAATGGATTATTATTTCTTGAAACTAGACTCTAACCAGTGCGATGCACGGATTTTGTAGAGTTTCATATATAAATATCATATTGATTATGAATTCAATACTATGCTATAAAATAATTGCAAAAAACAAAAAAAAATGCAAAAATTGGGCCAATTTAAGCTATTAAATTTATTTTCTTGCCAAATAATATTACCAAGTTGTGTTCCGAAGGTCTTCTTTCTCAACCTTTATCTTCGATTACATTCATATTAAAAGAACAACTAAAATAAACAAATTAAAAATAGTAAACATGTTTGAAAAGTCAAAGGGAGAAAACA
>Ga0315914_1005327_pt1 | contig 18763 bp, 7 predicted proteins | sample MpolenodulesMG_FD_203920 | JGI IMG/M metagenome (GOLD analysis project Ga0315914, IMG submission 203920) | Medicago polymorpha root nodule microbial communities from Los Angeles, California, United States - elongated nodules | ecosystem: Host-associated > Plants > Roots > Nodule | place: USA... | reverse complement strand
TTCAAACTCAAACAATTTTCTGTGTAAATCTGTTTGTTTGTAAGTCTCTTGCTTGTGTGCTTGAGCATTTGTAAGTCTCTTGTAGTTGTACTTGAGCATTGGAAATCTCTTGCTTGTGTGCTTGAGTACTTGTAATTTGAAATTACATTGTTAGTGAAATCTCCTTGGAAGTGCAAGGGGGACATGACTACTTCCGGTTTGTGGAAGGAACCTGTATAATTGCTTTGTGTCTTTCTTCTCTCTCTCTCTCACTCTATTTTTATCCGCTGCATATTTAGTCTCTGATCACTACTTCAGAAGCTACTAGTCTGTTGCTTCTGAACTGTGACATCAGTAGGATAAACGAAGACAAAGCTAACACAATTCAACCCCCCCTTCTTGTGTTTTTCTCACCTTCATACCATGTGAGTCTTGACTAGATACTGATGCATAACCAATAATACTAAAACCATTTAACATATATAACCCACACACTTCGGTACCTTTACCTATTATATTTTTATCATGTGAAATTTCCCTTATCATATGCTCAATACTAGTTTCATACCCTAACTCATCAACCATATGCATATTGATAATAAATTTCGCCTAAGTTCAAGAACACACCTCATATCTTGCTATATGAACTCAAATTGTCACACATAATAAGATGAACTGAACCCATTCCTTGAACTTTACAAGCCTTTCCATTTCCAAGATGAATTATCTCACTTTCTTCTAGTTTTAGAGTCTCAAAGTATTCCTTCCTTGAGCACATGTGAAATGAGCATCTTGATTCCATGACTCAATTCTCCTCAAGTTCCCAATTTGGTACCATCAATACACCAGCATTGTCATAATCCTCCTCCGAGTCAACTGCAACTTGCATGAAATCATCATTGCCCTTACTTCAGGATAATTCTTCTTAAAGTGATTAGTCTTCTAACAATTAAAGCACTTAAACTTGTAACTGCTAGTTGGTTTTAATTTATCTCAAGTCTTCTACAAAACTCTCCACCTTCAAGTCTTAAAATTGGATATCTCATTTTCGTCTTGTGATCCATTTGGACCTCATCCAAGGTGATAATGCATTCCTTTCTATAAAGCATGGTATCCTTGAAGTGATCCAAATATTTAGGTAATGCACACAATAAGAGTAGAGTCTTATCATTATCCTCAAGGTTCACTTTAATGTTCATGAAATCATCTATGGTTTTATTAAATTCTTCAATTGCTCCACAATGGGCTTTGACTCCACTATCCTAAATAAATAGAGTTGTTGTTTTAAGATTAGTATATGAGCGAATTATTTGTTCATATACAAAGACTTTAATATGGTTGACATTGTCGTTGTGGTCTTCTCCTTCAGGGCCTTCCTCAACACCTTATCTCTGAGGCACAAGATAGTGGCACTTGTTACCTTATCACTCATCTCGATATTTTGTGGTTGTGTTAGATTGTCGGCATTAACGCCTCATCATTCAAAGCTTATAAACATTTTGTTGAATTAAAATTGCTTATATTTTCACTTTCCATAACTCGATATCGTTGTCATTGTAAAATCTCACGATGTCCCATCTGGTACGCGTGGTGCTCACTGGAAGAATTTTACTCATTCTCTCAATTGTTGTGAATTCGAACTTCTTGTTTAAACCAACAAGAACAAAAAGTGCTGCAAATAATAATGATAAACATCAATCAAATGGTCCAAGCAACAATAACAACTAAGATTAAATCTAGTAACACATATGAATAAAAAATCCATAATCATAACTAAAGAACAAAGATAAAGGAAGAAGAACAAACACACTAATTTTTTTTTGACATGATTCGAATCATGGATAACAATGACTTGAGTCTCCACGGCCAACAATTCAAAAAGACCTATCAAATGTCATTTTCGCAAAAAATCTTTACGAGCAAATCAATTATGTTATTTGTACACAGAATTTTGAACAAAAATATGAGACCACATATTTATACGGTATTTTTTTTTTCCATTTCCCTCCTCTCCCCTCTTCTACACCGAAACACTCTCACACTCTCTACTGTCCCCCACCTTCGTTTGCCTCAACCCAAACACATTATCCTCGTCTCTCTCCCTCTGCTTCGCTTCCCCTATTTTTTCAACCCCTACCTCCTCCGCCTTGGATTTGACCTCCTCACTATCAACCCAGTCCCTTCTATCACTCTACTCATATCTCTATCAGACTCAAGATATGTCGACGGCAATCAAGGTTGTTGGTGACGACGAGACATTTTGCAATGATGGTCGGCGACGACAATGAAAGGAGAGGGAAAAATAAGAGTGTGGGGATGACGCCAATGAGATGGGATGTGAGGGAATAATAGAGAATAGTGAGAGAACGGGCGGGAAAAAAGAGGATAAGAGTTTGTACACTTTTACCCCCATTTTAAGGTTGAAATGTGAAAAGTATCATCGGTGTCAAGTATTTGTCACATTTTTTGTGTTCAAAATATTGTTTGATAACAAAAAGCTTGTAAACTGTATTTTTGCCACTCCTATGCGTTGACTCATGCATAAAATAATCCTTAAAATTATGTATGGCTTTAATTTATTCAAAGTAAGGAAAAACTGTCTAATGCCCTACATACAACTCCGAATTTCAGTCTCATGTCTACGCCTAAATTTTTTAATATAAAATAAAACAAGCTCCACGCCTAAACATTCAAAATTCAACCCTTTACAGTAAGTACTCTATGAAGTGAAAATAGGGTTCGGTATTCGGCATGTGCTCCCATACTGGCATCTAGATGATATAGTAACTAACTAATATGATTTGAGAGCTTATTCTAATTTTCTCACTCCCTATACCTGCACTTCAAATATAATTTTTGAAAAAAAATACACTTTTTACCCTTGTAAAGTATACTTCTTGATAAAATGTTTAACCATTGAAAAATATAACTTTGAAAGAGTCAAATATATATTACTGTATCAACTATCAAGTACAAGAGTAATTGAAAAGTTACTTTATGGTTGGCAACCATTAGTGTAAATACCTAGCTCCCCCATGTGGTTTTCTTCATAGCGCCCCTATATATCACTGCACAAATATAGGATTTGTTTCTTTTTGCGGGAAAATATTTTGTGAATATTGACCAATTCTCACTTCTAATTGTCTACGACAGCAAATAGTTCAAAAGTATCTCAATCACATTGAATGATATAGATGTTTCTATCTCAAGATAGTTGGCATAGACACGTATAGTTGTTATTGCTGGCAGCTTGGAAAGTCAACACAAAAAGCTTATATTTATCCTTTATCAAAGCTTATCCTCCAATGAATATGTTTGTAATCACATAAAAGGGAAGCATGAGAAAATGAAAAAATAGAAACTGAAAAATAAAATGTAATTTTAATTTTCACCTCATGAATTTAATTATAAACTTAATTATGGCATTAAGCTTTAGTTAATTTCATTTTCCTTGGGTTTTGGCCGATAACTTCAATTACAAAATAATAAAAAACAATGCACATTGATGCAAGAGTCAGAATCAGATGAAAAAAAAAGGGAACGATTTCCATTGTATTGAGTAGAAAGAAAATACCTCATGTACTTCGTTTTCTTTTCACATTGATGCAAGAGTCAGAATCAGATGAAAAAAAGGGAACGATTTCCATTGTATTGAGTAGAAAGAAAATACCTCATGTACTTCGTTTTCTTTTCTATACGTCTCTTTACCCATTAAAAAAAAAGACGTTGTTGACGGTTACAAGATTAGAGTATCGAAAATTTTAGCCCTCAACAAAGAAATTTTAGCTTTAGTTAATTCTAACTCAACCTTATAGAATCGGTTCATAAGGTGGGTACTGCCTCCAGATATAAACGTATCTTCAAACGCTCTTTCACTCAATGTGAAATTCTTAACACACTTATCTCCAAAATCGACCATTTGGAGCGTGACCCAAGTGGTACAATAGTGGTGATCTGATAGAAGGTGCTTCAATGAATCTTTGAATAAACTCTAATATGATTTTAGAATTTAGATTGAGCTTAACTCAACCATACAAAACTAATTTATAAGGTTTGAGATTGACCTACTTATAAATTCATGTTCAAATTTTCCCTCATCTAATGTGAGACGACTCCTTTCCTCTATCATAGCCATTCCAGCCAGGATTAACATCATCACCCGGACCATAACCATTTTTACCATTGCGAAGATTATAATTCTTGGAAGAATCATGACTTGAAAAGAATCCAAGAGTTACCATATGCAACACCATGAATCTAACTCTCTTGTTGCAAAACTCAAGAATAAACTTTAACAATAGATGGTAAAGGTTCCATAAATAAGATTTTGAGACTTAGAAGTAGTAAAAGAATCAATTAAACCCTTCAAACAAATAGATGACATGTTCTTATTCACAAAGTTTCTAAACCTTTGAAATGAAGTCACAAGAACATTTGATGGTGCAAGAGAAAGCTTCAATAAGTAGTAAATCTTCTAAATCATCCCATAGTGACTTAAAAGGAGTATAAAAGTCAGAAACGGATCTTTCACCTTGCTTAATGTAATGAATTTCTTGAAGAAGATCAAAAAATAAAAATAGCCACCCTTGGTGAAGTGTTCTTTCAAGTTATCTCAAAGTGTTTTTGTGTTATCAATGTAAACAACACTTGATGCAATAGTAGGGTAAAGAGTGTGATTGATCCAAGAGACAACCATACCTTGCAACTTTTCCAAAAGACACTTGATGCCAATCTTATGGTCGACATGGTTAGACCTACATTACCCCTTGATGAAATGGGGTAATTTACCCCTAATGACAAGTAAGATTCGATTATAGAATGAAGAAGATGGAGATCACATGTTGAATGAAGGAAATGAAAAAGTTTGATGTTCTTGAGATGAAAATGATAACTAATTGTAAGAAAAAACTCTATAGGTGAGGCCTACATTACCCCTAATTTATCAAGGGGTTAAGTAGAAAAAAATGGCGGATATTCGTGACTTTTTGGCAAAAAAATTGGAACTTTGCCTTACATCATATAGAAGAAGCCTTTAATCGTTGTTCAGAGCCTCTCTTATGCATTTCCTCCGCTACATACTTTTCAAAATCGTAAGATCAATTGTATAATCGAAAAATGTGCAAAATCATGGTAAGATTGCAGTACAATCACACAAGAACCTAAAATCACAGCAAAATTGACGATTTTGAGCCATTATGTGCAATTTTGGAACAAGTTAATTAATTTGAGTTGGGCCTTTGTGAACCGGGTCGGGTGAAAATTAAAATTTGATTTCCAATATAAAATTGAAACCTGTTCTTCTCATTCTCACCCAGCCTTACCAAAACAAACTGTAACCAAATGGTGATCCTAACTCGACCCTCTTCTGGAAAAGTCGTTTTTCGTTGTTGGCTTCAAATCTGTTTTTCACATAACCCTTTCCAATGGCTTCAACTAGTAATGGATCTTCCTTCCGCCCCTGCTAGGGTTTCAATTCCAAAGAACGTAGCTGGAAATAAGACTGATTTCATACGACAATACGTTGTGTCACTTGGTACATAATCAAGAAGGGTGACATGTAAATTATGTGAGCTTCCATTTGTAGGAAGTGCTTACAGAGTGAAGCATGATTTGCTAGAATTAGTAGAGATGTTCAGCCATATCGAGTGGTTCCTCCAAATGTCAAGAAACTTGGTTGGAACTAATAAGAGAGGGAAATAACATAGATGAGAAACTTATTTTGAACTTAGTATTTTTTTGTTGTATTTTTTTTTTTTCTAACAAAAGAAGAGTAAAAAGGGCAATATTAGCAAGTAAAAGACGCGTCGACAAGAGGACACACAAAAACTTTCCATGATACGTTCTGACCCGTAACACCACTCCTCGCTTTCCCATCAGTTGTACCTTATCACTGCAATCAATTTTAAAAGTAGCTTTTTCCTTTTTTCATGATGTACCACTCACTGCAAGGACATGGTCCCTTTATGGCCTACACGTAAAAGTCAAATCTTAACCCCAAAGTAAAAGGAAGATGCAATAAAAATTCTTGCTGCCTTTTTCATTTTAATAAATTAATTCTTTGTCACTAATATCCACTTATATTCTTTCTAGTTTTAATCAAGGATTTATTGGTAGTAAATAAACCTTAACTCTACTCCCCTCTCCTCAATTTGCTTCTAAATGTCCTACCCTAGTACAGGCTTACTAAGTACTTTGTTAGGTTGTACCAGTTAAAATTAATATTCATATATAATATATCCTATAGTTGACGAAAAATTAATAAAGTAGTTAGACTCAAATAGTTAATAAATTTTTTGTTTTTACTTTGCTTTCAAACCCAAGTAACCAAAGTTCAAGAACCGATTTCAACCAAAATAACTTGTAAGAAAACAAGCAATGATGTTTAACCGAATAGATTAAACAAGTTAAAAAAAAAAAAATATTTACATTTACCTTCCCCTAAGCGGGCTCGCAGTTAAGGACCCTTTAGTCATTTAGGTCAATCCAAAAAGACAATTGAGACGTTTTCCCAGTTGTGCGTGTGAATAGGGAGTGGGATTCGTTGTCTGATAAGCAACTATGCTCTTGTTGTTGCTAACTATAAATGCACCCCCACCTATCCTAACACTTGCAGCAACCCATACATACATTCACACATTTTCTCTTTCTCTCTCTCAACTTTTTCCCTTCACTAACTCATAAGAAGGCACCAATTTTTTTCTGTAACCTTCTTCCTAATACCATAATCATGGAGGGAATGCAAAACAGTGATATTGGATCATGTTTATCAAATCTCATATTATCAAGTTCAACAAACACACTTGACTCAATTTTCTCAGATATTCCTTCAACAAACACCACCACAAATAGCACAACCTTCTTGGGCTGTTCAAATTTTGAACCTTTAGGTTCCTCTGTTTACCTTCGCCAGAGAGATATTTTACAAAAATTCTACGAAGAAAGCCGATTAAACGGCTCATTCGTTCCATCTTCATTTTCAAATCAATCACTACTAAACCCTTCATTATACACCACAAATTCAACTTCAATTTCAAGTTTTTCAAGTTCAAGTTCGTTCACTTCTTTGGTGAACCCTTGTAAGAAAAAGCTATACAGAGGAGTGAGACAGAGACACTGGGGAAAATGGGTGGCTGAGATTAGACTTCCTCAGAATAGAATGAGAGTTTGGCTTGGAACTTATGAAACTGCTGAAGCTGCAGCTTATGCTTATGATCGTGCAGCTTATAAGCTTCGAGGCGAATACGCGCGTTTAAATTTTCCAAATTTGAAAGATCCAACTAAGTTGGGTTTTGGAGATTCTACTAGATTGAATGCTTTGAAGAATTCTGTTGATGCTAAAATTCAAGCTATTTGTCAAAAGGTGAAAAGGGAAAAAGCTAAAAAGATTGCTGCCAAGAAGATGAAGAAGAATTCAGGTAGTAATAATGATGATACAAAGAGTGATAAAAATTCAGACAAGATTATTAATTCATCTTCTTGTTCTTCTTCTTCGTCTTCGTTACCACTTTCACCACTGGTTTTTTGTGATGATTGGGTGAATGAATTGTTTTCACCAACTGTTTCTGATGATGGAATTTGGAAAGGGGAGAATTCGCCGAATTCTGTTTCGACAATGGTGACTGAGGAAACTGAGTTTCAAGATTGTTCCTTAGCAAGAATGCCATCTTTTGATCCTGAATTGATTTGGGAAGTTCTTGCTGTTTAGGGAAAATAATAACATGATTATAACGTTTTCCTTGCATTATCTAGGTAGTGTAAATGAAGATTAGTTTTTATTTTTCCAAGTGGGTGTGTTATGTATTTTATTTAGGTGTAGATTTAGTAAGTCAAGGGTTTCTTTAGCATTTTGAATGTAGGATTGTTCTGGCTGTCATTTCGGCTTTGCTTTTTTACTCAAAAGCTTCAGGATATTTTTCCTATGGCAGTTATTGTGATAAAAAAAATGTTATACTATCTATCTCTTGGTTATAAAATTTTACTTGTTGAGAGCAGTAATTTTTGTCTTTTTTTGATAAATCTAAATATCTTCGCGCACAATTGAAGAAATTAATCGCTCTCGAATGATGAGATCAATTTAAAGAATTGACAACTGCAGATCCTTATATCTTTTATAGTACAATCTTAATTCTGGTTTGGGTCTAATTAGTAATAAATTTAATCTATTAATTTGGTACTCTAGTTGGGAGTGGAAGTATTCGTTATGACTTATTTAGTAATAATTTGTATAAAAAAACAGTATTTAGTATTCGTTATGACTTATTTAGTATTCACCATCACAATATGCAGTTTTGGATTTTTTTTTTTTTTCTTTGTTTCTTTGGGTGTTTTAGAAATAAGTTTTGGTACTTGTTAAGATGTTCTTTTTACTTGTTAAGATAAACAAAGACAGCAACAGGTCATACCCTGGTCCCTATGCAGTGTGTCAATTCTACACGAAACCAACTTGTTAAGATGAATTGTACTGCAACTGTGTTGTGTTGTGTAGGGAAGACAATCTTGCACCCATAGACACCTGTTCCAAACCATCCCTGACAGAATCACAGTGATCCACCGTAGTTTTGCAGAAACTACAAAGAGTTTTTGAAAAATTACTATAGATCAACGTGATTCTGACAAACTTACTGTGTTACTAAACATAGGTTAAGATCTAAAAATCTATTACATGTCATAAATTATTTTTTAAGGTTTTTAAGGTCTACTAAACTTGAAAGCCTATTTAACATTAAAAATCTCATTTAGGCTAATAGACCTGCTATTAGAAAGACCACCAAGATCAAAAGGTCTAATAGGTCCTTTTATTAGCCTAAATTTTATATTTTTAAGTAAGGGTTTTGCTAGAAGACACCTTTTATAAATATGTATTTTAGCAAGTTATCCTATAGGCATTTGCTAAAAGACACCAACTAATTTTTATGAAGGTGTCTTTTATCAAGTTATAACTAAAAAATTGATAATCACACCTTGGGGTGTGGATTACTAAAAGATACCGTAATTCAACCTTTAAAATGTTTTAGCCCAACTTTTTTATCAAATAGATTAATTCATAGAGCATATCAAGCTGTCTAACCTATTCCTACTCATTCATATATCAGTTTTCTACTGGAGCAACTCTCATGACATGTGCATAATTCTGCCAACATTCTTCTCATAGAATGAACATCTTCTGATAATGTTCTTTCTTTGAGAAAATCCCAAAATTCTCTATTTGTTCCCATATAATAGATACTATAGTTTGGAATAATTGTTAGCTACCTAAGATACTGAGATGGAAGATTGATAGAAAAAAGAAAAAGAAAAAAACAATTAATTTTGCCCAATATTGAGAATAAGATATAAATTTCTATTCCAAGTCTTTCCCTTTTTTACAACAAAGCCACAATTGTGTGCACTCAAATTTCACAAATCAAAACAATCCTCTTCTACCATTGCATTGCATCCTCCTATTAATTATGGAAACAATTATCCAACTACTCTAATTGTCACTTACTGAAGTCCCTCCCTCTTATGGTTTAACAATACCCTAACTTGCGTGTGAAAGGGTTGACATTGTAGTAGGGTCAAATTCTTTAAATAGATTGAAATCATTTGGGACACAGATACAGCCTAGAACAAGGACAGATTACTGTATGCATATGGAATGGAAAGAAAAAAAATTATTTACACATTTACTTAACGTTAATAAGGGAAGGAAGGTACCTGTCTGATTTCAACTTCTAAAAGGAAAAAGGAATTAAAGAAAGAAAAAACACAAATTAAGTGTTTATACACATTTGGTCATACTCAAGCATCTAATAAAGACACTTAACAAATTATTTACACATTCATTTTGTTAGTGTAGTTTTAATTATCACTTGGTTTACACTCGAAGTGATAAATATCACATAAAACTAATACATAAAGACGGATTCCCAAGTTTAAACCTCGATGAAGGTCTTTAGCCTAACAATGTCAACATTGTTAGTTGAAACAAATCATCTGAAGTTTTTTTTTTTGGTCAAGTAGCATCAGTGGCGTGAATAAGTGGGGTGTCCAAGGTTCATTGCATATAATGTATGTCCTTACCAAATGAGCTTTAATTGTTACTATGTGAGTCACTCACAAATTATTAGTATTTTCACTTTACATTTATATTTATGATAATAAAACTAAACCAAGAATTAATAAAAATAATTTACTAAAATTGTTTTTTTTCTTTTAAGAATTTACTAAATTTGTTAATCTCTATCTTTTTTTTTCAATCATTCTAAAATAGTCAAATCTTATCGGTATTGTGGGACATTGTCTGCCTATTTAATTGCAACTCGATTTAATTGGGTGAATTTGAGTCACCGTAAGCTCATAGTATATTCACAAAATAATAAAACAAAATAAGCTCATTATATTTTTTTTTTTGAAAGGAATAAGCTCATTATAGAACAACTGCATGTTGGCAATTGGCATCAATCTTCCTTGTGAGACTTTTTTTTTTCAAGTTTGTTTTTTTTTTTGTCTGAATCTAACAGGGTGACCGGATAAAATAAGGGAATAGACCAGGACCAGGTTTCTTTTGGCCATTCAATGTGCCTTTAGAGAGAATTAAAACAAAAACAAAATAGATAATGGATGCTACTACCGTTAAATGAGTCCCGCGACCATTAATTATTTTATTTTATTTTTTAATTTTTTATGTATTTTTATCTTTCAAAATAAAAGAAATAGAGATGATCTTAAATGGAGAGGATCCTAACTCTCGGTTAAGAGCTAAGTAAAACTTGATTAATAATTGTTTCACTTAAAATTCAAACTCGAGTTCTTAGAAACGATATATCCGTAATTAAAACTCCTTTATCACTTGAGTTCAAAAATACTTGGTTAACATTTTTTATAAAAAAATTTAAGAAAAGAAAATTATAATTAATAAGGTGACGCTAATTGTAGTTTTGCAACTATTTAAACTACATCTCTTGAGATTACAAAATCATGTTCTTATAAGGAACAATGACCATGTGCATGAAAATTTTATAGGAACTACAAATCTATTAAAATATTGAACAAAAACATATTTAATCTTTTTATTATTTAAATTATTACATAAATTGTTAAACAATATTTTTCAACATACTCGATTAAAATTCATATAGTTCCACCAAATTTACATATAACCACATAATTTATACTAAAAAAAAAAACCACAGAATTTATAGCTCTGTATTAAACAGTGTGTTCTTAGGCTTATCACAAACATAAAACCCCTCCATTCCTTTATTAAATACGTCCGCAAAAGGAGGAATATATGCACTGCAAAAGGAAAACAAGATGAAGCAATGTACATTAATGTCCGTAGAGAGTAGACACCAATAAATATTTAGTTTAATTTACATGCATATTGGATATCCAACCCTCAATCTGGAAGGTTATTAATCATATATACATGCATTCATGTTTAATTTCTACATCAAATGCATTATTTTACACAGATCTATTATCTATACCACGTATTGCATATAACATACGTGATTAAAACAAAACAAAAATACAAAATCAAAGTGAAGTGCTTCAAGACCGGTATATATATACTCTTGTCTAACACACACCATATGTCACATGAAATCTAGACGCCGTTCAAAAACTTGCGGATCCTTTTGACAAATGTTGACCCATTTTCCTTAGTCTTAGATTCAGCTTGCTCTTGACGGCGTTGGTTATAACGTTCATAAATCTTCCTCAGTAACTCACTATTCTCCATTGCTTTGCTACGTTCACGTGAAAACATTATTGGATCATTAATATTGTTGTCATATCTCATCCAATCAACCGGAGTCCAACGTGCTGTACCACGCGCCACCGTGTCAAACTCCCTACCCTCAACATCATTGTTGATTTTCGTGATTACCACGTTATTAGGGCGGTGAGGGAGGTGGCGACTGTTCCACGGCTTGTAATGTTGATGAGTATGGTGGCAACGGTGGTGGTTAGGACTACGGGATATATGATATGGTCGCGATGGACGTCGAGGAATACGTGTACGGTCAATGGGACCAAAACGGAAAACTGTTGAAGGAAGAGGTTTAGATTCTTTCGATGATTCTTCAATAGGTTTTGTTGGTGTAACAATTTTTGGTTCATGGTATTCAATGGCTTCTTCAATAGGTTCATCATATTGGACTAGAGTTGCATGTTTGGAATCAGGTGCGGGTAGATTCTCGCTAGGGAGGAAAATAGAGTTTTGATCAAGAGGATTCTTAACAGTTGCAGGAAATGACGAGTCATGGTTGGTTTGGTCAATGTCATTGACATTGACATTATTAATCTCGGATGAGTCGAAGGGAGTACGGGAAGAGGATGAAAATGTACATACAAATAAAAGGAAAAATGTGACAATGATATTGGGGGAAGCTATGATGTTTTTGGCCATGGTGTGATTAATTGTTGATCAAGTAACGAATTTGGAAATTGAATTGATATATAAGAAGGTGTTGTGTTGAATATAATGTAGATATAGAGAGGTACAAAATAGATAAGAGTTCTATTTGGGGGGTTGAGCAGCAAAGGACGGAAAGATGGATGGAGAAATAGAATCAAACAAGGGGTAACCGACCACGTGATTGGAGCCAAAAACCAATGTTGTATGTGACTTGGTCATTTCTAATTCTATTGTGTTTTACAAGCTTCAAAATTAGGAATAAAATACTCTTCGTGTTAAACCAAACAAAAAAAATTAAAAATACTCTTGATCTCAGTTTGGTTCAATTTGAAAAGAAAACGTCAACAATTAAAAATAATTGTTTTGATTCGATTTTTGTAATTATCTTATGAAATTTAAATTATATCAATAAAAAATAGGTTGATTTGTTTCGGTTCAAACATATGATATTAAAAAAAAAAATCAAAAAATATAAAGTAGCCCCTTAAAACTGTCTATATGGAAAAGGATAATAAGCTTAGAAGGATGAATCATATACTGTATAAGGATAATTTCGGGTCTGTTCAGAATTTAATTATACTGTAAAAAATACCACATACAGTATACTGTATCTGGCTAGCTAGTTTAACATAAAAGCTAGCTGGAACAGTTTCCCTAACAGAATGTGGTAACATCAGCTTTATAAGTTAGACAAATATTGCAAGTACAGTATTTCTATAGATGAACAACCTAAATAACAAAGATAAGGACTAATTTTCTATCAACCATCTTCTGGAGATAATGATATAACCAGAAAATTGTACTACTAGTTACAAAAAACATCTCATCATTTTATCTAAATTCCATGTAACTTGCATCAAACAGTAATTATGTGTGCACTTAGCTAGTTGTTGTAGTCTCATAGACAGTGATCGGCGACTGCTCTGCAGACGCATTGGTATTTGGTAAGAGAATAAGATATGCATTTCTTGAGTTGGAAATGGCATAAGATGGCATTTACAACGTGGAAATTATACTATAATAAAATCACAAGGAACTTCAATTCAAAGTTATACACGTACAACTAACTTGATCACTGGATCCTCTCCACCAGCTTTTCAGCCATTATTTTCTGTTGGACACCACTCAAAGCCTCTGAGTTTATAAGTGCATTAGCTATGATGATAGTTGTAGATGGAGATGAGGCATTGACCTAGATGAAACAACAATTTCAAGCGGAAAACTGAAATTAATAGAATGAAAATTTTCCAACTCCAGGTCATAAATAATGGCCAATGCTTCAAATGAGACAAGAAATAAAATATGGCACGCTGAAACTACAAGGTGTCTGCATACCCAAACACGTCCATTTAAGCCAACTGCAATCTCGAACGAGAGTTTCTTCCCTAAAGTATCAAGTATTGGACATGTGGGTGTGCTGAGAAGACTATAAACAACATACATTCTTGAGAGACCAGTTGAACACTCAAACATACATATAGCCTTCTTTTAGGGCACCAAACTCTCCAGCTTTCCCATGGCTAAAACAAACACCATAACAAAATCAAAGACAGAATTGTGTTTGCAAAATTAAAATGGAAAGAAACATAAAATCAACCGGAGAAAAGCACGATGAAGTAGGTATCCACAAAAAGGAATTTAAAGATGAAGTCAAAGAATAAGACACCAACCATCAGTGCATGACAGCTCAGGATTCATTCCAGGGTTTGCTTTAACAACCCGAAAATAAAGCAAAGCACCTACCTGCAAGGTGAAGAATTAGACAAAAGAAACAAAACCACGGAGGAAAAAAGGAATCGTGAACATTATATGACAGCAACAGGATATTGACAGGCCAAGTGTTATTTAGCATGACAGAACAAAAGCGGGAAAAAGAAACATGTGAATTATTTTTGCATGTCATCTCTAACAATAATTAATGAAGCATGCTTCATAGTTTTTGTCAGATCTGAAATAAAAAATACATACTATGCTGATTTTCTCTTCACATTTAGTGAATCCAAAAGTTTTGGGTGGAATACAAGATTAACCTGCAACGTGCGATCTTAGAAACATTTGATAATCACTAAACCCTATTTGGAGATAAGCCTATTAATCCAAATGCATGATTCAGACCAAGAAATACTTGAACCAACTCCACATATGTCACTAGTATTAATTTTCAAATATTCCTGTGAGCATTCTGAATGTACTCTTTTCATTTCGTTTTTCTTGATTGATATAGCATTTTCTCAATCATCCTCGTCATAATCTTATTTATATGATTGACAATCCTAGTAAAAAGTTATACAATGAAAGATTTTAACTTGCCAAGAGAAGTACTAACAAATGGGGAGAAGTATTAGACAATAAACTTGGAAAGGCACGAGTCATAATCAAAACAGAAAAAATTGCCTCGTGTTCACTAATCTGTTTTCTGTTTGTGTTCTTTGCTATACATCAATAAGAGAATTATAATTCAGAGGCATTCTTAATTCTGTTCTACAAGTTCTAAGAATCAAGATTTCTCAAGCAGGCTACTGACTTGACTTAAAGATCAGTTAACAACTAACAAGGTTGTCGCATAACAACTCTAAGGAGTGCTTTTACTAGTTATTTATATTGTTAGGGCTCTAGGGTTTCAAAATGAACTCCGTATCATTTAAGATTGGGTTCACTGCAACGGACTCCAAATTCACTGATGCTTTCGCAGATCCCTTGACAGTCATGATAATTCATAGAGGAGAGTAACTAGATGTTGTCATGACATAATGTTGAAAAGGATACCTCAAACTTAGGTATATTTCTTCTTGTTCCTCCTTCAAATGCAAGAACTGGTAGAAATGCTAATGCAGGTCCTTTTATATCCACGAGAAAGTTCTGCACAGATATGAATTAGAATTTTAGATAAATAAAAATAGAATAAAACTAAGGTAAGAAAAAAGTCAATTATTTTCAAGGAAATAGAAAGTGCAAGAGTTGAATGAAACCAAGCAATTCGTTCATGTTATGGTTTTATAATAATTTTTTAAATATCGCAAAATATTTACATGTAGGTTAAGATGCAACCACCCTGAATTACAGTCTGTTGGTGGTGTTCTAGAGGTGGTATGTTATAAATTATACTGTTGCAGGATTTTGAGTGGAAACGTGACTTTTTATACTATACTTCCACTGGTGGATGAACATTGAAAAAACTGATTTTGTTGAATTCACCACATACTGCATGCTTTCAACTTAGCATTACAAAGCCTTTATATAGGCCAGAAGGAAACTGATAGAGAATACAAATAGGGTGATAGCAAACCTACCATAAACCTAAATAAAGACAATCATTATGATATGATGGTTACAATTCTATCATAATGCTTCCTAAAGATAGTGGTGGTTACAATTCTATCATAATGCTTTCTAAAGATAGTGGCGGTTACAACACATTAATTTTAACACAGCCATGAGCTTGTGTTTGTATATGCAAAAACTATAGTTTTGAGGAAGGGAAGTATGACCATGTAATGACTAATTCTATTTTATTAGTAAACATTAAGGACTTAATAAAGTTGATAAATACTGATGTAGAACTATCAGCCCAGAGTACTCCTCTAGGACAATGTACTAATTGGACTTGGGTTTCAGAAACTCCAAGGTACAACATATCTCAATATTTTAAGGTTATGCAAAAAGGTACCAATATTTTTCTGATTCTAGAGCAAACACCAAAATAAAATAAACCCTATTGTATGCTGGAATAAAACAATCCAACATAGAATAAATCCCAAAAGAAAATAGTCTGAAATTGGCCTAATTTCAAAACTGAAATCCTAAAACTACTTGCCGAATTGACACCACATACTTTAAGTTAATAGAACCTATAAGAACTGCATTCAACAAGAAAGTAGGGCAGAACTAAAAGACTAGTATGAACTGAAAAATTGAACAACAAATATATAAACTTTCTTACATCTGATCTGGAGTCAACAATTATTCCAAGAACGGAATCCTCTGCATGCGGCACATACTGTACAAAACAGCATAGGCAAGGTAAATTATATAACATAGTGCAATGTGCAATGCTGAAAGGGAAAATCAAAAACTACAATTCGTCTTAAAAAGCAAGAATTTAACTCTCTTATACTCATATGCACAAAGTGTGTTAAGGAGTGAATTTAAAAGAAAAATTGCGCACACACACATGCTTGATTGTAAATTAAAATAGTAGAGAAACATGTTATAAAACAGAATGGAATTGAAGCAGCAGTAAGTAACTAATACTATTATACTGAACCCAGTATTTATTGGGCTTAGAGAACTTAAGACTACTGAAATGGCATCAGAGTCCTCCTGACGCCGACCGCCTCATGATGGTAGATAGGTCAAGAACTACATCTCCCGGATACTATAAAACAAACAAACCATAGAAGACATTAATGAATTTTATTATTAACAGATAATACACACACATTATTGTATTGTATCCTCACCACTAACTTATCTACGGAACTTTCCATTTGATGAAGAAATAAGAAAAGGATGCTGCAAAATCAAGCAATGGCTATTCACAAGTCCCAACAACTTTCTACTTAAAAATTAGGTCGGAGCTGCCGAGCTGGTACTTGTGTTCTGGCGCTCTCTTTCTTCTTTACTTTTAAATGGGCTTGCCCCAATAACAATTCAATTTTAAAAAGTTAATTTTTTTTTAATTTAATTCCTCTAAAAAAATTCTTTAATTTTTTGTCCTTCAATTATTTTTCCGACACTACTTTTGATCCTTACTTTAAAGTCATATCATATGTATCCTTTGTATTTTTTAATGAGTTTTTTCATGAATATTTATAATATTATAAGAATCTCTCAAAAAAATAAATAAACAAAACAATAGTTAAATATAATTTTTTAAGATTATAAATATAAAATTTATTCTGTCGAAAAAAAATTAAAATTTATATTTAATTAATCCATTGTTAAAAAAATTTAAAATTTTGGAAAAGAGAATTCTACAACGTATTAAACATGATTGTGTTTACGTGAGCTTAACTTAATTGGTAAGAACATTGCATAATATATTAAAAGGTGTGAGAGTTTGAACCCCTGACAACCGAGTTATTCACAGTATGAGGTAAATTTCAAGTCACTAGACTACTTGACAAAAAATAAACATAATTGTAAAATAAAAATTCAAATTTTGAATGAATCCACGTGAGCTGAGTTATAAGTGCTAAGGGAAAATATTTGGAAGACCACAAATCGATGAAACATTTTAGAGAGACTAAAATAAAAATTTAAAACATTTATAGGGACTAAATACTTATTTCATTCAATTTGAAAAATAAATTTTTGTATAAAATAAATTTTATATATTGGTTCTGTTTAAAAAAAAATTGTATATATTGGTAATATTTTTCTAATAAGCTTGAAATTTATTCAAGAAATAAAAAGAAAACAAAAAACTAGGGTACATAAACCTAATCGAGTCAAAGATAAAAACAAAAAAGAAATAAAAATAAAAAGCTCCTCAAATTTCAAAATATATATACCCCTATATTATTGTGTATAGTCATTCTCTTTCACTACATCACTTCCGATAATCAACAATGTGCATATCATAAAATGTATTATCGTGGGTGACTCCATCCATTTGGACAACTTTTGACCCATTGTTCAAATCAGGGACCTCGTAGTTTCTTGCCCCACTTGACCATTTATCGATCTTCTTTACATTAAATACCACCAGCTATGTGTTGTATATCCACCACTGATCTAACATTGTTTTTCACATCGTACGAATTCTTGCCTTTATCAGTTTGGTTGGATTTATTATCATGAAGACTCGTCTTCTTGATTTGGTACAAATCGTTATTTCAAGGGACTTGATTTGACTTTATCAATTCCAATTTTGTTAGATTCTCATTCTCTCATTCATCGTTTCTTACGCCACTTTTTAGGTGGTGTGTTAGACCCTTTGTATTAAAATCCTGAAAAATAATCAAGTAATATGATTGTGGCAACCATACGGACCACGAAGGATATGGAGACCTTCATATTCAATTTTAAGGCAAATACCTCGAACACAAAGCTTATGTATAACAAGTAGACTCAAGAAGATTTTAGAAACCGGACCAAAACGATCATTTTTATTGGTTTGGATTTATTTTTTTGAAAAACCGACACAATTTGACTCGCTAGAGCCTTAACAAAAAATGAAAATAAACAAAGGAGGAGAAAAGATGTCGAGATTCTATGGGGCGATCACAAATGAAGTGACGAAGAAGACCGATTGTTGAAAGGAGAAAATGAGACAAAAGTGAATTGAAAATAAAAATTTGATTTCCAATTTCTTTAAAAATAATCGGCTTAATTGCACTTTTGGCCCCCTATGTTTCAAGAAGTTGCGATTTTGGCCCC
>Ga0315914_1005325_pt1 | contig 18768 bp, 11 predicted proteins | sample MpolenodulesMG_FD_203920 | JGI IMG/M metagenome (GOLD analysis project Ga0315914, IMG submission 203920) | Medicago polymorpha root nodule microbial communities from Los Angeles, California, United States - elongated nodules | ecosystem: Host-associated > Plants > Roots > Nodule | place: USA... | reverse complement strand
ATGCCTTATTATTTATATATTCACAATATATATTTATATCAATATCATGATACAAAGCCAAACTCAATCAATATAGATTGGCTATTAGGGCTTACTCCAACACATTCTCCTAAGGACCCACTTGTGAACAATTCTAAGCCTACCCTTGAGGAGGATGAACAACCAAATGCAGATTTTATGGATGAAACCCCAAAAGATCATCCGGTGAAAAATTCTACTCAAATCCTCAAGGAGAATCAGCCTAAGTTGTTTCTGAAAATGAAGGTAACAAGAGATCGCAACCAGACCCTATTCTTGTTGAAAATCATGTTGATGCGCATGACAGTTCTTGGAAAAAGGGTAAGCTACTAGTAATGATAATGATACTACACTAATGTCATACATCACAAAGAAACTGAGATTCTAGAAAATGATTAGACTTTTAAATAGGATTTAGATTCAGACTCTGAGGTAATATCTTCTATGCAAGTCCCCTCATACCAAACAACCTCTCCAATGAAACTACATACTCCATCCTCTTCCCCAAATCGTTCACCATCTCGTGAATACACTTAACCTAAGCACACTCCTTCACCAGATCATTCTCCAGCCCAAAACCTTGAAGGCCTGGAATCTTCTGAAATCTCATGTATCCCATCTCCAAACCCTCTAATAGCAGACGTTAGTATACCTCTATCAGTTGTACAATCATATGAGACTATCCAAGTGTCTGATGATGAATCAGATGAAGACATAGCTGAGAAGGTCAACAAATCAGATGCTAATGTAGAAAAACATTACACCCTCTACCAAAACAAACAATCAGCCATAGATGCTCTTCAACAACATTTATATGGTGAACTTCACTCCTTAACCTCAACATTAATTGAGTATGATTCTGCAATTGTAGATATACTCATAACTGCAGTTGCACCCCGTCCTATCTTTGAACAAATCATATAAACAACCACAGAAATCCAAATCTCATATATTCCCATCAACACTGTATTTGATATTATTCTTAACCAAGTATCATATACTAACCAAACAACCACTAAAACCATTCCCACTCAAACCGACTCTAAGATCAGACCAGAAACTGTCTTAGAAGTCATTACTCGCACAACCTCTAAACTAATCTCAAAAGTCATACCCTTACAATCAACTCCTAAAACCACCTCTGAACCAACTTCTGAGAAAACCAGAGTACAAGATATTATGTCTGATTCACATTTTGACACAATAGTCTTGTATTTCTCATAAGCCTCCATGTCTCATGCTTCTTCACATAGACAAACAACCTATAACCTAGACCATCTTCCTCATTTCTAATCTCACCCTAAACTTGTGGAAATTTTTATAATTATTTATTGCAGAGTTCAGGAACTGTTTGTTGACAGACTCACAACTTTCAGCATTGAAGACTACGCTGCTAAGTGGAATGAACTAAGAGCTTGAATGAATTCTGCGTTGAAAATTCTAAAGGCAGTAGGATGAGAATTTGTGGAAGCCAGCATAGAGGAAATATATGCTTGGTTTGTTGATGTACTTAACCAAATGGATATAGTGGAGCTTAGGCGCAGTCCTACTAGGCAGCTAGAAGCTCCTAGGATTGCTATTGTTGCTGATGATCTTGGTGAAACATCTCTGCTTCCCCATCTGCCTCAAACTATCTTCACAAGATCTGACTTGCAGTCAGAACATCTGTTTGTCAGGAGAAGTTTACTGGAAGATCCTGCTCTAGAGGTATTTAAGACTGAAATTAGCGAAGATTTGCAGCTCAGAGGAAGAAGTAAGAAGAACATGAATCTCATATTGGGAATGTAATTGCTAGACAAGAGTCAATGGAAGCAAAACAAGATGAGATGAGATATGACATGAAGGCAAGGGTGAACTTAGATTGTCACTAGGCTACTCGATTTATACATGAGTTAAAAATCCTATAAATCATTGGGTGTTTTTACTCAATGATTTAATCAACCACAAAAATTGATCATACAATATGTTCTACTTGTGCATAACATTTTCTTACTCCAATGGTGCATTTTTTCAACAAATACCTTTACGATAGTCAAAAAAATTTGTCCCTATACTATCACAACACAAAAGGGTAAAAAAAGTAATGAATAGACAGTTACAAAATAATTAATTGTTATGATTGGTAAAGTTTGTTATGTGACTATCTTATTAAATGTGTTAAATAGACAAACACAACACATTGATGTACTTAAGAGATGTTTAATTGTAATAATAATTTTGTGAAGGGTTTTTAACTCTTCATAAGTGCTAAATATTAGTTGATTTTTTTTTTTGAGACTATAAAATACACTATAAAAGATCCAATCATATTCTATATTTCACATGAAAAGACGAAAAATTATGACTGAAACTCTCAAATTTGTTTATGCTATGATTCTTTTTCTTTCCTTATTTCTTATCACATCAAAAGTTGGTGGTTGTAAGTCATGTTTTCATCCATTTCAAATTTCCATCTTTGCTTCGTAGTTCATACACAACTTTTTTTTATCATGTTTTAGTAACATTATTTTATTATATTTATTTATTGTAGGGTATTATGGATGTGAAACGGATGGCGATTGTCCACCGTCTGTGGACAAGATTTTTTATCTGAAGTGCATTGATAAAAAATGTGAATGGGCTGTCACTGATTCTCCAAGTACAAGATCCGGAAGAATGCAAAAACTTTCCATATATGAGAATGAGTTTTTGAGTTAGCAAAACAAATGTGCATTATATGTTATGTTGGAATATTAGAAGAGTTGTCATTTATTTATTGTACTTGAACAATGATTTTATTTTTCTTTTCCTAAATTCATGAACCTTGTTTTCTTATTTTATACTCTAATATTATTGTAAGACAAAGTTCTATTTGACACTTAAGTTCTCCGTCGAAACCCAAAACGATCGACTTTGTATCCGATCACCCTTTCTTTCTTTTTTTTAAGAGAAGATTGTAGTGGAATAATACTCTTTAGCAGACAGATGCTCAATCCTCTTGATGGGTGATTGGATGATCTCGTCTTTGCCAGCCAAGAACTGATTGCAGTTCATCTTCCTTGACCTGGATCCACTTGGAAACAAATGATCTCTTGGTTAGGGTCCTTTTAGTTAGGTGATTGATTATTTGAAGATTTGTTGCAAGGTTCTACCGTTTCTGCAATTCCGACTTGGATATTTGCGTCCATTATGGTTTGTGTTGAGTTTTGACTCAAAAGTTGATGATTGTGTTTTGGCAAAATTGTGAAATCCCTGCAAAATCGCAGGTTTTACAAGATTTTGAAAGATTCTAGGAATTTTTTTATACATGTGAATTTCGACCCAGTTCGCATAAAATCACATATTACCATGGCATTTAGGCTTTGAGTCATTTATGCATAAGTATTTTGTGGGCTTGAAACTGGGTCATTTATGACCATACACAATTTATAACAAATGTTTAACATTATTTTTGTTTTTGTAGAATTCATTGATTTTGATTGTGATTTTCAATTTTTCTATCATATATCGATTCTACAAAAGTAGTTGTGTAAAATCATTCGATTTCGATTGCAATTTTACGATTTTACTATTCCCTTTCGATCTGAAGCAAAATCAAAATTCCCATTTTAACAACCTGTCTTTCTAACTAAAGATAAGTTTAAGACACAACTGATTTGAAGAAAACAACTCAACATAAATAAATAGATACTTGAGGGATATCAATGTCATTATCATCGTCATCCTCACAAGCCACAACAACATTTATGTGACAATGGTATGAAGGGATTTCCATCTTGGCAACATCCCTTGCTAAATTCAAAACGCATTCAAACTTTTTAGCTTCTGTGAGAGTAGGATTGTCTTATATAATCCATCTTTCCCGAACATTTCAACTCAAATCATGATGCTTGATGATCCTTGCTGGAACTCTATTACTAAAGAACATGTCCTTTAAATGTGTTCATATATTTTCATTACGTTCAAAATTCTTATTTGTAACCATGACATGCCTACAAGAACATGTGCATATGTTTGTTTTAGTTATTTCTCACCTTAACAAAATTTGATTACTCGCATTTGGGGATCCATGCTTTGATAAGCCATACCGAATTAGAAGTCATTTGACCTCTTTTATCGATTTTTAAACTATGATATTACTAGAACATGCATATTTTGTAAAACGAATTTATGGGAGTGACTTCATACTATTATTCAATGTTTCAAGAAGTTTAAGTTATTTTTGGGAATAAGTTGTAATTATAAATTAAAGACTTTTTATTTAAGTGCTTTGTGAATGTATTGATGTGGGGTTTCAAGCCAAGTGAAGCTCGTCTCTTTTCATGGAAGTGTTTCAAAATGCTAAGTATTTCAAATCTAAAATATCTTAGAATATATATTCCACTTTAGGGTTTAGAGTGGCTAAGTTTTACTTCCTATAAATCAATTGAGAATAAAAAAATTATATAATTTAAACTTTATCAAAATCAAATATGAATAAAATAATTATTTCAGTAAAAGTATTTTAAGAATCCTATAACTACAAAACATAGATTGTCACTAGACTGTATGAGTTAACAATCCTATAAATCATTGGTTTTTTCTACTCAATGATTTAATTAACCACAAAAATTGATCATATACTATGTTCTACTTATGCAAAACATGTTCTTACTCTAATGGTGCATTTTTTCAACAAACACATTTACCATAGTAAAAAAAATTGTCCCTTTACTATCACGAAAGGGTAAAAAAGTAATCAATATATATTAATTAATTGTGATAAAAAATTGTGAAAGGTTTTTAACTCTTCATAAGTGCTGAAAACTAGTTAATTTTTTTAGGAGAGTATGAAATACACTATAAAAAATACAATCGTATTCTATTTTTCACATGATACGACAAAAACTATGATTGAAACTCTTAAGTTTTTTTATGCTGTGATTCTTTTTCTTTCCTTGTTTCTTATCACAACAGATGTTGGTGGTTGTAAGCCATGTTTTCATCCATTTCGAATTTCCTTCTTTGCTTCGCAGTTCTTACACAACTTTTTATCATGTTTTAGTAACATTATTTTATTATATTTCTTCACTGTAGCGTATTATGGATGTGAAACGGATGCCGATTGTCCACGGTCTATGAACAAGGATTTTTATCTGAAGTGCATTGATAAAAAATGTGAATGGACTACAAAGATCTGAGTACAAGATCCGGAAGAATGCAAAAACTTTTCGTATAGGAGTTTGAGTCATTCTGTTAGAAAAACAAATTTGCGTTATATGTTATGCTCGAATATTACAAGAGTTGTCATTTATAATGATTTTATTTTTCTTTTCCTAAATTCATGAACCTTGCATTTATGATTTTGTACTCTAATATTATTATAAGACATCAAAGAGTTCTATTTGACAGTCAGGTTCTTCATGTAAGCCTAAAACTATCGACTTTGTAGCTGATCACCCTTTATTATTTTTTATAAGAGCAGAATTTAGTGGAACAATACTCTTTAGCAAACAGGTGCTCAATCCTTTTGATGGGTGATAGGATTATCTCGTCTTTACCAGCGAAAAACTGACAGCAATTCATCTTCCTTAACCTGGACCCATTTGGAAACAAATGATCCCTTGGTTTGGGACCTTTTATAGTTATGTGATCGATTATTTAAAGATTTGTTGCAAGGTTATACCGTTTCTGCAACTTCGACTTAGGTCTTTGCGTTAGCTAGGGTTTGCGTTGAGTTTTGACTTATAATTTTATGTTTGAGTTTCAGCAAAATCGTGGCACGATTTGGGAAATCCTGGCATGATTTTAAATCAATAACTTGGAGGTTTGTCACCGAAAAAATCGTGGCACGAGAGGATAAAATCGTGGAACGATTTTGGATAATGTTTAGTATTGTACTGTGTACTAACGTGAAATCACGACATGATTGGTGTAACTCATGGCACAATTTGACAGGATCTAAAACATTATTTAAGCACTCCTTGACCCATTTGTTGAGTAAGGTTGGTGAATCTCATGGAAACCAAATGAGGGAACTTTTAGGGTATTTATATACTATAGGTTGAGGGTCTATAAATACAGAACTTTCTATAAATGAGTAAGCTTGTTGAGTAATTTTGACTACACTTATTAGTAGAGAACTTTCTCTATAAATATAGAGCTCTCATAGTGCATTCTACACACCGAAAAACACAGTTGATGCTTCATGTGCTTTTCTTCTCTTCTCCCTCCTTAGACTTGTTTTGACGAGTCTTTCTTCTCTACTTCTACTCCTTTTTGTCCCTTTGGTTTCGAGTGATCTTAGTATCATATAGAGTGGTTTAATCCAACGATTAAACCATATTTGAGGGTGTTATTTCTCGAACGATCATTTACGGTGCAGTATTTAATCGAACAGGTGAACTGAGTTGTTTTATCCTGGAGGCACACGGTTGTTAGTCTACCTTACATAATTTCGGGTAGTGCTGTGATTTGTCTTAAAGAAAGAAACATGATCGTGACTCAATCCAGTAAAATCTTTGGTGGTGATTTCGGTTTACTTTTCTTTAAAAGGTACTTTTTCTGAATTCAAACTCAACAACTTCATACCATTATTCAATATTGTTTCAAGAACTTTGAATCGTTATCTAGTTTTGGGAAAAAGTTGTAATTATAAATTAGAGACTTTTTATTTAAGTGCTTTTGTGAATGTATAGATGTGGAGTTCTAAGCCAAGTGAAGCTCGTCTCTTTTCATTGAAGTGTTTCAAAATGCTAAGTATTTCAAATCAAAAATATCTTAGAATATATATTAGGGTTTAGAGTTTCACAGTGACTAGCATTTACCATGGGAATGATGAAAACCTTCCCACCATGGAAAAGTTTTTTTGGACCATTGGATCAAGTAAGGAACATAATATTATAATAGTCTCACAACACTATATTTCCTCACACCATCTTCCACCACCATCCTACTCTTCTTCTATTTTTCTTCAACCATGTGCAACCAACTCAATCAGAGACAAAGAATACATCATTTTCTAATTCCCCATTCATCATTCTATCATTTAATTATAACACTAAACACAAGACAAGAAATAGCAATTATATCATTTCATTATAACTTTTAATTAATTTCCCTTTACTCTCAAATCTCAAACCCACAAAATCAATTAACAGAGATTATACAATACCGATGTCATATTTGTGTGTTATAATATAACTGTTTTCGACTTCTGTTTCCTGTCACCGTATCCCTTTTTTTGCTAAGTTTGGGGACCAATAATAAAAATTTTAATTTACCCTTGGAATTTTCTAATTGGGTTGCAGCAAGATCAAATAAACAACTTTTGATCTCATAAAAAAAATTAAACAAAATGTTACGGGAGCTCCCATTAGGAGTTTTATTGAACAAAATGTTAAGAATGCAACAAGAAGGACAAGGTTGTGAGGTTTACGAAAACTGAATTTACTTATAAGAAAATTGAGGAGAGCTCCCTTGATGTTGCTGGTGGGTGAGTGGGGACATGGAGGAGAGATAACGGTGGTGTAATAGTGTAAAAATAATATAGTGTGGTGAGAATATGATAAGAATAGATCTAATGGTCCAAAAAAACCTTCCCATGGTAGGAAAGGATTCAACTTTCCCATGGTAAATGCCACCTGAAATCATAAGGCAAGGGTGAAATAGGTAATCTTCAAAAGTTTCACAAATTCATAGTAGTGAACAAATATGACATGATGCTTGTATCAAAAACTACCGTAGCTAAAAACTTTCTATAACGGCTAATACATCTTATCATTTTGTCAACTTAATCATAACCAAACTTCCTCGAGAAGTTCGACAAAAATTTAAGTATTAATTACAAAACATAATATATAAGTGGCTAAGTTTTACTTCCTATAAATCAATTGAGAATAAAAAAATAATATAATTTAAACTTTATCAAAATCAAATATGAATATAATAATATTTTTTAGGGAAAATATGAATAAAATAATTATTTTAGTAAAAGTATTTTAAGATATAAAAATTTCAAGTTTATTGTGGGGGTGTGCAAAGGTAAACTTAGATTGTCACTAGACTACTCATTTTAAATATGAGTTAAAAATCCTATAAATCATTGGGTTTTTTTTACTCAATGATTTAATCAACCACAAAAATTGATCATACATTATGTTCTACTTGTGCATAACATGTTCTTACTCCAATGGTGCATTTTTTCAACAAAGACCTTTACCATAGTAAAAAATAAATAAATAAAATTGTCCCTATACTATCACAAAAGGGTAAAAAAGTAATGAATAGACATTTACAAAATAATTAATTGTTATGATTAGCAAAGTTTGTTAAGTGACTACCTTATTAAATGTGCTAAATAGACAAACACAACACATTGATGTATTTAATAGATGTTTAATTGTAATAATCATTTTGTGAAGGGTTTTTAACTCTTCATAAGTGCTAAAAATTAGTTAGTTTTTTTAGGAGAGTATGAAATACACTATAAAAGATCCAATCATATTCTATATTTCAAATGAAAAGACGAAAAACTATGACTGAAATTCTGAAGTTTGTTGTAACCAAAAAGAAAACTTTCAAGTTTTTTTATGCTATTATTCTTTTTCTTTCCTTATTTCTTATCACATCAAAAGTTGGTGGTTGTAAGCCATGCTTTCATCCATTTTATATTTCCTTCTTTGCTTCGTATTTCATACACAACTTTCTTTTAGTAACACTATTTTACTATATTTATTCATTACAGCGCATTTTGGATGTGAAACGGATGCGGATTGTCCACGGTCTACGGACAAGATTTTTTTTTTGAGATGCATTAATAAAAAATGTGAGTGGGCAGCAAAGCGCCACTGATTCTCAGAGTACCAAATAAAGGAGAATGCAAAAACTCCCCATAGAGGAGAATGAGTTATTAATGTTATCGAAACAAATGTGCATTATATGTTATGTTCGAATATTACAAGTGGTGTCATTTTTTTTATTTTTCTTATGTGCATTATATTTTATTTTTATTTTTTCTTATGTTATGTTATATTTTTTCTTATGTGCATTATATTTTCTTTTTCTTTTTCTAAACTCATGAACCTTGCATTTCTGGTTTTGTACTCTAATATTATCGTAAGACAACAAAGAGTTTTAATTATATTATCTTATTCTTTCTTAATTTTGTAGTTATCATTATGTCATATCAAATTCAAGCATAACATAACTTAATTTCAGCCCCACTAGCCTATAAGAATAGCTTTAAGAATTAGGTTAGAAAATAGTTTTTATTTTAATTCAAAACCTACAATTTTATTTTATCACATTTTGTTACACTTATCATTTTCAATCACTACAAAATTATTGTTACTTACCACAATAACAGTAAATAGTTTAATTGATTGTGTGCATTGTTGTGTCGATGTAACACCCTCATATTTAATAACTAGAGTGTATTATTTAGGGGTGGCCCATGTCCACAGGGGTATCTTTGGGTAAAATCCGTCACGGGCATGGGGCGGGTAGTTAAAAGGGTATCCACAGATATAATAAACGAGTATTTGACTACCATTATTATATGGATATGGACACGGATTTGATTGTACTCATACCTACGGGTACCCATACCCGATAATAAATTAAATAAAGTACTAAAATATCCTTATATATCTTATCTTATTACTTAAAGTTGTTACCTTATTGAAGGAAATTTTAATGCCCACCTAAGATTCCTCATTAATAACCTATTTTTATTTTTAATTTTTTTTAATTCATCTTATTAAGTTCACCATTTTCACTCCATTTACATCATAAAACACATCATATGGATTATGTAAGAATCATGAATTTTCTATAGATTATGTATGATTTATGAAATTTTGAATGGATTATGTATGAATGTTTAAAGTTGAAGTTTTTTGTTAATTAAAAAAAAGTTATTATTTGTACTAAAACATAAATAAATTCAAAAATTCATGGGTACCCATAAATACTCATGGATATCTCAATACCCGCGGGTATCCGTATAGTGGGTACCCACGAGGGTATGGGACGGACACGGTATCATATTTATCTAACGGGATGGGGACGGGTATCATACTATCCGTACCCATGGTTACCCATTGACATCCCTTCCTTTTATTAAAATCAGAGTGAAACTAACTCTTGAAATTCTTTTCCAAAAATGACGATTCAACACTTTCGCAAATTTTATAAAATGATTTCATAGCACTAATTTACTCATAACTTAGATAGTTGACATTAAAAATATTTCAAGTACAACTATCTGAGTTTAAATATATTTCCACAACAAAGATACAAGGTTCTCAAAATAATGAGGAAAAAGAAATCAAGTGACACCCCTAACATGATCTTGAACTCTAAATCGATGATAACCGGGTACAGGAGACCGACAAATGGCATCAAGCCTCAGTACTTCAGATCGCCAATCCAAGTCGTCGTTCCACATGTCTTTAGTTTTGAAGCAATTTGTGACACAGCTGCTAAGAACTTGTGGCACAATCCAAGTCCACAAGTAAATTAGAAGATCACGATCCTAAAATAGTATATATAAAATAATACAAATATGCAACATAACATAGCCTAGCAGAAGACATGACATTTAATTCAACAAATAAGAGAAACGTACAATTAGCCTAAAATGAAAGACTCGTGTAAATGATCCTAGTATTTACCACTTCGTAGAGTGTCGTGGATAACCTCCACTAAAAAATCATGATGTCCATAAATGGTCAAGGCAATCATGTAGTCTCCATTCTAACACGTCTAGACCTCTCATGATGGTCGAGCAACAAGACTCAATAAAATTCCAAAATATTAAGGTGAAATTTACACATAGGACAACCACACCTTACACTACTAAAAAAACAAAAATTAGTGAAGGAAATTTAGTGAGGGAAAACGTGAAATCCCTCTCAAATTCCGTCACTAAATTTTGCGACCAAGAAATTTGTGAGGAATTTCAATTTTTCCGTCACTAATTTCCCTCTCAAATTTTTCTTTTTCCAGTAGTGTTAATGTAGTCTAGGTGACTCACACCTCGTTCTACAATGTCTTCAATTTCGTAGAAATTTGCGACATGACTACCAAGAGCATGGGGCATAATCCAAATCCACAGATAAAGTAGAGGATCATGATCGAAAAATAACATATATAAAAGAAAATAGATATGCAACATAACATGGCATATCATAAAAACATGACATTAGTCAACGAATAAGAAAAATTTAAAACTAGTCTCAAATGAAAGACTCGTGTAAATGATCCCAATATTTACCATTTCATAGAATATCGCGGATAACCCCCACTAAAAATTTATGATCTCCATAATAATACATCTTAGCAATGTTCCACAAATCGAGTGTTAATTCTCCGAGTTTAGGTTTTTAGATATTAAAATCGTGTTAACTTTGAGGTAAACTCGGTTTCTAGTAAAATCGGAAGGTTTGACAAGTTTGACCGAGTTAACACTCGGTAAACTCGTGTAAACTCGACCGAGTTTACCGAGTTTTACGAGTTTACATCTAAAAAAATGGCACTTTTTTTGGGCCCATTTTTTTCAAAACCCAATTCCTTTTCTACAAGCACAAAGATTGAAATGTTTACTGAATAGTTACCTTTACAGTAACACGTTGTTCTTGAAATGAAATGTTTCCTTTTCTTTCTTCTTCGAGTTCTCAAACTATGAACAAGGGAGCACATACCAGTTAGCGTTGTGATTGCGATGGTGGAAATTCAGATTTCGACGCCGGTGATTGCGACGCCAATTAGGGTTGCGGTGGTGGTGTTTGTTGACCTTTTGAAGAAATTAACTAGTGTGTTTTTAGATAGTATTATTAACAACTTTAGGAACTTGTGAAACTTGCTTTTTTGGGTGGTTTTATGGATGGTTTAAACTTAGAGACTTATGAAACTTATGATTTTGTGTGTTAATTTTTGTATTTTGATGTTAAGTTGAGCATAATGTTTTATTATGGTAGTTTGATGTAATTTGCCTTTGTAATTAAGTCATATTTTGCACTATTGACCTATTTACAATATTATATTAGCTTATATATGTCTTGCATATAATAAATTTTATATAATTTTAGTTTTAGGTAAACTCGTACGAGTTCTCGAGTCGAGTTTACTTAGGCAAAACGAGTTGAGGTAAACTCTCGAGTTGCAAAACCTTGCATCTTAGGTAATCAATCACAATGGTCGAGCAATCATGTAGCTGTTGGTTTTTTAAAATTTTCAATCCTCTTAGCGGAATAAATCTTGATTAATGGATCTTGATTAAATCATAAATTAAAACACACTTAAGGATTCATGTGTTTACCTCTTGAAGTGCAGATCCTTTAAAGTTGAACTGAAAGAGTGAGTGATTACGAGTACTGCTCGATGACAACACCTTTACTCAGTCCACACGAATAACTTCCTTCACTCAGAGTGCTAGCTTCTACGAGATGAAGGCTTAGAGAGAAATGGGTAGTTTTAGGGTTTCATAAATCTAGGGTTTCTGAATGTGGAATTAGGTTAAGTGGTGTACTCTTGCTTCAGCACAAAGATTTTATTTATAGAACCGCTTGTGTGCGTATTAAGTTAAGCGTTATTGAGCTTATGTAAGCCCAATAACCCGTGATGATTTGCTAAATAATTAGCTTCACTTACTAAATGCACCCCCAAATAATAAATCTTACTTATTTCTCTCATTTATATGTCATTATGTGTGTGACAGTGTAGGTTCTTGTAACGTTGGCAATAATATTAAATCTTATATATAATATTATAAACATTGAGAGGTATCTAGCAACACATCACTGCTAGCCAAGTGAAAAGAATGTCATGTGATTTGACAAAACATTTTTGTGATAACGATCATCTATATAATTACATTTTTGCCCTCATGTCTATATTGAACACAGTCGCATCATGTCACCCTTGTCCAGTTCAATATTTGGCCCTAAGACATTTCTACAGTTATGTAGGAGGAGCAAAGTCCATCTAAGTTACTCATGTCCCTCAAAATGATTCATGGAGTACCCATCAACCGACTTTATAGTCATCCTGTTACGGATGACGCTTGTACGGCAACAAAGTACACAATTCCTACATCTATGGTACATAGTTGTTTCGGCTCTAAGGCTGGAATACACTTCACTATGAAAATAACTCATGACAATCACGTGATTTTCTATGTAGTATTCTCATGGCGGGTCAATCCGATATAAATATTACTCCTAATATTTTTATCTATGTGAAGACTTTATAACTCTATATTTATGACCTGTGAGATGCAATCATCAGTCTACCTACATAGTAGTTTTTTTGCTTTAACATTATCTCATTTCACAATAAAACTTGACTACGAATACTTTATAATAATGTCCTTTAGTTTAATGGGATCTATGATTAGGTCACACTTAATGTTCCATTAAACGAACTAACTAATCAAGGGACTTTATTATTTTGAAACAAAACAAAAATAATAAAGAAATGCCTTATTATATTATATATTCACAAATATATGTTTTTCTCATTATCATAATACAAAGTCAATTCAATCAATATAGATTGACTATTATGGCTTACTCTAAAAATCCCCATTTTAATATGTCTAAGGTAACCCCTCATGACAGTCATCCAACCAAGATTCAATAAAATTCCAAAAAGTTAAGGTGGAACTCACACATAGGACATCCACACCTAAATGTAGTCTAATTGACTCACACCAACATCTCATCACACATAGGACATCTCATATCACATGACATTCTTAATTTTATTTTTTTTACCTTTTAACAAGCGGTGCTTGATGATTTTGAATTGACAGACTCTGGTTTGTTGATGCTAAGTTGCCAACATTGGAATTTACAGGTTTCATTGTCGATTTCCATTACCTTATCTAATAAAACCTAAACTTTGGTTAAAAAGAATAGGTGAGAATCCATTTGGGTTGCAGCGGCTTTATCTGCTCGTTGAGCTTCCATGGAGGTTGTAGTTGTTACGGAGATCAAAATGATGTTCGGAGAAGAGAAGGGTGAAGAGGGTCAACGAAGTTGCGGTGGATGAGGAACACAATACGATTTTGATTATCTGTGTGTCGCTAGTGAGGACCATGTTGAATGAAGACACTTGGATTAATTGAACGATTTGATTTTACCTGACTGTGTGATTACGCGACTGCAGTTAATCACGTCCCATGTTTTTTTTGGTCTCAAATTATGTGTCCCTTTTATAATACCAATACAATATTTTTTTCTCTCTCACTAACATGCCCTTATTTATAGCATTTCAATCATCTATAACTACTTCACTAACTATAATTAATAAGAGTGTTTTAGTAAATGATACATATTTTATCATTAAAATCAACACTATTAATCATTTCCTTAATAACCATGTAAAACTCAAATGGGACACATATCGTGAGACGGAGAGAGTATCTCAACCTTTGAAGAAAAACCAGAGTTTGAGCTTGGAGATGAGGTAATGCTAAAATCACCAAATTTCTTATATTGTTGTCGTCAACCAAAGAAGGAATGGTATGGGACTTTTATAGTACAATGTATCTGTAAAAGTGGGAGAATAGTGATCTGCGATAATGTGATGTGGTACACTAAAGTTGAAAAGTCTAACCTGAAAGTAGAAGAACTTCAGGGTCGGCCCTAGGGAGGTGCAAACAACTCTATAGAGCTGAGCCTCCCCAATTTTGGGGCCCAAAATATTTTTTTAATACAAAATGCACTGAAAATGCTAATATATACACATAGCATTGTATCATTAACACAATTGAAGGCGTGTCCTAGCGGTAATGCATGGTAGAGTTGAGCCTGGTGGTGGCAGATGTTTGCATTTTTTAATTGTATTTTTTTTATTCCAGCATGATAGGGTCTTTTTGGGCCTAGTTTTAATAGATTTGAGGTCTATATGTCCTCAATACTCTCTCTTCTCCTTCTAATTCACTTCAACTACATATTTACAAATAAAAGAATGACCTTTGTCGTGTAAAATCACAAAGTTCTAGCAACAAACATTATAAATTATTTTGTCAAAAAAAAACATTATAAATTAATTTCTATAAAAATAACATTGTAGTTTTTTTCTCTCTTATAAAAAAATTGTATTTTTTTAAGGGCCTCTTTTTATTAAGAGAGATGGGCCTCCAATTTTACAAGAACGGCCCTGAAGAACTTGATAAGAAAGTATGGACTTAAGAAGATGAACCTACATTGAAGAGCTTCAAAGGCGCAAAGTAGACTTTTCTGTCAGGCTCGAGACGCAAAACACACGTTGAATGGGAGGGAAACCAATAGTGAATTTTCTTGCTATTTTTTTCTAGTCACTTTAAGATTCTTGTTAAAACATTCACTTGCTTGAATTGTTGCTATTACTCGTAAATGTGTTTTTTCTATACACATGATGCACTAGTTTGGTACTTTGAGACTATTCAACCCACCCTTATATTATAAATGTTCTTTTTTTTTATTTTTTAGGTCAAGTAGTCTAGTGGCTAAAGTTCACACAATTAAATGTGGAGAAATGACGTGTCCGGGGTTCGAACCCTGGCCCCTGCATATAACTAACGAATCATTACTAAGTAACGAACCATTTCAAAAGTTTTGAACCTATAATGCTATATATCTGATTTTCTTGAAGTTAGATAGAATATTTATGAACTTGATATTATTTGAAACTAAGTTTGGGGTTGCTCTTTGGAATTAGCAACATCCTGAGTTTGGGGGTGGGTATTAATAGTACTTGGTTATCAAAAGAAATTAAAAGAAATAAAAAATATAGATAAAACCACAAAAAGTAGATCTGCACACGGAAAAAAAAAACAAGAGCTAAAATTTGTCTCTTTAAAAATGAAATAAAAATGCAGTTGTAAAAGTACCCATTCTTGTTTTTGGCACAAATAATGAAGGTTGGTAATACTTCATAGTTTAGGAATCTATAGCTTATAATCTATCTCCAAGTTGTTTGTTAGCTTACTTTCTCAAAAATATTCCACATTAACCTAAGCCACGTTATAAATATGAAAGACCACTAAAGTGTGTGTATAATGCTAACTTTGAGTGTCTGTTTAGAATTTCTTTTTTTTTTAAGTACATAGCAAGGTGCATTCACATGACAATTAGAGTGAGCAAATGTTGTCACCAACCCTAACTAGCTTTAGGAGTTACATACATGTATCTTGGAAAAGAGTGTAGCTGAAAGTATGATATATCTTCTCTAAGCTTGTCTCACTTCCATGGTAGTGGTAAGTTAGTCAAGCCTGAAATTGGAATGGATGGTGATCTGAGAAAATTCTTCAAAAATTAATGCAAATTTAAGATTTGAGCTATTTCGTTACTTGAGAACAAGCAACAATTTAAGTTTGGGGTAGCGATGACAGTTCATCTTACGTTATTTTCAGCATGTTTTTCAATCATTTTAGTTGTCATTTGAGTCAATAAAGAGGAGTTTTGAAGTTGATTATGGTTTATGGGACATTTTGTAATATTTTCAACTCGAGTGGTGTAATTTTGTTTCTTCCCTAAACAAGACAACTTCATAAGTCTTCTATAGTATTGTCTTGAAAAATCATGTAATTCGACAAAGTAAGGCACCTCATGGAAGTTTTTGAGGACATGGAATGAAGTTCAAGAAGGCTTTGAAGACATTACAAATTGGGGGAATTATGTCCCAAAGTCCCAAGACCAAATCAAAGAAGGAAAACACTCAAAGAAATGAAGAAAAAGGAAAAATCAGTACCGGAGGTTGAGGCCAAGTGCCTTGCACATTCCGCATGCACCCTAGGTCTGTGGGATAGAGAACATTTTGCTCTCTGTCAGCTGTCATGCGCCTTACGCCTAGCCCCACGAGCGTCGTGCATGCTATTTTGGGAAATACAATGTTTTGTTGTATTTTCTCTACGGGTTTGGAGATAAAACCAAGTTTTCCAACCCAAACCTAGCAGAAAATATGCTTATAAATACAGCTCCTTCCATTCACAAATATTCATTCAAAACTTGGTGGTTCAATAGGAAGGCAAGCGCTAGGACCATCAAGGAGGAGGTTCTCCTGAACCTTTGTTCTTAGAGTATGCTTATTTCTTTTGTATATGTCTTTTGTTACCATGAATAATTAAACACCTTTTGTTTTGGTTTGCAAGATAAACCTCTATTTATTTGTCAGAATTTATTAATGCAAGTTTTTTTTATGAAATTATCATTTGAGATCTATTTAATTTTCATATGTATCGGACAACATAATGCTTTCATTCCCTAGAAAGTGTGACATACCTAGTCAGTGTAATTGATCCTAGATTAGGTGCAGATTCGGAGATGGGTTACATCCTAATCATTACATATAAGCTTTATTATTCTTTTTCTAATTAATTATGGTTTTCTTAGGTCTTTAATCAATTAGGGTTAATCAATGTATGTGGTGAAAGTCTAAGATTTGTATGTAAAACTAGTTCCTTTAGATGAGAATTTAGAAATTTCAACTATGTTACATTTTAATTACTTATGAGAGTGTAAGCCCTCGCATTAATAACTATCTAACTGTGTATGGAACTCTAGAGGATCGACGACCATGTACTCCATATTTTATGTATGACCTTTATGGTAATTGAGGAGAAACATGACATCTCGGAGGACGTTAGATCTCACCAAACTAACCACTTACATAAGAAACTTCATTTAATAACTGGTAATTGTATTTGCATTAATTCCAACAAAGAGGTGGGGGGATTCAAGGAATCCTAATCACCACTAAAACTCTAAATCAAACCTTTTATTTTTTGCAATAAATCCAACTTCTTTGCACAATCAAATCAATTGCAAAATTCCCCCTAATTTACTGCTTTTAATAGATTTAGCTAATTGTCTCGAAATGACAATCCTTGTGAAGAATATTTTACTTACTACTTTATTGCTTGGAAACGGTTTGGTGCACTAGGCAAATTTAGTTATCAACACTTATGACAGTGATTTTTGTACAGGCAGAAGGAAGAACATGCAATACTTGAATGCATGGGAGAACCATGGATATTCTAAAAATAGTCCAGAAAACAAACTATCAAATGATAGTCAAGACCAAATTTGACTTATTATGAGCATCAGGTTCAACTGAGTGCCTTACTCAAAAGATGGGAAAGCTTTTCTGCTAAGATCCAACATCATATATGATTTGTCTTTGTTTAAAATATTATTATGCACACGGATTAACTCATCACTGGTTTAAAAACTCCAATATTTATTGAAAGATGTTCTTGTGAATATGCTAGCAAAACTAGGGAACGAAATTTGAATTATGAGCATATGCTTACTCAAAGCAAAATGTTAATTTTGCATGCTTTGGTTTGAAAAATCAAAATAAATTGAAAAGTAGACATAATGTTAAGATACTTTGTGGTTCCTCTCTATGTATTTTTATAGAGGTATCTGAAAAAAAACCAACTCAAAATTTGATTTCTAGATTGCGATTTCAATTGTTTTGTTTTTTGAATTTTTTTACACTTTAAAAAATCATAATTAATTCGTCCCTTATCGGAAAATTCTAATTTTATGTGGAAAGCCATATTTTGACGTCCTAAACATGCTTGCGAACAATCATAAAAAAATTCAACCTCTCTCACTTTTTTGGACTTTATGTCTCTAGGGAAAAGAATAAGCACATTTCCTACCGTAAATTAGTAGTCGAGAAATAGAACTAGAAGAGATCAGATGCAGAAGATATAACGTAGACGTAAGTAATTCACCATCTCAAGAAACATTGGTTAACTAAAGAATTATTCAAAGCAAACAGATGATAAACATA
>Ga0315914_1005324_pt1 | contig 18769 bp, 4 predicted proteins | sample MpolenodulesMG_FD_203920 | JGI IMG/M metagenome (GOLD analysis project Ga0315914, IMG submission 203920) | Medicago polymorpha root nodule microbial communities from Los Angeles, California, United States - elongated nodules | ecosystem: Host-associated > Plants > Roots > Nodule | place: USA... | reverse complement strand
CTGTTTGATCAGAAGGGACCAATAGGAATGGTGGAGCAGCCAAGCAGTAGAGTCAGTTTCAACACTCGTTATTTTACAAATCAAATGAATCTTGGTCTTCATATGGCTAAAGTCTACTTCAACTCCCAGAAGGAGGCTCAAGCTAAGAGGTGTTGAAGTACTGTAGTATATTTTGAACAATTGATATTTAGTTTTTTTAAGGAGAATAACGATGAAACTATGTCATTTTTTTTGTAATAACCCTCTGGTTCAGAGAGAAAAGGGAATCTGGTAATCTAGAGTTCGATCGGAAAGTAAGTAAACTTTAACCAAGAATTATCCTCCTAGAAACGAACATTTCATTATTTATGGAACTTATTAACCATTTGAACTCAACTGTTTGATTTATGAAACACTATCATATGCCATTTACGTTTGCAATGAGAATAGAAAATAGAGGTGGAAGACAATACATTAGAACAATCGTCATTTATAAACAATAATATAAATGAGTTCATGAGTTATACATGCAATGAGTTTCTGGTATTGATGGTATGAAGTAATGTGAAGGAATATATTGGAATTGTTAACCACCAAGGTGAGTTAAACAAAACTACAACTTGGATTGAATGCTCTTGCGTTTTTAAAATGCCTGATTTTTTTTTTTTTTACTTTTTTATAACATATATTGCATTTGTTTATTATTGATGAAGTTAAGGTGGTGTATGTCGGCAAAGTCATACTTAGGGGTTCTTTTCTTTCCACAACCATTTGCTATAATGTCTCTGATCTAATGCCTTTACGCATGGAAACTACTTTGCTATTACCTATTGTTTGCTTTACATGCCTTACTCAATTTTACCCGTGATTCTAGATTTTGAGGGAATAAATGTTGTGATAGTGTAATATTTATGTAATTTTCGGTTGTCTTTAACACAAGTTCTAAACGGTTGTCGCCAATGGCAGCTCCAAGAAGGGAATGCATTACCAACAGTTGTTCAATGGGACTAAATGGTTTGTGTATTTAAATAGTTCTACTTTCCCTTGGAAAAAAGTTATAGTCTTTTGGTAAGCAAGCAAATAAGTTTAATCAATCCAGTTAAACATTTAGTTAAAAATAAAATGGAAGTTTTGGTAAAATTCAAATGTCCTTACACGAGATATTATGACGTTTTTATATTGCAATATTATATCTTTGTTATCATCGTTTGTGTTATTTAATAGACCTGTGTGATGCATGGGTCAAAAGTCTCCTTTTCTAGATCGAGGTGATTGTATTAGGGTTGTCTATTGGTAGAACTACCGAGAGGGAGAGAGGATATTAGGTATAACTTATTCGGAAGATAATAATATGTATTCTATTGATAGACTTTGGTCCGATTGCCACTTTTCTTCATCAAATTTTATGGTTAGTATGATATTGCATTTTAAATAATCTTTAAATGTTTATGACCCGTGCGGTAGCATGGGTAGAAGATCTAGTATAACTATAGTTTTTATCACGTGCTTATATTCATCATATTTTATACGTACTCTATAATTAACTATAGAAATATAAAAATAATGAATAAAAAACCTTAATTAATTTTCTTTGGTGTTGCAGGAAAAGAGATTCTTCTATATATAGGACCAAAGCCACATGTGGGTATCCAGCGATACATATTGGTTCTGTTTGATCAGAAGGGACCAATAGGAATGGTGGAGCAGCCAAGCAGTAGAGTCAGTTTCAACACTCGTTATTTTACAAATCAAATGAATCTTGGTCTTTATATGGCTAAAGTCTACTTCAACTCCCAGAAGGAGGCTCAAGCAAAGAGGTGTTGAAGTACTGTTTAATAATGTTGTCGCATGATATATAAATATGAATGAATAACAGGGGAGGGTGTGTGTATATAATTTATACTCCCTCTGTTTCAAAATGAGTGTCGTTCAAAGTGTTGACACACAAATTAAGAAATGGAATGAAATAATCATTAGACATAACAATTTTACTAAACTGCCCTTACTTTATAAGAAAAAGACTAACTTAAATTTGTATTGAAAATTGTGTGAGAGAAAAGTTGGAGTATTTATTGAGGGTAAAGTTGGAAGAAAAAAATGAAAGTTGTATTGGAAATGTAAAGTGACATTCATTTTGAAACATTTTTTTTTGGCTAAAGTGACACTCATTTTAAAACGGAGGGAGTATATAGCTGCCTAGGGTTACTCAGTATCAGTCTTAAAAACAATATGCTTCTTTTGTGTGGCATGTGTGCGTAGCTCTGATAACTTTCTTCAGTATAATCCTCAAATTTTAGTGTCGGTCCATAAAACTATTTCCATGAAACTTATCGTTCTCCAAAATTGATCGCAAAAAGTTGTTTGATATTTTAGTTGTCATGGTAATCTACTTTAATGCATTCTACTATTTTACTCAAATCAAATGACCCTCAATATTTGATTTGGAAAATCTCATTGAAAGACTTTCTAGTGGGTTGCTATATATATATATATTTCATTTTGTTTTAAGTTAACTAAGGTTGATTACAAAATTTTTAGTAATGTAGGTAGGAACTCTCTAGTTGTATCTCATACAACTCTTGGATATTATCAAGTTAGCTGAATAACTCCTTATTCTAATCCATCATATGGATTGTTCTCAACTATTGCTTCAAAACTTTATAATCTTATTATACTTAATTTAGAAAGGTTAGACCCAAAAGATAACAATTGGATATTAATACAGAAAATGTATATCGCTTGGAAGAAACTTACATTTTTTTATATTAATAATCTCATTACATCTTATTAGTATAGAAAATGCACTTCGTAGGGAGAAAGCTACATCTTTAGCACTAGTGTTGATGAGCATACACAAATCTTTGGCAAGCTAATTGGGGGCAGCTGCCCCCACTTTGTTTTACTTTTATTGTTAATTATAGAGTGTTTTATTTTGTTAGCCCACTTAAAAAAAGTTCTTGCTCCCACTAAGCTAAATCTAAGACCATGATAATAGTTTATCTCATGTCAACATTGTGCATAATTAATCATATACCTAAATGTACATAATTTTTTTTAAAAATTGTTTGGAGACATACATATAGAGATATTTTTTATAGTGTTGTAAATGTAAAAAAATCCTACATCACGTTCTTTTGTCAAAAAAAACTAACACGAACTAAGTGTAGAAGGAGGGATATTATTGATTCAAACCTGCACACCAATATATCAATGAACTTTGTAACATTTTATGATCTAAATATACTTACGAGACAATCCTACGACAACTTTATAATATGAACATACTTAGAAATGAATTATAATTCATAGATATTGATGTCTTCTATTTTTAGAGTATACAATGGTAAAGTTTTTTTTGTAGGATTGTAATTAACGCCAAAATATCACACTTTACAAAGTAGAGCGAGGTTTTCGTTGATTCAAGCTACATAATAATTTTTATGAAATTTTCATAAAAATTTTCATATTGGCGCTAACCCTAATGGGTACCAACACTTGGAATCACAACATAATATTTATGATGCAACCCTTATAACGTAAACCCGATTAGGGTTAATATTAGCACTTGATACAAAATCATTGTTCTGATTCACAACCAATGTACTAATTCAAAGTAACATATCGATTCAACTGTACACTCATATGCATCGCGACTTACTAATTCAAGTGAACATATGAACTCAAATGAACGGTCCATTCAACATGTATATCTCATATACATAAATCACATGAAGTAATATGTGTATCACTTATACATATAATATGCATATATAAATAATTAATCGGGATATCGAGATTATCATATAATCATGAATCGAACAATGTTTTAATCAAATTAAAAACAATATATTTGCATACATAAAATATGTAATTAAAAAAATTGGATTTATGGTTTCATAATTGGCTCTGCTGCCAATGAAGAGAAATCACGACATGACATATTTGTAATCATACAAATATGTAATTACACATATAGTGAGCGGTATTTGACAATACATCATTGTTATTCAAGTAACGAGAATATCATTTGATTTAATGAAACTCTTATATTATAATTTTCATGTGTACAATTATTATTTTTTCCTTATGTTTGTATTGAACACATGACATAGACCATGTCATTCTTTTATAATTCAATATTGTGCACATAGACGTTATTCCTATTATGTAGGAAAGACAAATTCCATCTAGGTCACTTGCAGCTCTCTACATAATTTGCAGAGTTTCCATATATCAACATTATAATCATATTGTTACATACAATGTTTAAACGATAACAAATCACTCAACACCACATATAGAATCATAGTGGTTTCAGATTGAAGGGTAACGCACACCATAACTACTATGGTAATATCTTATGACACTTGTATTACACGCTATGTAGTATTCTTATGGCAGATCAATTATGTATAAATATTACTTTTAATATTAATATTTATGTAAAGATTTGATATTTCATATTCATGATCCTTGATATGTGATCATTAGTTTACTCACATAATAATCTTTACGTGTTATTGTTATTCCACTTCGCATTAAAGCTTGACTACATATAGTTTAAGAACAAGTGTGCTTATGATTAATGAGGTCTCACAATTAGATCACACTTATTGTTCCATTAGTCATACTAAATACGATAAGGACTTTATTACTTTGAAACAAACATAATAACGAAATGCTTTTTATTATAAGTGAATAATCAAGATACAATTTCTAATTTTAAACATAAAACTTATCAACCTTTAGGTCTACATCATAAAAATATAGCTACTATGAAATACAATATTTACGGGTCCAAAAACTTGAAATATTTTGAAGATAAAATCATACATGTTGGCTATGCTAACAAGAAAGCCATTAAGTATCTAAGATAATAGCAATATGAGTTGACCTACCTTCACCACTTTCCTACGATGAAGACACCGAGACTGAGTCCTTTGCATGTGGTTCGATAAATACCTCACTTGAATCACTTCCAAATAAACATTGATGCAACTATCAATGACTCTTATTAGGGGATTTTACGTGTAATTCAGAACCACAATGGAAATCATTTTTTGTGGCTTGCTGGAAGAAAAAAGGATTAAATAATCCTTTTTACTAGATGAATCGTTTGCAATTTTGAATGAAATTTGTTTTGCGTCAAATCTCGTTTATGTTGATTGAATTCTTGAAATTGAAAGTAAGATCATTTTTCAATAATTGAAGAAGGAAAAAGATTTCAAAGGGTGTATAGAGAAGTGCTTGGAAGACATTTGGTAATTAGGGTTAAAGTTTAAGTATATATCTTGTAGTCACACTATACGTAGGAGTGGGAACAGGTCAGGCCACCCAACATGGGCTTACGACGTAGTCTATTTAAAACCTAACTCGCCCCAACTCGTTTAATAAGAAAGCTAGGATCAAACATTTTATAAAGCCTATTTAATTAAATAGGATAGGTCAAGGCATACAAAAATGCCTATTAAGCCTGTCAAGTCGACATATTAAGCTTTTTATATATAAATTCTCTTTCATTATTAATATTGTTGATTTTTTTAATTAACTCAAGCCTTCATATGCTTTGGTTATTTACTAGCAAGTTTATTGGTGTGATTGCACCTTCATAAGATTTTGTTATTTAGTAGCAGGTCTATACGTGTGATTTAGACCTTCATAAGATTTAACTTAATTAGTAGTAGCCTTATAGGTGTGGCTAGACCTTAGGGTAAAATAAGCTTTTAGGCTTCATCGGGCCTTTAAAAAGGCCAAACAATGCCATAAAAATGAGCTCATGACGGGTAATAGACCAGACTCAGGCCTATACTTTTTGAAGTAGACCAGACTTATGCCTTACAAAGTCTGGGTCAGTCTAACCTATTTCGACCCCTTATATGTGTAATGGAAATTGTTTAGCTGACTCTCTTACTAAGATTTTTAAACCTTGTGTATCTTAATATGGGCCATGTTGGGCCTTGATCATACTTCAATATATTTGATAGTTATTTTAAAAGAATAATATCTCTATGTCTTGAATTAGAAATGATACACCGTATTTATCATGCATGACTTTCTGAAATGAGAATCAAAGTTACTTTCGATGTACGACTTACTCCATTCTTGTTATGGTAATCTTTTTAAACCGCACCACTTTTGATAAATTTTATTCTATATTACACTTTAAAGTAAAATAGGATTCAAACTTTTATACAGAAAACCCGCAAAGATCACAAAAAACGATGGGTACAATTTCAACTTTTGACTAGCTCACATTAAAGTGCGTAAATTCATTTAAGAGGTCGGTGCCTCCCAACACGTAATCTTGTACACACATTATAATCAAATCTATAATCGGATGGTTAGCAAACCGATAATATGCGCGTCAAGTCACACCAACTATTATTTTAGTAAAGAATTTGACTAAATATTTTTAGCTTGCTTATTTTATTAAATGAAATCAAATAAAGAATTTGACTAAATATTTTTAGCCTGCTTATTTTATGAAATGAAATCAAATATTTTTTCTTATATTTTATAATAACTTTTTGAGTTAATTTTTTTTATTTTGTCATATTCATTGATATTTTAATTAATATGACTTTGAAAAAAATATGTTTTTAAATAAATTAGATAATTTTTTTCAAACTAAATAAAAGTTTCAGTCAAACCAATATAAAAAAATGAGACTAAATTATATTTATCATTGAGAAAAAAATAATAAATATATAATATCATTTATGTTTTTATAAAAAAACTATGAGTATATAATTTTTAACTCCTTAAATGTTAGTCAAAAAAACTCTCAAATAAAAAAAAAATGAAAATATTCAAAATTGAGATAGTCTACATCAGCCAACCTCATCCAAAAGAACAAAGCATGCAAAAGACAGTAGGTACCTCCAAATATTTCTGTGAACTAACACACCCATGCCATGTCATCAATCCATGTGATATTCTCCAAAACAAAATCTCAACCATTAGATCATCATCATTTTATTGATTCCTAGCCGTCCATTTACTTATTCAGATGAACACAAGATATAGGTTGGGAAAAAGAGGAGTAAACTTTTTTTAATATATTTAATTTCTTTCCAATCTTTAATACATTTTTCTTCCTTTAAATTCAATCCTCAGATCTTGCAACTATCACACACATCAAAAACACAATCTCATTTCTCTTAAAATTTTCTATCTCTCTCTCAATATTTTTCTCTCAATTTTTTTAGCTCTTTTTTTCTCACTATTTTCAAGCTTCAATGGCTACTCAAGAGGTTAATAAGCCTCTTTCACTTCCTCCATACCCTGAGGTAAATTCACCCCCCAAATTCAACATACACCCCCTTTCTTATTTTTTCAAGAAAATTACTCTTCCATAATAAAGTAGCAATTTTTTCACTGATCTGTTTGATTTAACAATTTTTACTCACTTGGGTACTTTTTTTTTTTCCTCACAAAATTGTAATCTTGAGCTGTTTTTGTAATCAAATAAGGAAAAAAAATTAGGGTTTATGACAAATTTAACCATAACAGAAAAAAGTTCTTTTCATTAATTTCAGCTCAATTAATCTTGAAATTCTTTGTTTTTTCACTAACCCATTAACATGTTGAATGATTTTCTCAACATGGTATCTTTGTTTCTGAAAAAAATTTGATTTTTGATTTTGTTCTTGTTTTTTTGTAGATGATTATGAAGGCACTGGAAGCACTGAATGAACCAAATGGTTCAAACAAATCATCAATTTCTAACTACATAGAATCAATCTATGGAGAATTACCAGAAGGCCATTCAATTGTTCTTGCAAATCACCTTAACCAGATGAAGGAAAATGGTGACCTTGTTTTTGCAAAGAACAACTACATGAAGCCTGATCCAAATGCACCACCAAAGAGAGGACGTGGAAGACCACCAAAGCCAAAGGATCCATTGGCTCCACCACCAGCTGCTGTTCTGTCCCCACCAAGGCCAAGAGGTCGTCCCCCTAAGGACCCTAATGCACCTCCCAAGACCCCTAAGGCTGCTTCAAGTGGAAGAGGAAGGGGTAGGCCAAAGAAAGTTCAAAGGACTGAGAATGTTTCAAATCCAAGTGGTGGAGATGGTGCTATTGCTGCTGCTGCTGCTGAGGTTGATGATGATGATGCTGCTCCAAGTGTTGCTGCTGTTGCTGTTCCAACTACTAGTGGAAGGGGAAGGGGTAGGCCTCCTAAGGTTAAGCCTCAGATGACTGAAGTCAGTGTTGAATCATAGATGATTAGATGGAGTCTAGTTAACTCTTAATCTTGATGATTAAGTAGTGATTAAGTGTAGAAGTGGGTGTGGTCTTATTATTAGATTTTATTATTATTATTATTATTAAGTTTCATGTCATTAATGTAATTGCATTTGTAAAATCTCCATGTAGTGGTAGTTTAGTTTAAGAAGAGAGAGGCTTTGTTGGGTTATTTTGTTAATTGTCAAACATGACAGTGACTTTGGGCTGATTATATGATAATATGATCTTGGTTTTCATTGTTTTGTTGTCAAGATCTTACTTTGGATCTCAATTTAATTTCTAAAATTATGCATGATAATTCATTTTGTGGAAAAGGGTGTTTTTTAGATCTCAATTTGATTTTAAAAATGGTGTTATAATTCATAATGTGGAAAAGGGTGTTTTTTTTATAACTTTAATTCAAAAGTTATGCATAGCTCATAATGTAGAAAAGTGTGTTCTTTAGATGTCAATTTGATTTCAAAAATGGAGTGATAATTAGATTTCAAAAAATGAAAATTGAATTATGAAGTACTGTAGCTTTGGATATTGAAAGAAATTTGGATACTGTTTGATATTTCTGAACAAAATTCTATGAAAGAACCTCGTACTCCACGACCTATATTTTCTCTAATCTTTGATTTGGTTTGACCTCTATCTTCAATGTGACCTTTCTTGCATTATTTGTGTCTCACACTGACATTGATTGACTCGTTTGGTCAAATTTGTGAGGAGGTGATCCATAATTTTGGAATATAAATTGAGTGACCAATGAGTAAATCTAAACGGTATTTAATTTCAATCTTAGTGTTTCACTACTTTTATCTTAGTGATCAAAATGGGATTCAATATTATGGTCACATCTTTTAACTTTATTTGGATTGATGAGTAAGGATTGATCTCATATGGAACACAGCTATAATTTGGTAAATAGTCTTTTGAAATTAAAATTGACGTTGAGTAAAATCTAATATGAAACATTGAGAGGAATCCATTTCAGGATTTCATATCATAATTTTTATTTTCATTTGAGTTTTGTTAATTACCATGAGAATCCTTGGTCATCATGATGTGGATGTTCAAGAGTTCACATGGATTAAGAGATTTGGTGTTTTTCCCCTTCACAATTTTTGCGCCCAAATCAAATTTTCATCCGTTTCTACGGAAACTACAAATTTTAACTTTGAAGTTAGTGCGAATGCGATAAATATTATATACGACTTTCATTTCTCGTATCTCAATGCAAACTTATTTCGGTTTTACAGACGCTACAAGTTGTTACTTTAGATTTGATGTGTGATAAAAATGTTTTCATCGGGAATATAAACATGTGATTAAATAGAAATTCATTTATCATCATACAAAAAAAGAAAAGAAATTCATCTAACATTGTCCAATATTGGTTTATAAAAAAGGGTTAAATATGTTTTTGGTCCTTATAAAATTGGGAACTACTAAGTTTAGTCCTTACTTAATTTTAATAGGTTTTTTAGTCCCAACAAAAAAAATTACTTCTAATTTTAGTCCCGGCTAAAACAAAGTTTGTTTAATTATCCTTAAACTCTTAAATTTTTGAACAATTTTTTTGACACAAGTTTAGAACACTATGAGATGTTCATTTACTAAAATTTAGAATTTTTTAACTTGAAAAGAATTAAATATGAATTTTTTAAAACGATAAAAGTTACAGATAAAACTAACAAAATCTGGACTTAGAAATCAAATTTTGCGACAATTTTTTCCAGAGGAACTTTTAGCAATGTTCTTAGCATGTACGCAAAAAAATTGTTCAAAAACTCAAGAGTTTACGCATAAATTAAATAAATTTGAATTGAGCAGGGACTAATACTGAGTGCAGAAATTCATTTTAGGGACTAAAAGAACTATTAAAATTAAGTAAGGACTAAACGTAAAAGGTCCCAATTTTATAGGGACCAAAAACATATTTAACCCTATAAAAAAAGGTGAGAAAAACATAAATAAAAGAAACTTTTTAAACAAGTAAAAATATAAAATTACAATACATTTTCTTTTTACAAAATTACAATACATCTTATTTGAGTGAATTCTATTTTAGAATTAAAATAGAGAGAATATATCCTAGAATTCGGAAATTATATTATGTATATATGCAATGTCTGGGGTTCAAACCCCAGACACCACAAAAAAGGAAATTATATTATGTGTTGTTTCAATTCAACGGCTCATCATATTTAGTGCAAGTTTGGTATTACATTGACCTTCTATTTCTCATGCCCGAAGCAAACTTATTTCGGTTTTACAGACGCTACAAATTGATACTTTAGATTTGGCGCCCGATAAAATTCTTTTCATTGGAAATATATATTTTTTGGAACAATTTTCACCGGAAATATTAACATGCTATTAAATAGAAATTCATCTAACATCACACAAAATAAGAAAATAAATTCATCTAACATTGTCCAATATTGGTTTATAAAAAAAGTGAGAAAAACATAAATAATAGAATGTAAAGTAAAAAAAAATAGAAATTACTATTATATTTTAGTTGTTTAGTACGGTAGAAATAAAAGGAAATGACGTTAACTTATTCATACCCTTTTGTTTAATTGAACCTAGAAAGTGTAAAATATATGGATTTAATTTTATACACCGACGATGTAAAACTTTTTTACATATGAATTCAGTTAAATCGTGCCACGTGAATATTTATGGAGATATATGAAGTAACATATAAAAGTGGCAGTATGATGTGGTTTTTTGTTTGTTTGTATGACCTAGATATCTGCATGCAAATGTAGAGATTAATCTCTGATTCAGATGAGATCATAATGGGTGGCAAAACTCTCACTCAAGAGATTTTACACGGCTACCTTCTCATAGCTTAATTCAAACCCAACACCCCTGATTAAGCTGAAAGATATCCTTTACCATTAGATCCAATTGCTCTTGTGTGCATTATGACGTGATTTTGATTGAATCCCCGTGTAATTTTGTTAACACCATCAATTTCATTCTTGAATTTTTCGAAATAGCCAAATCCTCGTACAATTTGCTTCACGTCTATCAAATAAGTTCCTCAATAAAGTTCAGACATTAGACATGCTGACATGCACCATTAAATAGTTACCTCTCACATGAACCAATTTAATAGTTAAATTTGATAGGGCCAATTAGATAATGAAATTTAAATCATCAAAAGTCTAGAAAATTCGTCCAGAAACTAACTTCATAAAAAAAAGAAAAAAAAAATCTTCTCCATTTTTTCTCTTATGAATCAACCTTACCACAAAGTCATACATCAAATCCCTAAAAAGGAAACAAAAATCTTCACCATCTTTCATCAACCAAGGGATATCCTTAAACGAGTGTTAAAAAGTTCTATTAACCCCTTCCTGTTGAGAAACCAACATTCTCATTGCAGCAAAATTTAATTTGTCAGTTACTACATTGAACACTTTTTGGGCTCATTTGAATTATGCACATTAAAATTTACAACCACATGTTTAGCCACTATCCAGTACATTATCAGGGAAAATATATCATAATGGTGAAGAAATGGATCATCAAGCTTTTCTTTGCCAAGATTTTATTTTTTATATTTTATGATTGAAGCGTCGAGCTTAGTTTCCTTGCCACTAACTTACATCTTCAATAGCTAGTTGACTTGCTTTGGAGTGTTTGACAAGAACTTTGTAAAGAACAATTTTGTTCATAGGCTTTGCAATATTGATATAAATTTTTTAGTCATTATTATTTGATCTCGAATAAGTTTAAGTCGACCTGTGTTCATATGTTGAGTGCTTGAGATTGTCTTCAAATCTTGAATCAGTTTGCAACACTCCATTCCTCCATGTAACTACTGCCTGAAAAAAGTTGTATAAACCAACACAACAAGAGATAGGAGAAGAAGAAATTCAAAGTTCTTGATTGAACAAGAATATCATGAGGAAGGGATGGATACAACTTTTTCGGATATGATTTTCCCTCTCATTTTTTAAAGATCCCTTGATTGATAAAAGACGATTAAAATTTGAGTTTTTATTTGGGAATTTATGGTTTGGTTGTTTGATGAGAGAAAAAAAATGGAGAAGATGAATTCTTCATGAATTTCTAAAATGTTTTTAAGAAGTTACGAGTTTTTGGATGATTTTCTAAATTTTTTATGATGTCAAATTGCTCCCCACATATGTGGAAAGTGACATTGGACGTACACTTCAATCTATGTTAATATGTCTAACATTTAAACTTGATGGAGAGACTTATTTAATTGATGTGAAACAGATTGGGGAACGATTGACCAAGCAAATTGAAGAACGATTGACCAATTTGAAAAATTTATGAATGATATCAATTGATGATCACAAATGTTGAGAAACATGACATCCAAGAAAATAGAAAGAAAAATCTTACAAAGATATCGTATTGATGATAGTTAAAATGATACAAAAATAAAAGAGATGTATAAATGAGTCAACCTTATGACATTATATAGTAACTAAACCACTGCTCTAACTAATTACATTCTCTGACTAACATTAATTAACAATTGAACTAAATTACTGGTTATCATTATTTATAACAACAAATTCATGCATGTACCACGTATAAAATGAATTCCACTTCTGTACCATTGAGGTATCAATGATATATATCATTGATCAATTAGAGTGTGTCATCTATCAATGTTACTTTATAAATGCTTTATTTGATATATTTTTTTAAAAGGTGTGCCACATGGCACATTCTAATTGGACAATGATATATAACATTATGATACACAAGTGCTATCCCATATAAAATAGTGGTCTTTTCAAATTGTTCAATTTTTTTGTCTTTGCCACTTTTAGGAGTCTACGTTCCTCCCTTTTCAAACCAAAATGGCAAGAAAACTTCTGTTAACGGGCTGATACGTAACCACATATATTTGTTGAAGGAACGTGACTATGTAGTATGTATATATGTTTATTGGTTTTTTCTAGATTATTTTGAAGAATGGTGTAAAATATAAAATACGTACATTTTGTTTTTGGAGAGACAAACATATTTTTTTATAGGGTAATTGTTATATACTTAAAGAGTCCGCGTAGAACTCAAGACTTAAAGAGCATTGATAAATATACTTATATACAACCCTTCAAATACGTGGTTATGTCGGTAGCTGAAGTATGAATCAACTCTTTAGAAAATGAACCAACCTTACTTGATAAATACTATTAGGCAAAATTATACAATTCGTCCGATAACTTAATTTCAGGTAACATTTCCGTCCTATATCTTTCTTTTTTCTTGATTTAATCATTTATATTATAATTAGGTAACATTTCCATCCTTTATCTTTTTTTTCCTTTCTCGATTTAGTCCTTTATGTTATAAAATGTCAACATTGTTATCCTTTTTTTTTTTTTTTATCAAAACAAAATAACAAAATTCATTAAAAAAAACTTGTAAAAAATGTATCAAACTCAAACAAACTCAAATCTTCATCGTACAAACATACCAACTAAAATTTCATTGAAAAATCTCATAAAAAAGGATAACAATGTTGACGTTTTCTAACACAGAGGATTAAATCGGGAAAAGAAAAAGATAAAAGACGAAATTGTTACCTATTTGCAACATAAAGGATGGATCGAGAAAATAAAAAGATAAATGACGAAAGTGTTACCTAAAATTAAGTTAAAAGACGAAACGAGTAATTTTGCCTAAATATTACTAGTAGTTTTTTTTTTTTTTAGTAAAAAATATTACTGGTAGTTGTTAGTTGGAGTATTATACTTTGGGGAGTTGAATCCACAACATCATTTTTACTTCAACTTCTATATTCACCCCCTCAAACCACCAAGTCATTCTACCAAACTTATGTGCAAGAGTACTTTGTATGAGACAGTGAGATGAAATAATCTTGGTCACAAAATTAAGAAAAAATTAATTAAATGTAAAGTAATGTGACTGTTTGGTCCCTCTATTAAATGGTCCGTTTATACTCCATAAACTATGAAAATTCATCAATCTAGCCCCTCAACTCTAGAACACTTATTGTAAAATACTTCAATTCAATCTTTCAATTCTTAGTCTCATCTCTATTCTATGTTTTTAAGACCTCAATTTGATTTTAAAAATGGTTCATGATTCATGATGTGGAAAATTGTCTTGTTTAGATCTCAATTTGATTTTCAAAAAAGTGTCGTTATTCATAACGAGGAATTGGTTTTTTTTTTAGACCTCAATTTTCAAATAACGTGATATATTTCATAATGTGGAAATGGTGTTTTATAGTCTCAACTCGGTTTGTTTGTAAGGCTTATTCCACACCTTCATTATAGCTTCAACTTCTATATTCGTCCCTCCAATCACCAAGCCATAAACCTACGTGCAAGATTACCTTGTATGAGATGAGATAGTGAGATGAGATCATTTTGGTCACAACATCAAATGAAAAATAATCAAAATATACAAGAGACTGCTTAAGTCAATATTATATAAGTATTTTGTTTGTTTTGATAAATATTTGTTAAGAAATATATATTTTAGAGGTACTAAATTAGTTGACGCTTTTGAATTTAAGAGTCTAATTTACCATTTTATAAATTACCGACCCCTACAATTTTGAGTATTAGAATTTCGATTTACTTTCAATTTCAATAGGTTCTTCTTACCATAGAAGAGAGATGATGAATGATTACTCTTGTAGAGGAAGTTTGCCACCTGAGATTGTTACACCATCCTATAGAAGAAATTCAGCTGTTGATGATGCTTCACTTTATACACAAACATATGGAATGGATTTCTTGCATGAAGTTTCAATGTCAAAGATTGCCTTTCGATTCCCTTCGTGGTAATTCTAGGACTAGCTAGTCCAAGAGTTGTGCCACCTTCAAATGCATGAATCCCACAGGGAAATATGGATTCCGTATTTGTTTAAATTGTGGAATAGTGTTGAAATTGCAACACTTGACTAAATTGTTTAAGCCTTTTATTTGTTTGCAATTTTTTTCTGTACTTTCTTTATGTTTTATTAAAGAAAAATTGTGGACTTGACTTCCTTTCAATTATGGTCTGGTATGATTTTTTTTTATTTTTACAGAAGCATATGATCAAACTATGACTGTACATGCAAGTAGTAATGCCAAGTTTAGTATCACAGATGACATTTATTATACTTGATATTCTAACAGATGACATTTTATCGAAGGATATAGAATGATTTGTTGTACTTAATTTTCTTACTCCCTCGTGATGTAGAGCATTGGTTATCACTACCGGGACATGAGTGTGGGTTCAAACCCACGACACCCCCTCCTAAGGGTGTGTATGGTCGGATATTTTGACCAACCAAACCATAACCATTTATAAACAACTTGTATGGATTGGATTGATAACCATAACCATATTTTATTACCAAACCGGTTATAAATGTGGTTACAAATATTTAACTAGATATTTTATAAAACCGGTTTATAAATGGATAATGTTTGGTCTGTAAAAATATCCGGATTTTTTAAAAATCCAGATTAAAAATTGGTTATTTTTCTTTTGAAACTAATTTTTAAGATCAGATTTTTTATAAAAAAAATCCTAATTTTTAATAATATTTTTTCTTAATTTATGACCAATGAATATGATTGTTTTAGATGAACACCGTTGGTATTATGTGCAAGGGCAAACACCGTAGACTAAATTGCATCATGAATGCTATCAATAATTAACAAAAATGAAAAGGAAAACAATGAATTAATTTTCATAATTAAATGATAATTCACTTCTTGAAGAACTTTGTTCTTCCGAGATTTAACCAGGCTTTTGATTGCGAAATATTCTATCGTCTTCTTCTTTCTACCTTTGTAAACCATCTGCAATGTCTCAAACACCGTTACCAATTGCTTCGTAGATGTCGTACTTATTTTGATGGATGTGGATTTTCTATGGTTTTTCTTAGTCCATTTTAAATGCCGATGTTGTGTGTATCGATGAACTCAGAGAGAGAGAAATTAACAGAGAGAGACATTTTCGTTAAAAAAATATATGGTTATGTTAAAAAAATACAGTAAAAAAAATTACAGTAAAAAAATATATGGTTATGGATCTGGACATCCAACAAAAAAACCGGATTTATCAAAGTGGATGACCGACCGTTTAGGAATAAACCGGTTAATATCTATATGTAAATATCCGGTATTTTAAATATGATTTTGGATTTGGATGTGGTTTTATCCATGTAACCGGATATTTTGCTCACCTCCCTATCCTCGTTTATCCGTTTATGTATGCGTTGGATACCAGGTCTAGAGCAAAATAAAAAAAATAAAAATATTCTCTTTATGTTTTTTCTACTCAAATATATCACCATTCTCTTAATTTCTCTTTTCCATTTTTATGTATATTATTGATGGGCTATGTTGGAAAAATGAATTCTACTCAAATATATCGCTATCACTATTCTCTTAAATATTCTTTCTCCGTCTTTATGTATATGTTTGTTGGTTTATGTTGGAAAAAAATGATGATAATGGTTTAACAAAACCATCATATCTATGTTTACATCCAAATTGTGTGAGACCAATATGTTTGAACCTCATGTAAAAATGTTTACATCCAAATTGTGTTAGAGCAAATATGTGAGCCTCATGTGAAAAACACGTTTTTTAACTTAATTATGGATCACCCGCCCCGTTTTACGGCGGATTGGCGGAATGCCCCGTCAATTTTTTTATTTTTTTTAAATAATGGATAAATTCAAAAAACGTGTAAAAATAACATAAAATTAAAGACCATACAAAGAAATCAATATACAAAACTAAACTTGAAACATCCATGATCCATTAAAGCAAAACGGAAATCATAAAACCTTAATGAAATAGTCTCAAATCTAACTGCTCAAACAAAACTTGCATTTTATGATTAAATCCACACCAATATAAATTAAACTAACAATTAAACCATAAGTAAATACTCAAATCCAAAAACAAAACTTGGATTCAATGTCTAAATCCACACCAACAAATTTTTCCAACATCTCCATAATTAATTTGATTACAAATTAGCATATGACGATTCAAAGATGAGGTTCCATGTAGTTTCCCACCACACTTGTACACCTTTTTGCAACCATTGCATCTAGCCCTTCCAATTCCATCTTTGCCAAGCCGCACTCAAGTGAAGTACTTCCAACACTCAGCAAGATTAGTTACCCCATCATCATTAGATTCCACATGTACGTTACCATTACCAACAGCATCATCCATTTCAGAATTTCTCGCAAATCAACTGTAAATCAAACAATTCGCTCAGGCTTTATTAACATATTCAAATTCACTCATTTACATATCAAAAATTAACACTCAAACAAACAATAAAACAGTGACATTAAACCAAATAAAACATAAAATAGACACAAAAATAGTAATCAAAACTAAGACTACGATTTTATTTTTTAAAAATAAAATAGTTTAATAAGCCACCGATGAAAATGTAACCTAAAGAACTACTTTCTAATTTCCAGGTGCATCTTTTTTGTCTCTCTACTGATTTTTTGGAGTCAATTTTTTTTAACGCATTCATATGTATATATACCATATATCAAGTGATTGTGTATGGAATTGTAGGAAATGATTTTCCTTATTCGCACCTAATTATTGATATGACAAACTTTTAAGTTTTAACTTGCAAACATGATTACAAAAGCCAGACAAATGAGCATACGATCCATAAGGAGAAAATAAAAATTGAATATACAAATAGAATATTCTTAACAATGTCCCATAAGTCCTAGCTCAATTGGCGAAAATGTCGAAATTGTTAGGCCGAACGTTATGACCGGGGTTCGAATCCCGGTACCTCCACTTTGTGTGTGTGAGTTTATGATGACTTTGTCATATCTTCTATCTAAAAGAAAAAAAAGAATACTCTTAACAATAATTTAATCATTTATGTAATACTAATAAATCTAACCTTTTTAGAAGATTGTCTTGTAGCTAGATGACTAGAGAGATGAAAACTAAAAAGCTGTAGCCGACGGCAAGAATCTCTTAGTTATAAATGTTAATTCGTCTCGTTATACTTAACCTAATTTTAACCTAATTTTTCTCTCCACATTTTGCATTTAATGTTTATCTAAAGTAAAATAAAATTATGTTCCTAATTATATGCTATTTTTTTGGAAAAGAATAACCGTTAACCCGTCTCGCTATACTTAACTTAATCTCTTACTTATAAATGTTAACCCGTCTCGCTATACTTAACCTAATTTTAACCTAATTTTTCCCTCCACACTTTATCTTACCAACATCTATGCTTCTTAATATTATGAAATACTATATGACAATCATGACATTCATCTAAGCTATTTTGTCACCTATTATCGTCAAATATTACCTTTGATATGACCCGTACGTTAGCACAGGTCGATGGTCTAGTAAGAAGGAATTGGAAACAACAAAGTTTAATATATACTAGACCATTGACCCGTGCTGACGCCCGGGTCATATAAGAGAACAAATACAGCGGAAATAAGAAAGTAAAAACTTTACTTGAATCGAAAAAATAGTATGATTCAGTTCATAAAATTAATTGCCGCA
>Ga0315914_1005322_pt1 | contig 18771 bp, 12 predicted proteins | sample MpolenodulesMG_FD_203920 | JGI IMG/M metagenome (GOLD analysis project Ga0315914, IMG submission 203920) | Medicago polymorpha root nodule microbial communities from Los Angeles, California, United States - elongated nodules | ecosystem: Host-associated > Plants > Roots > Nodule | place: USA... | reverse complement strand
CTCTTTCTTGTGTGATTGAGCAACTTGTAATTTGAGATTACATTTTAGTGGAACTCTCCTTGGAAGTGCAAGGAGGACAGGACTACTTCCGATTTGTGGAAGGAACCTGTATAATTGCTTGTGTTCTTTCTTCTTCTGTTCTTTACATTATCCGCTGCACATAGACTCTGAACTCACTCAGACTCTGAACTTTTTCAGACTCTGAACCTGAGGACAGTTATCTTGATCGTAAAAGAAGAAGTTTCCAAAAACACAATTCAACCCCCCCTTCTTGTGGTTTTTCTCACCTTCATGTTAAAGCATTAAATACATTTTACATTGAGGAGTGACATGTGTACTATTTGTTTTATGCAAGGCAAATATATATTATAAAGATAAAGATAAAGATATAGTCTTTGTGAACCTAGATCAATTAATGGGAACATCACATTATATATTCAAGGGCTAGGCTTCAAAAATATCAGATTTCCTACTTATTCATTTTAAGGGTGGATTTCTAGCCATAAACTACTGACAATAAAAAAGAAATTTAACATCATAAAAATCAGATAAAATTTTCTTCCACTAAATCAGATCCAAAACCCAGACTAATTTATGGATACTCCCATTTCAATGAACTTTATCCCAATACCTAATAATTTATCGAAACAAGCTAAATCACAATACTAAAACCAAAGAATACTTGGATAGATGGTTAGGTATTCCTTATAGTTTAGCGAAAGGTCTTGAGTTCAAATTAGGTATTGATGGTCGTATTAGGCAAGTGTACCAAATCGTTTACCAAGTAATAAAGTGATAAGTAGAGTATCGTATCCACAGAGATTGTCGTTTCGTCCAAACAATGCGCGTTACTTATTTTTAAGTCGACGGTATAATAAAAGAGAAAGGGTTAGAAGTTTGCAATAGAGCAAGTTTACCTGTTTTGGTTGCAAAAAAGTAAATAGCGGTTAGGATTCTTTGAATCCCCCCTATTTATATTGTTGGATATTAAATAACAATAATGTCGTTAAGTAGACAATACAAGTGATGAGACCGTTGGGACGTGACTAACCTAATAGGTTGGAAGTTGCACCTGCTGATCACACGGTGATCCTTACGTGTGGGGTCTATACTTCTCGGTTAACTAGGTCTATCCCTCCAATGTTTGGTTGCACCTGTTGGTCACACGGTGATCCTTGTGTGTGGGGTCTTACCACCTTAAAGGTAATTGAAAATATAGACTTTATGTTAGCTTTCCACTGTTTTCCAAGGCAATGAAGGCCAATGTTCCTTATGTCTACCCATCTATGAATCTTAGGACACTCATAGCAGACACACACACTCTCTCTCTCTCTCTCTCTCGGTAGTTATACAAACGGACAGCCCTATCAGCGTCTACCTTATCAAGGGTCGAAGAGAATGGTTCTATTAGGTTTACTCTCTGAAGTCGCTTATTTCCTTAATCACTAACAAGTTGCCTCTTTGGTTCAACAGATTTTACTCAGTATTAGTAATGTCACCTCCTAAGTAATTACTACTATGGTCAACTCACTTTCGGTATCTTTTGCTAGTTACTAACTAATTACTACCTAGACAGATAGATATTAATATACAAGCTATAAATATCAAGATATAAGCAGAAAGATAGTAATATCAATATTAGGTTGTGTCACAACGTAAGTATCCAATCTAGGGTTACGATCCTTTGAAATAAATAATTCCTAATAAAACTTAATAGCGAACAAAAAATAAATAAAGTAAAACGACATTATATTAAATAAATATCCAAAAAAAGTAAACAGAGGTTCATCTTAGAACTCTAATCTAAAAAGAATTAGTTACACATGGTAACTAAAAACAAATTACTAAAAATAAAAACATACCCTAGAAAATCAAGGAGAAGATAGAAACTCCTCCGAAGCTCTAGAATTACTTTCCTCTTTGAACTGCCACAGTTCTGAACGAGAAATTCTGAATGAGGAAGGCTGGTATTTATAGTGAGAGTTTCTAATTGGGTTTGGGCTAAAAATGCAGGCTTTACCCACAAGAAGGCATAAAATTACGCATGCGCCCCTCACATTTCAGATGCTCGGGGCGCATAAGCAAAGCTCTAGGCGCATGAGTGTGCACCCAAAGCCATGCTTTAGGTGCATGGAAAAAAATTTCCATGCTCTAAGCACATGGTGTGCCTTCTTGGGCCCAATTTCTCCAATTTTCCGTCTTTGTCTTCAAATAACTTGCCTCAGAACTTGGGAATATAATTCCTCTTATTGTAAAGTCTTCTGAGGCCTCTTGAATCTTCATTCTTTGTCTTCCCAGTCACAAATCTTCGGATGTTCTTGATTTGCCGATTTGCATGATTTCTTCGTGAATTACTTCAAAAACCCCCTAAAATTGCTTTGTTTCGGGAAAACTATAATTACATATTCAAATATAGAAAACATTACAAAAGTTCTGAAATGATAGACAATTGTTCTAATACTCCTTCTTTTTGTTGCTAAATCTACTGAAATTGACTGAAAAACATGCTATATAGCAAACCTCTGATTGAAATAATAAAAAAGTCAAAATCTTCTGAAATCTTCTATTCTTTTATAGTTAGCATAGAGATATAGTATAGATTAGTAAAGATTCAAATTTTAAAATAATTTTATCCTAGTCAAACTCGAATAAAAGCCTCGCACTTACAACCACTTCATCTCCCTTTGTATATATTCACACTACTTCTAGTCCATCATTAAACAAACCGCACTTTTCTTTGGAAGCAGTTTTGTTAACCACCAAACATATCGCTGCCGGAATGTTCATCGTTCCCAACGTACAAACACCTAAGCCACCGCAACTTTCACCTACAAATAATGAGCGACGGTTTACTTCACTGCCTACCATCGCCGGTCTTGCCGGACGATCTCATATTTGAGATTCTCTTGAGGCTTCCGGTGAGAACCCTCCTCCAATTTAAATGTATTTGCAAATCATGGAAAACCCTAATCTCCCACCCCGGTTTCGCAAAAAGTCAAGTTCAGAGCTTAATTATGAACCCAAGCATAACACACCAACGATTATTCTCTACAGACGGATCAGAATATAGCAATGGACCACACAAAATCATATCTTTCCCTCTGAAGCCATTGTTTGAAAACCTTAAATCCGTAAGCTTCAGCATGAATCGCTTTTTCCGTATTCTTGGGTCATGCAACAATGGAACATTCCAAGACTCGTTAAAACCTACAAAAGCTAGTGAGTTCAACCTAGAACGCGATTATACTATTTTTGGTTCGTGTAATGGGTTGTTGTGTCTATTTGATAGGTACGATGGTTGTGTTCGATTGTGGAACCCTTCTATTAGATTGAAATCAAAAAAATCTCCCACCCTTGATTATTGTGAATATAATAAATGCTGGATCGCATGTCGTGGATTTGGTTATGATCATGTTAATGACAAGTACAAGGTGCTAATAGGTTTGTGTCGTTACATTCAAGGTAGTGGTTATAGAAAATATGGGGCAAAAATTTATACTTTTGGAGAGGATTCTTTGAAAACTATTCCGAATTTCCCATTCCCTGACATTGCGTGGGATGGGAAATTTGTGAGTGGCACTTTGAATTGGATAATGTTGAAAAGGGGTGTTAGTTCTAATCAAAATGTGATTATTTCTTTTAATCTTGAAAAGGAGACTTGTAAGGAAGTGTTGCTGCCTGAACATGATGCTATCAATGTCCGATATCCTACATTGTGTGTTTCCACTAACCGTCTTTATGTGTGTTTTAACTAGAACGAACCTCATTCGGTTCTGTGGTTGATGAAAATATATGGAGTTGCTGAATCCTGGACTAAGTTGATCATGATCCCTCATAAGCACTTACGGAATCTTGTACAACACTCGCTTCATTCTATTGAACCTGTGCTCATTTTTGAAAATCATATTGTTCTGATGATAGCGGGGAGATTTGTCCTCTATAACTTAAATAGTGGTAAGGTGGATTCTCCTTGGATTAGTGGTCGCAATTTTGTGTATACACAACATGTTTACCATGAGAGTCTTGTATCACCACTATTGTAAGTACAGATTACATTTTAGTTACTCGTGATTTTTTTTTTTTTTTAACACTCTTTCCACATAGTGGTTTGTTACAACTCGTTTGACATTTTGGAACTATAACTGGTTTGGTATTTTGCGTGTAATTTGATATTGTTATTACTGACTGCATTACTGGTTTGGGATTTTGTTTGCACTCTACTATTGCTTTCGGACGTATAGTTTGGCTATTGGTTTGCATTTCGCTAATGCTATTACTGATCGCGTACTTGTATGCATACCATTTGCATTTTTTCAAATAATGCCTGCAAACTGATTTTTCATCATGTCATTGCCAAGACTATCTGCTACTGACCAGCAAAAATGCCCCACTTAATATCTACTCTTCTTTTAGGAAATGAATTGAGGAATTGAGCACTTGCTTGTAAGCGTGGTATACAAATAATTGATGGATAGAGGTTGCAACATTTTTATACATTATAGTATGGAAATGTATGTATTTTGTAAGGATAGTTTCTTTGATAATAGAGTGTGTATAATATTGTTTATGAAGTTCTACTTTTGGTTTTAACAATGTAATAACTTCTCCTTCGTAATAACTACTTTTCATTAGTGGAATTGGAAAAGCTGAGCAACCATTACACTCATATTATAACTTCTCATTAAAATGGAAAATAATTCTCATTAAAATAAAAAGATGGGATTTTGTGCAAGAGTTTAACAGAGAAAATGATAACCTTTGCTTTTTTGCTAGTCTGCAGCTGTATATTCATAGGGTGTGAGTGATTTCAAAGTTGAACCGTTATTAATGATCAAGATGTTACAAAATGTATTATATTTCTTTTTCTTTTTTTTGAGCAAAAAATGTATTATATTTCTATATCTATTGATTGCAGCATTTTTAAATAGTATAGTAGTATGGATACGTATGTGTTTTGTAAGGATAGTTTTTTATTTTTGATGCTTAAAAAAATGGAAAATGGAAAAAGTTAGGAAGTAATTAGATTCATATTAACTTCTCGTTGAAATGGCACATGCTTTAATTCGACAAATTTATGTTCAAAGGATAGGTGATTTAACAGGTTTGAGTTTGTACTTTGTACCATTTTATTGGGTTTGAACGGTTCAAATTGAACTGTCTTTACCAAAACAGTGTGCTTGTAGTTGTAGCCTTGGACTGGGATCATCAAATACTACAAAATGTTAGCTGGGTGATCAGATCTCTGTTAGATATTGTAGGTTTGCTAGCGACATATGGTCGATTTGGAGTTCAAGGAGTTTTCCACGCAAAATTGGTTTTATCCGCAAATATTCGCTTAGAATTCTCTGCATTTGAAATCAATAGGGTTCAATTATTCAATAGCACAATGGATAGTAAATCCTCTTCCTAGCCGGATAATAGTTGCAACTTGCAAGGTTTGAAAACTCACGCACACAAACGTAAAAGCCGGAGTTTGAGCCCAAGTTACACTGTTCCGCCTAGCAATTTCATTGTTTTTACCTGTTGAGTTAGGACTTGAGGACAAAGTCGTAGTTTTGCTTTCAATGTAGTTTTGTTCGTAAATACTATATTACAATATGAGAAAACCCAGAGCCATTTGAAGTATGATTTAATTCAGGATGCCCTCGTTCACATTCAGAAGCATCAGCTCTATCAACCAATTACACTTTGTCTACAACCCTTTAGCATACTACCAAAGCACAAGAAAATAATTAACAAACAAAACTTGGTCAGCAATTAATAAATTCCACATCATAAACTTAGTAAAAAAAAATCGTTTTTGCCCCAACACTGATGTAAGATTAGTAATAAATGGAATGCAAGTAGGGAAAAGGAAAGAGTAGTGTGTGGCTTAAAATTATTATATATGCTTGTATTTTGGTTTTATCTTAGGATTTATTTTGGCTGATGGTAGAATTTGTGTGCAATGTACACACAATAATTTTCATATCACACATTTGGTAAGCCTTTTGTCAATGTTATTTCTGATTGCTTGGTTTATTGTGAGCAAAGTGTACAAATGCCAAGACCCAATGCTTTTCTTTTAACTTTGGGTAGTGATGCCTTGTATTGCAACTTACGCGTAAGAACAAAGACAAGTCACACTCTACACATCTTCTTGATAATGTAGTTTACAAAATTCCATGCATTTGACTAACTATAGTCCAAAGCATACCATTATGTCCATCATAATAATGTTGTATTACTGCCCCTCACTATTTACTAATTGGCCATTAATTATCTCCATTCATCATTATTATTTATCACTCAAAATATGTATTCATAGCACGGTACACAAAATCTATATCATTCCAATCTTGAGAATACTAAAGTAGTGACTCTTTCCCTCCTCAATCATCTTGACTAAATTTGAGGTAGTTTTCATTTCAACACCAACCATTGGAAACATGGTTTCCACAGTTGAATTCGCTAACCATCTAACCAAACACCTCTCTGCAACCATTATCATCATAACCATACCAAAGCTACCACTCGTTAACACTTACCTCCAATTCATTCTAGTTAATGTTATAAGGAACAATGCCTTGGTTCCTTGGAAGTTAAGAAATTATTGGAAGAACTATTTACTCAAAATTGAGTCCATGAATTTCTTTATGACTCAAGCCAATTTAAGTTTATATGTTTTTTTTAACGGCAAAATTTATTAATGATCAAGTCTTTGTACATGACGAACATAGACCGACAAGACTAAAATAACAAATAAAGAGCGTCGTATATATGTGAAACACCCAAAAGAAAATTCATACACCAAAGAAGTCATATGGCATCCTCTTATTCTACATTGAACAAGTAAAACATTAATGCATTCACACGAGTCACATAACATTGTCATAATTATATAAAAGTTAATTATATTGGTAATATTCTAAAAGGTTAAAGGATATTAAAAGAAAATTATCAACTTTAATGTACTATTTTAATAAAAAAATCTTCTATATGCAAAAATTCGTTAAATATTTGCATCACGCTTGTTGATTTTATTTAATAATATTTGTGGAAACACATTTTTATGTACTGATATGAGAAAGTTGATGCAAAAGAAATTTAAAAATTCATGACTATTTTCTAAATATTAAAATCAATGTCGTGTTTCTATTTTTTTGTCAAAAAAAAAATGTCGTGTTTCTATTTAATATTTTGTTATTTTATATGTAAAACACCGTCAAAATTTACATTAATACAGTGTTTCTATTAAATTTAATTTTGCTTTATATGCAAATTAGCGAGACATTAACTTTATTATTCTATTTTTACTGGATACTAACTTTATTATTTTGTTATTTTGTCAAAAAAGCTATTATTATTATTTCTGTAGTGGCCGGGGTGACCTTACATATATTATATATTGTTTCTATTAACTGGGTTAAACTCACAAGGACAAAGCCTTTATTACTTTATTATATTAGTTTGATCGTGAAAAAAAAAATTATTATATAAGTAACTGAATTTTACCTTTTTAGTAATCATTTTATTTTTTAAGAGGGATATATAACCGACCTTTGCACTTTTCAATATCAAATTTAAATTTGTTTAGGATATTGGATTCATGGAGAAAATCAAGGAACAATCTACATTTTTCTAGGTTTTTTCTTAACAAATCATTAGGTTGATTGATAAAGTTAGAAAAACAGGGATTCAGAATGTAACGACCTATTTGATTATTTGCAAAATTTCATGAGAATAAAAGATACATCGATAGTAAAAACGATGGACATTCATTTTAGTATATTATTATTATATTAGTCAAGATTCAAATTTTAATTCTTTTTAAAGAAATTTTAAAATAATTTTATCCCAATTAAACTCCACTAAAAAATAGCTAGCACTTACGGCTCTTTCCATCTCTCGTAACAAACTCGACCATTTTATCTTTTTCAACGACATAAAAAATATATCAACAATTTCACGGCTTATTTTTTCAACAAGACCAGCTATTATATGAAATTTGTTTAAGGATATAACTGAAATAATAAAAAGGGTCACCAAAATCCTCTATTTTCTTATCTCTTATTTCTAAATGTTAACCCATGACGTAATATTAATCTTAGATTTAACCTAATTTTTTCACGTGACTTTACTATATTAACCCTAGATTTAATTTATGCAAAATGTCATCTCTTATTTTTAAATGTTAACCGTGACGCAATATTAACCCTAGATTTAACCTAATTTTTTAGCGTGACTTTACTATATTAACCCTAGATTTAATTTATGCAAAATGTCATCTCTTATTTCTAAATATTAACTCGTGACGCAATATTAACCCTAAATGTAACCTAATTTTTTCGCATGACTTTACTATATTAACCCTAGATTTAATTTATGCAAAATATCATCTCTTATTTCTAAATGTTAACCCGTGACGCAATATTAACCCTAAATTTAACCTAATTTTTTCGCGTGACTTTACTATATTAACCCTAGATTTAATTTATGCAAAATGTCATCTTTAATTTTAACCTAATTTTTCCCTCTACACATTTGCATTTAATGTTTATCTAAAGTAAAATAAAATTATGTTCCTAATTATATAAGCTATTTTTTTGGAAAGGAATAACCGTTAACCCGTCGCGCTATACTTAACATATTATGTTACGTTACTTATAAATGTTAATCCGTCTCGCTATACTTAACCTAATTTTAACCTAATTTTTCCCTCACACTTTTGCATTTAATGTTTATCTAAAGTTAAATAAAATTTATGTTTCTAATTATATGCTATTTTTTTTGGAAATCTCTTACTTATAAATGTTAACCCGTCTCGCTATATTTAACCTAATTTTTCCCTCCACACTTTTGCATTTAATGTTTATCTAAAGTAAAATAAAATTATGTTACTAATTATATGTTGTCTTTTTGGAAAGGAATAACCGTTAACCCGTCTCGATATACTTAACCTAATCTCTTACTTATAAATGTTAACCTGTCTAGCTATACTTAACTTATTATGTTACGTTACGGTATCAAGGACGATGTCATGGATAATTATGTTATGGTACAGTACCAACGTCTATGCTTCTTAATATTATGAAATACTATATGACAATCATTAACATTCATCTAAACTATTTTGTTACATGTTACCGTCAAATATTACCTTCCATATAACACACGGGTCGATGGTTATATAGAACAGATTCACACTATTTTCTAGTCCATCGTCAAACAGGAAACAGCCCTTAGATTCACAGCACATATCCTCAAATTCAATGAGTGACGGTTTACTTCACTGGCGACCATCGCCGGTCTTGCCGGACGATGTCATCTTTCAGATCTTCTTGAGGCTTCCAGTGAGATCCCTACTGCAATTGAAACGTATTTGCAAATCATGGAAAACCGTAATATCTGATCCCTGTTTCGTAAAAAGTCACCTTCAGTGCTTAACCATGAGTCCAAGCATAACTCACCAGCATTTATTCTCTTCTTCAGAAAGATCAGAATATATCATATCTTTCCCTGCTGAGTCATTGCTTGAAAACCTATCACAACCTACCAAATCTGTTAGCCTCAGCATGGAACGCTTTTTCCAGATTTTTTGGTCATGCAACAGTGGATCGTTCCAAGACTCGTTAGAACCTACAAAAGCTGTTGAGTTCGACTCAAAAAGTGGAGTTAATATTTTTGGTTCGTGCAATGGGTTGTTGTGTATATTTGATAGGTATGATGGTTGTGTTCGATTGTGGAACCCTACTATTAGATTGAAATCCAAAATATATCCCAGCCTTTATTGTTATTTATTTAAACGCATGATCACATATCATGGCTTTGGCTATGATCATGTTCATGATAAGTACAAGGTGCTAGTACACGTGGAAAGTTCCACTGATAATTTTTTTTGAAGAGGCTAAAATGAAATATATTACCACATAAAAGCGTTCACAAAGGGTGCCAAGGAAAAACGACAAGGTCTGAACAATATTTACAAAGGGAGCCAAAAACAGAAAAATAAGAACAAAAGGAAAGAAGCTATTAGCCTATGCCCAAAATGGTGAACGGACTAAGCCAACAGCCATGCAGCTGGAAGGGAAGAGAAGTGTGCTTCGCCTTCAACCACATATAGGAGATGGACTTAATCCTTTCAACCACCTGAAGAAGCGGGCTCTCTTTGCCTTTAAACAATCTGTTATTTCTTTCCTTTCAGATTTCCCAGACAGCTGCATACCAAATAACCTATAAAATAGATCGCCGGTTCTTCCCGATCCCACCACAATAGGAAAACTGATTGAAGTGATCCGGGACGTAAAATGGGTTGACCACGGAGACACCAATCCACCCATAATTATAGTGGTTATACAAAAATTGTGACCAAATTGTATACTTTTGGTGAGAATTCTCTGAAAACCATTCTGTATTTCCCTGAACCTGACATTGGGTGGGAACTGAAATTTGTGAGTGGCACTTTGAATTGGGTAAAACGGAAATGGGGTACTAATCAAAAAGTGATTATTTCGTTTGATCTTGAAAAGGAGATTTATAAGGAATTGTTGCTGCCTGAACATGATGGTGTCAATGTCTGCAATCCTAGGTTATGTGTTTCCAATAACTGTCTTTATGTGTATTTTGACGAGAACAAAACTCATTCGGTTTTGTGGTTGATGAAAACATATGGAGTTGCTGAATCCTGGACTAGGTTGATGATGATCCCTCATGAGCAGTTACGGAATCATGTACAACACATTTATTGTATTAAACCAGTGCTCATTCTTGGAAATCATGTTGTTCTGCTGATATGGAACAAGTTGGTCTTCTACAACTTAAATAATGGTAGGGTGGATTCCCCTCGAATTAGTGGTGGCATGTATATACAATATGCTTACCATGAGAGTCTTGTATCACCATTATTGTAAGTACACATTTATGGAGTGTGGTCTTCCAAGTTTAGCATGCATTACTTTTTAGTTACTCCTTTTAGTGAATTTTCGTTGTAACTCTCTTTCGGACGTTTTGCTTTCGGACGTTTAGTTTGCATTTCACTAATGTTATAACTGATTGCATACCATTTGCATTTTTGAATCAATGACTGCAAACTGGTTTTCCATCATGTCATTGCTAAGACTATCTGCTTGCTTTATAGTTTGATCCTAATTTAATTTGCCTTTTAAAATAAAAAAAGTGAGCCAGAGCTGTGCAAGATGGAAAAGCCTTTGGTACAGTTTCTGCATATGAATGAAATTAGGTTGTTCAATTCAATCGTAGTTTTTATTTTAATTTTTGTGGATAGACGAAATTACAATAGTTATTGAAAACTCACACATAAATGGAGGAGTTGGGGTACGAACCTTGGTCACGGCGTTCGGCCTAACAATTCTGGCATTTTGGTCGGTTAAACTAAAACTTGTGAGCAAGATCATAGCTTTTCTTTCAATGTAGTTTTGTTCCTAAAATAATAAATACTATATTACAATGTGAGAAAGCCTAGAGCTATTTCAAAGGTGAGACTTAATTCAGGATGCCCACTTTCACATTAAGGAAAGACTAACGTATGGCTTGGAAATATTATATATGCTTGTATTTCTGTTATCTTAGGATTTTATTTTGTAACCATTTTTACATTTGTTTTTATGGCTTGAAAATATTATATATGCTTGTAATTTTGTTTTATGCTTTGGTGAATTTTGGTATATTTACTGACACAATGTTTTCATATCATTTGTTTTGTATATTTACTGGTTTGGAATTTTGAGTATTGTTTTAGTGATTGCAAGCAGGCCATTTTACTCCTATCACGCATTTGGTAAGCCTTTTGTCAATGTTATTACTAATTGTTTGGTTTATTGTGAGCAAAGTGTATTGCATCTTACGCGTAAGAACAAAGACAAGTCACACTCTACACATCTTCTCGATAATGTTGTTTACAAAATTCCATGCATTTGTCTCACCGCCATTATCTATGATTTGATGTACCTAACTAAACTCCAAAATATAACATTATCTCTATTTACTAATTGGCCATTATATCTATTCCTCATTATTATATATGCATTCATACCTCACGATATCACACAATCCATATGATTACAATCTTGAGAAGATTGTGGTAGTGACTCTATCATCATCATGACTAAATTTGAGGTAGTTTTCATCTCAACACCAACCATTGGAAACATGGTTCCCACAGTTGAATTTGCTAACCATCTAACCAAAAATCACCCTCAACTCTCTGCAACCATTCTCATCATCACCATACCAAAGCTACCACTCGTTAACACTTACCTCCAATCACGTCCTTCCTCCGCCACTAATCTCCGTTTCATCCACCTCCCTATCGTAGACCCTCCAACACCTGATCAATACCAATCCTTAATCGCTTACATTTCCATCCTCATACAAAAACACAAAAACAACATAAAAAACACACTCCTCAACCTCACAAAAAACAACTCGGTTAAACTCGCTGCTTTGTTTGTTGATATGTTCTCCACCACCATCATTGATGTTGCTAATGAGATATTCGTACCTTGCTACCTCTTGTTTGCATCGCCTGCGAGTTTTCTTGGATTCATGCTCCACATTCCTCGACTCAAATCAGTTGAATTGGAAAATGAGTTTGAAATTCCGACTTTCCAAAACTTGCTTCCGAAACTTGTTTTGCCTAACTTGGTTTTGGACTGGAAAACTGAAGAAGACGCTTATTCGTGGGTTTCATACCATGCAAGGAGGTACAGAGAAACAAAGGGTATTGTGGTAAATACATTACAAGAGCTTGAACCTTTTGCTCTGCAATCACTTTACAACGATTTGCAACTTCCACCTGTTTACCCAATTGGACCGGTTCTCGACCTTGTTGGACCGGTCCAATGGGACCCAAACCCAGTCCAGTATAATTATATCATGGAGTGGCTAGATTTACAGCCTATTGGGTCTGTGGTTTTTCTTTGCTTTGGTAGCTTGGGAAGTCTTGAAGAAAAACAAGTAGAGCAAATTGCTATTGGACTTGAACGGGTTGGGATTAGATTTTTATGGGCTTTACGTGGACCTCCGAAGGACCAGTTAGCAGACCCGAGAGACTATGAGAGTTACGAGAATGTTCTCCCGGATGGGTTTTTGGAACGGACTGTAGGGATGGGTATAGTATGTGGATGGGTCCCACAAGCCAAGGTACTGGCCCACAAGGCAGTGGGTGGATTCGTGTCGCATTGTGGTTGGAACTCAATATTGGAGAGTTTGTGGTTTGGTGTGCCAATTGCCACGTGGCCGGTCTATGCGGAGCAACAAATGAATGCATTCCAGATGGTTAGGGAATTGGGATTAGCAGTGGAGATTAGGCAGGACTATAGGGTGGGTGGGGATCTGGTGTGGGCAGAAGAAGTTAAGAATGGTGTTAGTACTTTGATGAACAATAGTGATGAGATTAGGAGGAATGTAAAAGAGATGAGTAAAAAGTGTAGAGTTGCTTTGATGGAGAATGGATCGTCTTATACCAACCTTATGTCTCTCATTCAAGAGTTGACGAAATGATTAAAATTTATTGAGCTGTCATTAATTTTTCTTTGCAGCTTCAGCTCCTCTGGACTCTTGGTAGATCGCTTTAGTCTCCGCCATCTCAGCTCACGCGAAGGTGCCGAAGTGTGGAAAATATTTAACGGTGTTGGTGACAGATTCTATAGTGTATTTGAAAAGGCAGATTTAAGGATGTGCTGAAAGAATTGAAAGTGAAAAACTAGAGGCAGCGGCTTATCAAGAAATATAAGGATCACAGACACAAAGGCTATCCAGTCAGCAAGCAGGGCAGCATGTATAAAAAAGGGGAAATATAATAGTGTGGCACACATGTTTAGTTGAGTTGCATGTCTGTGTGATATTTCAAATAGGAGTGTTCGAAATTTAATACAAACAAAATTCTCTCTGTTTTCCTGGGCTTTTTGTGATTGTAATTTTGTTTAGCTGAGCCTCTACGGTGGAGAAGTGTCTCAAATGTTCTACGAATGAAAAATATATGAAAATCATTTGAAAATTTGACAGAAATCAATGTCGCTCATATAAGTAGAAATTCATGATAGTACTAGTCCACACAACTTAGACACGGAATCAAATAAGCATTATTTCAACAAAACAAAAAAAACGTATATTTGTGTCTTAAAACTCTACTGAAGTTTTATCTTGCTTTTATTGAATCAACATGGATCAAGTTCCATTTCAGCCGTAAAAACTTGGAGAATCTTGAACATCTACTTATGAGGTGACGAGGATGACGGTCGTCGTCAAACTTGGATAAAGTTTCATATGCTACACTTTCTCAACGTAACAATTGTCGTTAACAAGAAAAGTCATGGTTGAAATATAGAATTGTGAGTCTTCCCAAAAAAATATAGTACTGTTATTGATTTTACAAGAAGAAAGGAAATTAATATAATGGAAAAGTTAAGCTAATTCAATTGGTTTCCTTCTTTCAGCCCTTGAACTGAAATGAAAGTCTATTGCTAATTAGGATTAGGAACATAATCTTTTGTGCATAAATTACACCCAATCACAATTAATAGAGACATTTTTGTTATGAGCTTGTAGGTTCTTTTCTGATTATTTAAAGAGGGAGGTCACATATACACCTAATTTTGACAACAAGAACAAATATTAAGTGAATATGTTTATTGAAAACTCAGGATCTGCTAGTGGCTCTCACACGCTATGATTCATCTTGCTTAGACATATTTAAGGGAAAAAACATTCAGGGGATAAAGTGTAGATTTTAACACAAGAGGGGATGAGAATGTAATTTAAGCTTCTCTTAGGGGAGGGGAGTGAAAAGTTTTCTAATATGTTTTGAATAAGAGGGGAGGGGATAGGGGTGTTCCCCGTGCGGTTTGATTCGATTTTGAGGCTAAAAGCATCTGAACCGCAAGATAAAAAAATATGCGGTTTGGTTTGGTTCAGTTGACTTTTAAAATAAAATTCGAACCAAACCAAACCAATGCGGTTTGGATTGGATCCGTTGGTGCGGTTTTTTTAGAATTTTTTTTTTTTGTTTCCAACATTAAAATCAAATTAAAAAGGTAAAACAAAACATATTTTCAATCATGTTTTAAATTTCAACCAACATTACAATTTTATTTTCATCCAACAATGTTCTCAACTGTGTAGACCAAATTAAAACGTGGACAAAAAGTAATACAACTTTGTAAGGAATATAAAAGACTAAAATTTGTATCATTCTCTAAGACTTCAAGTAGCACATAAATACATTTTTGAAAGAAAAAGTAAAGAAGAAACTTAACTAGAGAAAAAGTATGTCATTTTATTAAAGTTGTCATTGAATTTCCATGAGTATTGGTCTAGGTGATATATATTTAATTAGTGTTTTTCTTATAATGCAGTTTGGTTTGATTTGGTTTGGTTCGGTTGGTAAAATAAAAACCGCAAACGAAACCAACCCATGCGGTTGAGTAAAAAAATGATCCGAATACATCCGAACCAAATGCGGTTTCGGTTTAGATTGGTTCGGTTTGCGGTTTTTCTATTGGATTGGTTCGGTTTTGAACACCCCTAAAGAAGAGTGTATATTTTAACATAAAAGGGGATTGAAGTGTAATTCAAGCATCTTTAAAAGGAGGGAAATGTAATTTACTCATATATTTTTTATACATCTAAATATTCCAACTTTCATTTTTAATCATTCTAAATATTTTATTAAAGTTTAAAATATCAACATTAATATTTAATGCAGTGTTTCTATTAAATTTCTTTTTACTTTATACAAATTAGTGAGACATTAACTTTATTATTTTCGATTGAAGGTTGAACCGAGGACATTTAATGCAATTTAGTGGACATTAATTATTATTTTATTATTTTGTCAAAAGAAAAAACTTTAAGGAAATGCTAACTTGTATGTTAAGTAACTTAAAGTGGAAATTTGGTTTTGAAAATTGTGCCAATTTATTCTTCTAGAGAATGAAAATTAATGTATTGTAATAAATATTTACCATTTATAGAATCTTTAACATGTGGCACAAGTTAACATGACCCAAAACTTTATTATTTTATTTTATTAGTTTAATCGACAAAAATTTTATTATATTAATAACTGATTTTCTTACTTTTTTTAATAATTAATTTTATTTTTTTAAAGAAATTTATAACCGACCGTATCTTTGTTTTCAATATTGAATTTAAATTTGTTTAGGATATTTGATTCATGTAAAAAAAAATGTAACCCATACTAAATGTATTTAGAAAGTTTAGCATGTGCATTATTTTAGTACTGGATACATTAAAATTTACAAAATAAAAGCATCGAATGAATAAATATACATCAATACAGGTTCGTACGTCTAATGAAACAATACTATCTATCCAATACATAGTCATATATGCACTTGAATCCATGTGAAAAGCTTGCAACCGATACGAACGAGCAATTGATGATTATCCATTCAGCCACATATCTGCTACGTCCTACTAAACCAACCTGTTAATCTGCAACAAAATAGGATTGGGATGAGACATAATGTCTCAGTGAGTTCTACCTAATCCTAGGCTATAGGTAACCTCGGGGAAACCTATGGTCAATTGGTTGATTATACGTGTGTGGAATCTTACATATCTAGACAATTGTTCATAACTAAGATCGCCATAAGCTTATACATGTCACAGTCTACAAGTTTTGCTAAATGCCCTGCATACCATGGTGGTCAGGGGAAACTAAGACCGCTACTTCGGAAAACCGTCACTATCATGGCTAAATCATATCATGTGCATAATATATCCTTGACTGGACGATCGGGGGAAACTAATATCGTCAACAATGTCATTATAAACTTGTTGCAGGAGCATATACATATCCGTGTCATGACCTAATCTCATCATATACTTGTTACGTGAATTATTCATATCATGTTAAAGGTTAGCGTTGAACATACATACATATCTTGATTTGTTTTACGGATTAATCCCGAGTGGAGTAACCCCGGAATGTAATCCCATGACATAACCAGTGAAATTCCTATCTGAGGCTAACACCGGACTCCTCTTAATGTCGTGGGGGCCTACCTTGCGGAGCGTATCCCGTCCCCCTAACGTGAACCTCTCGTATCCCCCTAGCGTGGATAACGAAAGACACGACATGTTCGTATTACTTAGCTTATTCCTACATAAGAGGCTTATGCCTAAACTTACATGATTGATTACCACGAGTCCGTAACCTACTCGTATAGCGGTAAACACTTACATGCCTATTCTTAATCATGCATGGCTTAGCGTACTTAGATTACTTGATAGCATACTTATTCTCGGCGATCTATGTCGAGGCTCTATGGTTTTCCCCAATACTTAGAGATTGGCTTACTACCCGTACATAATTCGTATCATATACTCTCGTGTGCCATTAATAACCGAACCATGTTAGTATTGCTCATGCATTTCTCTTAAAAGATCTTTAAGTGGGAATGCACATTAGATACTTGTGGGTGAGGGGTTTATATGTTAGAAAAGACGGCAAAGACGGGCCTTAGATGGCCACTACCGGACTACGGAACGAGTTGACAACTTCCAAGAAGTTTCCAAACTCGCCCCCAACTCGCCTATGGCGTGTTGTCCCTGGACTTTACACGCTATCACTTATGGCGTGTTTCTTCAGTCCAGATTTTGCATAAATAGTGTTTTACATCAAAAATCTCAATTACAAGCATCCTAAGGTACTTTATACGTCCATAACACATAAAAACAGTGGGAATTGAGTTGCATGGCAACAAACAACATGTTTTTGGACAATTAATGGCACAAAGGGGTTTACTACTTTCTTAATTCATAAAATTGGCAATTGAATGATTCTCACTTAAGTTCACACAAACTCATACGCATGGAAACTATCTAAGAACTCACCTAGTGATTCTCTACAACATGCACAACTTAAGCCCCAACTTCTATCTTTCCTCCAATCCAACCCTATAGCTTCTTGAGTTTCTTCTCATGAGGATTAAGATGAATTACCCAAACATACTGCTGCTCCTTTGATCTTGAAAGAATCTTAACAAGCACACCACATCAAAGAATGAAATCTTGGAATGGTCCATGGAGTAGAGAGGGAGAGGTGGGTCGAATTTCTAGAGAGGGAGGGAGAGAAAATATGATGTCTAAAGCTTAGAGAGAGAAACTCATGAGATAAATGAGCTTCTTGAGTCTTACAACACTTATATACTCCTTAAGTACAAATACCAAAATGCCCTTTGTCTTGAACGTGTTTAACTCGATATGATAATACCCTTTGGTATTTCATCGTTTATGGACATTCATCTCCTGATACATTCGACTGATAAAACTCCCATAGCTGATGAACGAGATATTACAAAAAAATCAAGTAAAAATTGTGTTTTTCTAGGATTTTTCTAAACAAATCATATGGTTGTTTACTAAAGTGAGAAAATTAGATATTGAGAATGTAACCACATATTTAATTATTTGCATGATGACCATGTAATCTTAAAAATTTCATGAGTAAGAGATTTTTTTTTTTACAAAATGAGTAAGAGATATATATACCAATGACATGTTAGTAAAATCGATGGACATTAATTTTAGTATATTAAGTAAATTATTATTACTAGCGAAAGGACCCATCTTTCCGCTCTTTTTTTGTTGCGCTAATCAGTGTAAATTATCAATGATATTTTATAGAAATTTATGTGTAAATTACAAATAATGTCATATATATATATATATATATATATATATATATATATATATATATATATATATATATATATATATATATAATATTTATATTTTCTATGTCAA
>Ga0315914_1005318_pt1 | contig 18784 bp, 8 predicted proteins | sample MpolenodulesMG_FD_203920 | JGI IMG/M metagenome (GOLD analysis project Ga0315914, IMG submission 203920) | Medicago polymorpha root nodule microbial communities from Los Angeles, California, United States - elongated nodules | ecosystem: Host-associated > Plants > Roots > Nodule | place: USA... | reverse complement strand
CGTTTTACTATGAATTAACTTGTTTTGTTTTTAACTTAATTGTTTAACAAAAAATTAAGTAAAAAATCAAATACAAATTTTGTTGTGTTCCATGAAATAATTATATGATTATTGGATTATAACACTCAAAATCTTGTTGTTTGTTCATAGGAAAACAAAATCAAACATTAATGAACAAAACATTTTCTATAAGTGTATGATGTTTTTCAAAATATCTATTTGCAGGAAGGACGATGGTTGGAAACCTTCTCGAGGTATATATATTTTTGTAAGTTAAAAACAATCATGCAAAATCTGCAATGGTATTTCTTGTTAATTATTCTTTAATTTTATTTTCTGGGTGTTTTAAGGACAACATGATGAAGATGGAGTCAGTGCTGGTCAATAGCTGGAATTTGAGAGGTTGTTGGTGGTGGTGGTGGGGGGTGAGTAGAGACATGGAGGGAGAAGAATGATGAAGATAATGTAAAAATAATCTAGTGTTGAAAGACTATGATAATATTATGTTCCTTACATGATCTAATGGTCATAAAAATCTTTCCCATGGTGGGAAACAACTCCCCTTTCCCATGCTAAACCCAACCCAATCCTAATAGTGTTTCCCAAGGTGAATCAACCCTCAAACCCTAGTGTTTGTTGCCAAGAGACAAACTCTATACAAACCCTAGTTTTGTTGTTGCCTTTCTAAACCCTTGTTTCAGCCCCCTCTATCTCCAGGTTTACTCTGATACAAAGTCTATATTTATAGTAAAAGTAACCCTCATAAAATTGTAACAAATCTGACCCAAAAATACGTTTCTGAAAAATATTGTTACACAAAATCGGGCCCCGAATTCCTCCATTCAGGCCCCGATTTTGCACTTCCAGCAAACATCAATTTTGTACTCCAAACTCCAATTTTAAGTCACTTTCACAACAAAGTGGTTACTGAAAAATTGATGAAAAAATGATAATGAAGGTGTGAGTGACACATTGAAGTGTTGTTGAAGATGATGAAGATCAAGAAGAAGAATGGTGAAGGAGATGAATAAAAGTAAAAAAATTATGTGGTGATGATGCACTATTAGATACAATGGACCTGCAATCAAGTGGTTAAAATCACATCATACATATTATACATTAAAAAAACTAACGACGATGACTAACTTCACTAACGGAGGTGTACATGAGGGACCAAATTGAAAACAACAAATATGTTGAGGGATCAAACGTTCAATTAAGCTTCTTTTTTTATTAGGTTTGGTTTTTCCCCAATCTTTGTATGTTTTCTATCTTTTAATATTAAAATTTTGCTTTTATCTAAAATAAATAAATATTACTTTCAATTGTATAGTTTTTTTTTTTTAGGGATCAATTGTATAGTTTTTTAAAATCAATACAATTAATTTTTTGACCAATTAACATAAAGTAATATTTAGTCTCATTATTGCCTTGACCAAAATATATATATATCGATAAAGTAATATATTTTACTTTTTATTTCAATATAGAGCATTAAAACCCGTCAAAGAAATGAGAGTTGAATAGATTAATTGAATTGTGCTATCATTTGCATCTATTTAACTCTCAAGCCTAAGGAGAGAAAATGTACAAAACAAGTGAGGGTAAAATACCAACCAAATTGCTATGGCTAAACTTGTTTGTGCATTTCTTTTCATGCTTGTCACATCTTTTGTGATTCAAGATGTCTATGTGAGTATTCATTCTCTCTATTTTCACTCTTAATATTTTTCAAATCCCCTTTACATCATAGAAGTATAATTGAAAACTTTGATTTTACTGATGTGCATTGTGTTCTTTAAAATGAAAGGCAATGCCTTCAAATAAACCCAAAAGTTGCATGTGTAATACTTATGGTTTGCTCATAAACATTTTCATAATATTAACATGTTTTTTCTTTTCTTTTTCTTTCTAATTTTAATAAAAAAAAATATGCAGGCCGTTCGAGACGGATCTCTTCGTCCTGAAGGTACTAATTCTAGCTATTATTATTAAAAGCAATATTATTTATTGGGTTATTATATGTTTACCTCTTTGTAATATTAACGGTTTCTTGTTTACCCTCAGTCATATTATCAATTTTGTATCGTTAAAATTCATGAAGGTCCAAATCAAAGGATCTTCAAATTACACAGCTGAAATCTAAAAAAAAAAAAACTATAGAAGGATAAATCAGAAACTGTTAATATTACAGAGCGTAAACATATATTAATACTTATTATTTTTGCTATCATATATGAAGCAGAACATTATTCACCATTTAAATCATGGTTTTATTTTGTCAGAATGTGAGCCTACATGTCTTGATCGTTGCTCAAAAGATCCTGTGAACGAGAGTCCATGTGTAGCCTATTGCAACCTCTGTTGTAAACAGTATTCGTGTGTTGTAACGGTAACATATGCTATCAAGGAAAGATGTCCATGCTATATACCTCCTGGTCCTAGTCACTTACATATGGAACCTAACAACTAAGAAACGAGGACCCGAGTGCCCCTAAATTGTGTTATGTGGTAGTCGCATTATAGTTCATGCATTATATTGTTCTTCGTTGATGCATTTCTCAGCTATTTGATTATTAATAAAATTTATCTTTCTATGTTCAAGTTAAATCATAAGCTTGAATTCCATATGAATATATGAAAGTGGTATTCCTTCAAAAATAAATATGAAAGTGGTATTCTAATCAGCTCAATAGTTTGACTTTGATTGTTTATCGTTTATCCTAGTCCTACTTGTGGTCGCCATGAATGATTTATTTTTTAAAAAAAGCTAAGCGAAATTATATTAATACCAAAGCAATCCCTTGAGCATAAGAAGTATCGGAAGAGACTCAAAAGTGATCAATTACACCGTAGTTAAGCTACAAAACAAGCTGAAAAAAACAACAGAAAAGATAAATTACACAACAACCTGTAAACAACGCAGATGGTTGAACCTCTAAGAAAGATAGTTGAAGTTGAACAGAATAAAGTACGTTTTCAACCACCAATAAGTTTGGAATTTAACCTTTTCAACCACCAATAATTATCTCTCCAAAAAAAAATTAGAATTTTTTTACAAAACATAAATTTAATATGAATTTTTATATTCGGTTAAAAATTCATATTTAATTTTTTTTTTTTACAATACTCAACACATTTATGCACAATTTTATTAAAAAATATATAAATTAAATTAAAAATAGGGACTAAAAGTGATTGAAAATTTTATAGAGACTAAAAGTTGAAATTTTATAGGGACTAAAATAAAAAATTGGTATATTTATAGGGATCAGAAATTTAAATTTAAGCCAAAAAAAAAAACTTACAAATTTCTGGAAGCTGCTTGATATGAAGAGAGAGAATAACAGAGATGATGCAGAGCAAATTTTGAAATGTTGAGATAGAGAATAGAAACTGAAATGAGTTGTTCAAGAGGGGGAGAAGGAAGAAAACGAGATAGATTTGAAAGAGAACCGGATAGATTTGAGGGCAAAGAAGGAAGGAACTGAGTTTTTTAACTGTCAATCTACGGTAAATAAAAATTGATTCTGGGATTCACCGTAGAAGCTAGGAATATCAGCTTCAGCAAAACTGACATTTGGATCCCAAAACCACGTTTCCTGGATTCACTTTTTCTTCATTCAAACAAGACAAAAATTGGGAAAGCTGCGTTTGGCAAAGTAAACGTATGTTTGGCTTGTGAAAACGTTTTGCCAAACACATACTAAGATATTGATTTATATTGAGTGTTAACCACTTAACTAGTTTGCTAAAAAAAAAACCACTTAACTAGTCTATGTCCACGATACAGCCACAACACAGTCAATTGCCAATAAATTGAATATAAATGGCAACCGTGTTGAGTGCAGAACCTAATTAGAACAGATTTAAGTACTTGACACCAAAATAGTCATAACATCCATACCTCATTTTGATGGTGATGTGAATTTCTACTGATATTGTTGGTTTTGGTTCTAAGAAAAACGGACTGATGTTGTTATCCATTTAATTATGCTTAGGCCCTAATAAAAATGATCAATAGATCATGGGCTTCGGGACACTTAATATGATGAATAATGATGTTCACACTTCACTCAATGCTAGGATACACTAGTAATTTACCAATATAACCTCATCGATAGTTAACTACGGATGGATTTTAACCGGCGGTAGTACTGCCGATGGGCATTTATGTCTTTTTCTGATGTGTTTCAGCCTTGTTTAAAGTGTGAACAACAATTTTCTAACATGATTTGTGTAAAAACAAAGTGCAGGCCCAAACACTAAAGCCCGTGATGGGTGGTGTCTACAATTGCACGATTATAAATAGAAAGGTTATATGTCTTGCCATCATTCTGACAATTATGCTCATTAGTGGTTTGTCCCATCAAAAACCTTAGGTTCCCGAGCATGTGAAAAAGAAGACTCTTGTCCCAAATCTCGAATAAGTTTGTTCTAATTTCATATAATAACTCGATCTTAATGATTTGAGTTTTACATGTGGCATCATAGCCTAATATTATATGATTTAGAACCCTAATTTTAAATTTGATCTTTCGGTCATGATATAATTTGGGGTTTTCTAGGTTAATTTTTTTATAATTTGGGGTTTTCTAGGTTAATTTTTTCTTTTCTACGGTGAAGTTTCTTTAGCCCTTAATTTCGTTTTAGGATTCTTCCTTCCAATGACATCCTTTTAGTGTGTGCGATGTTTTCTTTTATACGGTATGGCATCGTATGACACCGTAAATTGATCAAGGACTTAAAATACCTTATTTGTTTATCCAACTGAAATTTTTGTGTGCACCTTATTAGAATTTCTCAAACGTGAAGCAAATAGATTTTTTTTTGTCATGTTGCTATTTCTTTTGTTTCTTTTATACATACACGCTGTTTGGTGTCAATTAAGTGACAATGACTGATTTTGTTTCAGCCATATTTATTTTGTTATGATAGCTGATTGTGAGATAAGCAAAACCCTAGTTTGTGTCGCTGAACAATGACAATTCACAAAATGAGTCCAGGCGAGTTGGGTTGCATTTACGCCACCTTGTTCCTCCACGACGATGGAATCCCAATCACCGCGGAGAAGATTAGCACTTTGTTGAAGGCTGCTATCATCACCATTGAATCCTACTAGCCAAGCCTATTCGCTAAGCTTGCTCAAAGCAAGAACGTTGATGATCTCGTTTTGAACTCCGGCTTTGTTGGTGGTGCCGCTGTGGAAAATAAGGAACGTTGCAACCACCACCCGATTCTCTCCTTAATCATCCTCGTCTCACAAGCGCCGCAAATGGATCCGGAAGACAAAAAAAAAGTTGCTAAGCCAGAAGTAGAGAGAGAAGAGAGCTCAAAGCATACATATGATCTTCATGCTTATCCGTCTTTGAATACCTCACATGCGTCGCAAATAGGTAACTCAAATCACCACCTTCTCATTTTATAAACCAATTGTATTTTTCATTTGGCTTAATAGCAGTTTTAGCCCCTTAATTTTCCCAAAGTTGCGATTTTGGCCGCATAAGAAGAAAAAAAAACTACAAAATTGCCCCCTAAGTTTTGCACATGTGGCCCCCAAGGCCAATTTTGACTTGGTCTACGCTGACGTGGCACCGTAAGTGAGGTGTCACGTGTTATTTTCTTTATTCTTTTTTGCCTTGGGGACCAAAACTACTACAGTTGCAAAACTTAGGAGACGGTTTTTAAATTTTTTTCTCTTACGTTGTACTCTTTGTTTAATATTAGAAAAAGTTTACTCCATGATCCATCTCTTATGATTTAGATGTTAACTTTAGAACTTTGTGATTTAGATATAATTCTTTTTGTTTCCCTGTTTTATGAAAATGCTAGCTCTTGATTGGGTGTTAACATATGCATTAATTGGTTATGTTTTTCTTACTATTGTTGCCACACTTGAAAAATTGTGTCCATTTGTTTTAGGCTGTTTAATGTATCCATTTAGCTGTTATGCTGTCTTTTTCTCTTTTAACTTCTTAGCAGTATATTAAAAGATACTCACCCTTGGGTTTCTTAATTGATCAAAACAATAAATAAACAGATCCCGAAGAAAAAAAAGAAGTTGCTAATCCTGAAGTCGAGAGCTCAAATGAATGTTCTGATTGGAATGATATTCCTATAAGTTGTTTTGGCTGCGGGACAAGTGAGGAAGACAGTGATATTGACTATCCAAAATATACTTTGCACAACATCTTTGATATTCGTAATAATGAAGCTTTTGCTAGTGATGTGAGTGATATGAGTGACTTTTGCTAATTAGAATGGCAGATCATTCGGTCATAACCTAGAAATTGATTATAGAATGCATCCGTGTGTTAGTAGGTTTTGATATCCGTGTTGCCTGAGATATTTATGGTCTTTGCTTGTCGTGAAATTGAATCTATGTCAACAGATTTTTCATGATCATTCATCTTTTTCCAAATAATTATTAGTGTGTTTGTTATCACATTGGGTTACTAGAATCATGGTGGCTCATCGTGCTTCTGACAAATACATTGTGATACGAAACATACAAAAGCTGTCGAGAATCAAAATAAATTAGATACTTCTTTTTTTTTTGTATCAATACATTTCATACTCTTGTTTCTCTGATCCTTTAAAGTTGTTCTTGCACCAATTGTTATGTTAATTTATTGTCAGATTTAAAGTTGTTCTTGCACCAATTGTTATGTTAATTTCTTCTGACAAATACTGGTTAATGTTAATTTATTGTCAGATTTAAACATTTTCCATCTAGAGAATTAAGCACTACCTACAGTACCGAACAACATTATTAACCACATTAAGGATAGCAACCAAAATCACATCTCAACATTGAGAGGACCAACCTCTATCATAAAAAGTTCTAAGGCAGAAGAAATTGAGCTATTACCAAATACTAAAGTGAAATGATACCACTGCATCCAATGGGTCTTGTTAACGAGTGCCCCCGGGGCACTCTTTAAGCAACCCAAATTTAGTAATTATTCTTGTAAATGGTCAACTATTACAATTGTAAGAGTTGAATAGGGAGATTATACAAAAATATACTTCAATACCTTGGAATCCAAGTTTCAATAAGGCATAACAGAACACTTTGATTTGTTTTAATAAGAAAACACTAGAGTAAACATTTAACACAGTGCCACCAAAATCTATAAATTCTGTAACAGCTGTCACTTTACATGGCTAAAAAAACTACCCTGAAATGTGTATGAGAAACTTACATAGGAAGAGAAGAGATATATGAACCAACTCACTTAAGAGCTTACGAGACGGGAGCAATTCAGGCGAACCTGACCTTGATTTCCAGTCAAAACATCAAGATTGGACAATTTCAACATAACCCATGCAAAATCCATCTGAAAGGTTGATCCTTCATCTGAAGCATAAGCAGAAACCAATCTGGCAGTCTTCTCTTGAGCCATCAGCTGTTGATCAGCAAACAATAACCCTCTTCCTCTCAACAAACTCTGATAGTAGTGAGTGTCAAAAGAGGCTCCAGATGGCACTGCAGATGACAATGCTTGCATGTATGACATCCCTTTGTTATTAGAGTGATGAATGTTCATTGGCTTTGAAACTGTAAACGTCGAAAACGTGCCATTGCTGCTGATATTAATCTTACTGTTGTTAGGACAGTTTAGCCTCATCTGACTGAGAAAATCGAGAGGTATACTCGGGTCTGGTTGCCCTGTTCCTTGAAAGTCGTACAGCCTTTGCTGAATGAAATCGCAACCGATTTTTCCAGTGTTGTGTCCTCCTGTAGATTATCATGAAACCAACAGATCTCATTAGCCTTATTTAAGGTTTTAAAAAATGTGTGAGATCACAATCTCAGCTACGACATCAGAGTTTCTGGTGTCTTTGTGACCACATTTGAGGCTGCATCAGGCTCAACAGTTCGCAATGCAGCCACGAAATATACCTTATCATATTATATTCATAAATGCACAAGTGTAAAGTAATTTACCAAGGAGGCTGACTGTTTCCCGTGCGTTGAATCCTCTAAGGTTGAAGAGGTGCAGTGTGCGCGTAATGTTATCGTCAGGCCTTGGAATTTGATCAGTTGCCTCCTGGAAAAACGATTGCAGGCTATCTCGTCTGCCTGTTAATACTGGATAGAAAGGCCCACCACCCTGCGATGGCCATGTCCATAAATAAATCATAGGTACAAAAATCATTAACTTACTAACACATTGCTACCCCCTAAAGTGAAAATGCATCAGAATTCAGAATTAAGAGCTTTTAACAAAAGAAAAATGTTATAAACTTATAGGTTTTAGGAACAAACCAAAAGAACGGAATCTCTTGCGGCAAGAGCAAGTATGTCAGCACAAGACACAACGCCGGGACATGCTTGTTCCACCTCCTCCTTAATCAAGTCAACTTTGTCAAAACCTTTCAATGTTTGATTTGGAATAGCCTGCTTCTCATAGGAACCGTTTCTATCGCCATTGTCCTCCAATAGCAAGGAAGCATCACAGCCCTGATTTCGCAACACCACAAGTTGTTAGAACAGCAAATCAAAACAATTATGAAAGCAAGAAAATGATTTAGTAAACATAGATAGCATATATAAGAGTTTCACTTTTTTTTTCCTTCAATTAAAGTAAAGTAAACCATTATGAAACCAAGATCTATGCAGTAAATATATCATAAGAATCACAATTTAGGATATCAATTCTTCACTATTTCATAGAGCCTGTAATTTTTAGGAAATAGCAGAAAATGCTTAACAAATATCGAGATACTAAATTTATGATCACAGAAGAACAATCACAGAATCAAAAACACCCAATTTTCACAGAAAATAAAGAATTGAAGAACAGTGAAAAAAGACTAACTTTATTTGGATTCAGTTAATAAAAAGATTAAATATACCTGGATGAAGCAATCGTGAAAGAAGAGACGAAGAAGAGAAGGTGCAAGGTCTCTATGATCAAAATAGATATCGGTAACTGTGGAACGAACAATATCTTCAGCTAGAGGGCAAGAATCCCTATAGAAATTATATTGAAGATTGGAACCATCTCTGATTCGTTGATTGAAATCAAATGGAAAAGTATTGGCTAACATGACTGAACGAAAAGAAGTATGAGAGAAAGAAGATGAAGTTGTTTGTGTTATGGTGTTTTCTGGTTCTGGTTCTCCTCATGGGTTTCTGAGAGAGAGAAGAACGGGAAGGACTATAATGAATGCAACTATTATCCATGGGTTGAAGATGAAGAATCTCCTCATTTTCTTGATGAAGACTTGTGTGGGAAGTTATTGGCTTGGTTGGAATTTGTAACTGAATGGTTGGTTAGTTAGCATATTGATATTCTATTTATATAGGAAAGGAACTAGGAATGGACTCAGTAGGGTATCCATGTATTTAGTAATCATGAGACTAATCTTATTCATCTTCACTTATGGACTCAATCAGTCAAAATAATGGATCGATGGGTTATGAAATTACTATTACGAGTTGTTAAATTTGTTTCGTCGATAGTGTACAAGTTTCATAAACAATGTCCTTGAAACACTTGTTAGTATAACACTAACTGTATTTATACTATAGTGGAAAGAGTGCATCAAAATACATTAGATACTCTATTTTTATTTTTATTTTGATCCTTTAAAATTGTTCTTGCGACAATGGTTATCTTGAAGAGTGTAAGCTGCAATTGAGAACTATTATCAAGGTAAACAGATACCACCAAACTGAGCCAATTCCACAAGCTTCCAATTTAATTAAACACCTTACTGAGGTTTAAATCAATGGATTGGTCGTCACTTCTTCCCTGTGGTATCTCAAAACCAGACCCCAAACTATGTCAGCATCCTTAGCAAGTCCAGCATCAACATCTACCTTCATCCATCCCAGAGGTTGAAATGCATCTTTCTCAAAAACCTTTCCACAGGGTAATGCAAAAGAGTTTGGCTTATCTCAACATTGCCATAACTGAATGAGTGCATTTTTTATTCTTGATAAATTGAGTTAGTGCAGCAAATCAGACATAGTCTAGAGGTGCCAAATATACTACTGCCGATTTTGATTTAACTTGGTGATAACTGATAATACTTTTACTGATATATTGCAGATTGACATTGGTATGGTAAGATACTATTAGTTGGTTGGTTCCACAGTTAAAGGTATTTGGTTTCCTACATAAGAAAATAGTTCTAGCATCAAAATCGATTCAATGAATTAGCATGTACCGGTTTAGAGTATTTCATAGGTTATGTTTATTATTCCTTGATGTGATGGACAAATGAAAGATATAAAGGAAACTAACTTCCTTATTTGACTGTTATTGATCCAAAAGCAGTGAAATGTTCATAATCTTTACTCCATTGCTTCCTGAATGATAAAATGTACATTCTTGTATTGTATCAGTAAGGAGATACAAATAAAAATGCAAGTAAATTTCCTGTGAAGCATGGCCTTGGACTTTTATTAAATTGCAACAAAAACCGGTGGCTGTTTTGTGGTTTATGTTCAACAAAATACATAGGAATTTGATTTTAAATAAAGTGAGTGAATCACGCAAAAACAATTTAAAATGTAGGACCTTAGATAACAATGTACAACAATTTCTTGCTTATCATCACAACAACAGAGTTTAAATAAAATACCATAGCACAATCTATTTTGAGATACACCTCTAAAATATACAAGCAATACTAAAATAAGAATTGACTACAAAAGCATCAATACCAGAACTCCACCATTCAGCTGCAGCAGTGTATCATAGCAACCTTCTAATACGTTACACAGTAATGTTAACACAGTCTTGAAACCACATTATACATTACCGGACAATCATCACTCTTTCGTTTTTCCTCAGCCGTAGTCCACACTTCAATTGCATCGATGCAATATTTATCAACAGACAATGCGCCTCCTAACATATAACTACGTAAAAATTGGTGCACAACATTATTGAAATTTTCCGAGTTTTGGAAAACCTTTTAGGATCTTAGCAGCTAATATTAAAAGAAAAAACGTAAGTCTTTTCAAACATGATATAGTAGCATATTGTAATCAAAATAATCGTGAGATATAATATAACAGTGAAATTCTTCCCACTTCTCTTGTCAACAGTCAACAATGAGTCTTGCATGCTATAAGATCAAATTAAATTTTCACCTCCAACTTCCAAATTAATATTGCAAGTGAGAAAGCATGAATAAGAGAAGAATAAAAAATTACAAATTTAAAAATTTTAAAAATATACATATGAAATAAAGGCTCAAGACATTTAGAGCATGAATAGAATCTAAGAGTGATAATGCTTTTTATTTAGGTTAGAAGGAAAATCAATCTATCAAGACATTGGTACATTTCCAACAAAGCCGTTAACAAATAATGTAATCTATTTACTTTTGATAGTCTAGAGAATCAAACAAAAGAAACCCAATAAAATTCATTAAGAAAAAAAAAAAGCAAATAAAATTAGCTGTGATTTTAAGAAGATGTGGGTACCTTTAATAAGAAGATCTCTTTAAGATTATGTTTGGGATGTGAGAAATTCTGTGCCATGTTGCACTTGCTTGTGTCTCACATTCTTCAATTAATTGGGGACATCGAATGATTTTTAGGGTCTGTAATTTGGCAAGACGTGGCATTCCTTCGGGCAGCGAATCCAAATTTATACAGTCTGCAATGGTTATATGCTGAAGTGAGGAGATGTTGAAAATCCAATCAGGCAATGCCATTAGATCTGAACAATGCCAAAATTTAATTTTTTGCAGGGAAGGAAGATAGTTGAGCTCTTCGTTAAACCAAATTCCAATTTCCTGAAATGTCTGATTTGGAAGCTTCATAAAACTAAGATTCTCAAGAGAAGATAGATTTCGCACCCAATTTTTCGGGAGCTTTTTCACATCCAGGTAAACTTTGCCAAGGGTCAAGTCTTTTAGCATGGAAAGAGGAGGAAATTCAATCGAACATTTTGAAGTTACCATGTTTAATGTTGCTTCCAATGTCTCCATATTGGAACTATAGAATTCCAATATCTTATTAAGGTATGGAAAACTAGGCATGCGAGTCAACATTTGACATTTAATGATTATTAGATTAGAAAGACATGGAGGAAAGGGAGGGATGGAGAGATTTTGTGAATGTGAAGAGTTATCATCATTGACATCATCCCTCATCTTCCACCATCCCCTCAACTTATTGCATTTCCATATAAAGAGACTCTTTAAACATGGGAAGAATGTTTCAGGCGAACAAGGCTCGTCATAATATATGTACTCCAGTTCATGAAGGGAACGTATAGTGAGAGACTTAAGGAACAAAAGACATTCCATTGGTGGGAGGTACTTCAAACCTTTGCAATCATAGAGAGTGATTTCAACAATATTTTCAAGTGGAGAAATCCAATTAGAAAAAATTGCACCATTGTATCGCCCTCCCATGCCCAATTTTCTAAATCTAGAAGTTGCCTTCTTTTCTTCCAAGAACTTTACTTCACTAATATCAAGATGCTTCAAATTGATTAACTTTGAGACATCTTTTGTAGAAATTTCAACATTTTTACATGCCTTCAATATTAGTCTTTGCAAGCAAACAAGATCGCTTATGGATTTGGAGAGACTTCCCAATCTTTCACAGTCACATAAGCTAAGATATCTTAAATGCTTCAATTTTATAAATGAAGTACACAACTTACTCAAAGAACAATGTGAGAGCTTCAATACACGTAAGTATTTGAATTTTGATATAACAAACAATTCCTTCTCATTCATACTCTCTGAATTTTTAGACAACAAAATCAAAGTTCGCATCTTTCTTGCATTCAATGACTCCAACAAACCAATAGCCTCACTTTGCAACATTACATGCACGGGACTTCCGACAAATCTTTTTGTCCCACTGTCCAAATAACAACAATCATTTCCGGATACTTGCATTGCGATATCATGTATTAAATCATGGATTTTGAAACTATTTATATCACCATGCACATCATATATAGCATCTTGAAAAAATGACTTCATCAACAAAATATTCACAAATTGGTTACCGATAGTTGAACATTCAAGATAACCATGTGCCATCCACAATTGTATCAACTCATCCTTCTCTATATCCCAATCCTTGGGATATAAAGAGCAATAAGCAAAACATTGTCGCAGTTGAGGCGACAAGTTTTTGTAACTCAGTTTCAACACTGGCATGATACTTTCTTCATCTTCACATAATTTCCAAAAGTCGCCTTGTAAAACATCAATCCATTCACTTTCTTCATTTTTACCTTGTAATAGGCCCCCTAGTGTTCTTATTGCAAGTGGAACCCCAGTGCACTTTTCTGCTATCTTCTTGCCAATTGATTGAAGAGTTTGGTTCACTCTTTTAGACTCATCCCCATATGTAATGATGTTATTCAACAAACGCCAAGATTCTTCTGGAGTCAAACCATTCAAAACATAGGGGTCAATTACACCCATTGTTTGTGCCACTGTTTTACTACGAGTTGTCGCCACAATTATACTACCTTGAGCACCACACATCAAAAAAGTCCTTAAGTGAGCCCATTTTTCAAAACTCTCATTCCAAATGTCATCCAAAACTAACAAGTATCTCTTACCTGTTAAATTGTCACGAAACATATTTTGCATATTGTCCAATGATAATGCATCATCAATTTTGTTCTTGGTTAATGACTCCAACATTTTCTTCATTATAGCCTTGAGTTCAAAGTTATCGGAGACACATACCCACATACTCCTTTCAAACGAGTTTTGCACTTCCACATCATTGTATATCAACTGAGCAAGAGTTGTCTTCCCTAAACCACCAATCCCAACAATACCAACCACAAAGACATTTTGATTTCCATGTGGTTGCCTCAACAAGCTTATAATCTTCTTTTTATCATCTTCTCTTCCAATGATATCTGATTCTAACACAAATGAACTTGTTTCCCTCCTTACACTGTTAGTTTGTTGAACCACCACAACATTTGAGTTTAGATTCAACCCAGACATATCATTCACCACATCATTAAATTTTGTTTGTAGTTTTTCAATCTCATGAGCCATTTTACGGCGAAAAGCAAATCTGTTTGGAGATAAGGAATGAAGTACCTTTGTTACTTTGCTCTTATCAGCTTCATCCATTTTGTGTCTCATATCGCGAATAACAAATTCATCTAGCAAGTCATCAGCAGGATGAAGAACATCATCTTTGAGCCTTCTTATCCAGTTTTGCACACCATGATTTTGTTGTTGTTTCTCCTCGGCATCAAGGAGCACAGCTCTGATGGATTGAACTGTACTCTTAAGCCTTTCCAACTGATGCATAACACCATAAATCCGCCCAAATTCACGAAAGGCTGCAGAAGCCAACCTGTAAAAATGAAATTCAGTATAATACTTAACTGCTTTCATTTGTAAGAATTGAAATAGACAAAAATGACCATACAAGATTGGTGTGTGATAATTCTAATGGAAATTAGAAATAATAATAATAAACGGTTGAGAAGTTGTTCACCTGTCGATGAGGCTTGCAGCAACACCATATGGAATTTGCTCTGCCATAGTTCAAATGATTGAAAAATAACGCACACAGCAGGTAGAAGAAAAGGAAAACTGTAAAGTCAATGTGTTTGGTAATAATAGCAAGGGAAAGAACAAAACGGTATTAACAATATTTGTTGGGTCCATGACATGTTCACATGCTTCTAATAATTGTTATATTTTAACGTTTATACAATGTCTCACGAAACTTCATGGACTATCTTTTTTATTTTAAGGAACATGGACTAATTCTAAATTTTATATATTGGGACTCGTAACATTGTCACACCATTTAAGAGCCGACGTCTACGACGGCTTTCATTCTATCGACACTGACCCGATAGTAGTTTTTTCTTTTTTGGCGGCTTCACTCACCTATCAGTATTCGGTGGAGCACCTTAATCTAACTTATAGGTAGCCATTTCTATGGTCCAACTCTAGCACCTTAATCTAGCCTATAGGTAGCCCTTTTCGTGGTCCAACTCTCAATGAAAGCATCAATTGTTAGGATTTAAACCCATGAGGAGAGCTCAACCCAAAAGACTAGTCCATTAGGTGGGAGAGCCTCATGGTTTAAATATCACATTGTTAGCTGGTAATTTCACCGGCCTCATTTAAGGTGGTCAACATTAGTTGACTTTTATATTTGCAGGAATCGAAGTCTTTTCCTTCAACTTGAGGAGTTACGACGAGATGTTGGACTTAGCGTGAAAGGGTCTAAAAGCCTTAAGGTTCGACAAGACATGAGTCAAGGATGTGAAACCGTCGAAGTCAAGTAACTACCGTTGAGGCGGGAAGATTCGAATTTCAAAGAGAAGCGGTTTCCTTAATGGAGAACGTGGGAGACGGTTGTTTACATGGAAGGAGTGCTGATCGTGGAATTGTACTTTTTTCAGTTATTTTCTTATGTATAAATAGTAGTTTTCCACAAGGAAAACGGATCGTAAATCACCTATACAGAATTCTAAAACACTCGAAGTGCCGACGCGAGACAAAAGAGTCATACATAATGTATGTAAAGGATTTGTCGAACCACCTTTATTTTTAATGCATTGCATTTTATCTTTCCTTTAAGTTTCTGCAATTTAAACTTAATGTCTTTACTTTGCTTTTAAAAACTTTTTTCTGTCGAAAGACGTCATACGGTCTCGTCTTTGTTCGTAAAGCAACCTATGAATTTGATGAACGCTTGAAAAAACAATGCACAATATGTCCTAGTATTTCTGGTTTGATACTGCTTGTAATAACAAAAATCAGCCCTTATTGTTTACCAAAAACACCAGTAAACATACATCAAACATTTTTATCTACTCAATGTGGGACTCCTAAGAGAGACCGAAATCTTTGTCATTTTATATGAGGGTCATGCTAACAATTATTTTAAGGGTTATCGGTACAAAGAAATTTTATCTTGAATATGCAAATCAAAATAATTGTTCAAGTAATACTAACTTCATCCCTAAATACATATCACAATCAACTATTTCACGTATGTCAAAACACAACTTTGAACATTCATAACTTTAATCATCTATAATAAAAATTTATAAAATTGGATATTTTTAAAATATTCATTTGAGACAGATCAAATAACATCTTACATACTAATATTTATATTTATATATTAGTTAAAAATATGATCAAAGATTAAAAAAAAATGTTCAATGTAAGTTACATGAATAGTGCAGATTTTAAAACTATTACATGTATTTAGAAACAAATAGAGTAATTATTACATTTTATATACAAAAGTTATATCTTTTTTTCCTTAAACATGCCCTAAAAGCCATTAATATTTGAATTCTCTTTAATTATTAATTATTCTTGGTGAGTGAAGACACGCATGATATGGTAGCATGCTGAGTTAGAGCCCAATTTTTCACTTTTCACATATAAATAAATAAAATAACGGTCTATGTTGTTGTGACATTAACTCACTTAATAAAGGATAATGTGTAATATATGCAGAGGTTGGAGTTCGACCCCAGATTTCCCACTTATTCACCTTAAAGGTAAATTTCTCTAACCACTAATATATTTTGACCGGAAACAAATAATAAATAAAATAACATTTCTTCTCTTCTTTTTTACAAAATAAACTAACATTTTTTTATTTTTCACTAAAAAATAAACAAAAATGTTTCATAGACACTCAATTTTTCAAATTTGTTGTTAGGCCTACTATTAGTAAACATTAGGCTTAATAGCAATTTTGACCCCCTATGTTTTAAGAAGTTGCGATTTTGACCCTCTAACAAAATAAAATACAAAACCGCCCCCTAATTATTGCCCTTTTGCAGTTTTGGCCCCGAGGCCAATTTTGACCAAGTCAATGCACAAGTGGACGCCACGTGTGTAATTCTTTTTATTTTTTAATTAAAAAAATAAAAGAAAGATTTTTTTTTAATTAAAAAAAATTAAAAAAAATTAATAATTAAAAAAATAAAAATAAAAAATGACACACGTGGCGTCCACATCAGCTTTGACTTGGTCAAATTGGCCTGGAGGGCCAAACCTTCAAAAGGGACAATACTTAGGAGACGGTTTTGTATTTTATTTTGTTAAGAGGCCAAAATCGCAACTTTTTGAAACATAGAGGGTCAACACTGTTATTAAGCCTAAACATTATTAGGTCGTTGTGGTTTCATTAGCAAGCAATTATTATATTAATGTGCAACAGTTATGCACTATAAAGATTTCACATATTTTCTTTTTCTTTCGTTTGTTTTTGTGATTTCCTCGTCTCTGAACGACTCTGTTTGTTTTGATTTTCCGTCTTAGTGCGGTGTTTATTTGATTCATGTTGAAAGATTAGCTTTAAGCAAGTGCAGATCCGATCAATGACAATGACTTTTGCATCGTCAACGCCGCAGATCCGAAGACATGAGTATTTCGAAGACATGAATATAGTCATATTAGTCATATTTGTAGGCAGTTTGCCATTTTATGCTATTAATATGGATGTTGTGAGTTTATTCACAGATTCATCCTTTTTGTTTTTAGCGAATTTAGATTTGTATTGTACAGATGTACTCTATCAATTTGAATGAATAAATAACGTTTATTTTTGTCCAAAAAAAAAAAGCGGTTAAGTTTCTAGGCACTTACTAGAGAATAAGTTACTATATTTTTTCCTTAAAAAAAATATTATATTTTTTGGCTTATTCAATCACATGGTCCCTTAACTTAATTGATTGTCTCAATTTGGTCCGCTAACTATAATTTGTATCAATTTGGTCCGCTATGTTTTGCTCTGTTACTAGTTTTAGTCCTTTCTGTTAGTTTCTCTAAAAAAAAAAGTTAACTTATGTACCAATTTGGTCCCTTATGTTTAGCTCTGTTACTAATTTTAGTCCTTTCTATTAACGTTTTTTTAAAACAATCAATCAGTTTGTCAGTCTTGTCGATTTGGGAAACACAAATCTCAAGCTTATTCTATTTTTCTTCATTTTTGCAATCACATTAAAACACAATTTAAAAGAGATATAAAATGTTTTCAATGTGATAACGGAAAAGGATATGACAATACTTCTTTCCTTAATTTATGTAAACAAAATGGAATGAGCTTCCGGTTTTCTTGTCCTCACACCTCACCTTAAAATGGAAAAGTTGAAAGAAAAATTCATACTATTAACAATATGATCCGTACTCTTCTTGCCAAGTTTCCCTACCACCTTATTTTTGGCATTATGTTCTTCATAAGGCTACTTATTTGTTAAATATTCTTCCAACCAAATAATTAGCTCTTCAAACACTAACTATGAAATGTCCCTCCTATTCTCCCCTTAAAGTCTTCGGGTGTCTTTGTTTTCCATTAAACCCTTCAACTACTAGAAATAAACTCCAACAAAGGGCAACCCCACGTATCTTCTTAGGTTATGCAACACCCCAAATTTTTATTTATTTAATTTAATAAAATTAAATAAAAAACGTCTTAAATTATTATTATTGTGATGAGGTATCCTACTTAAAATAATAGGTCATTGTTGAGAAATATAGAGTTTTAGTGGCTACTAGGATTTTATGTGAACTGAAATAACGGGAAGGAAGGTAAAATAATAAATATTAGAGGTGGAAGGTGTGAAACAGAAATATTAAAATAAGTGGTGTAGAGTCCCCGTGAGCATAGCTCGGTTGGCAGTGACATGCATTGTTATATGCAGGTGGGCCTGACACTCCACTTATTCAGCTTGAAAAATGTGAATTCTAGCCACTAAGTGTAGAAAAGGAGTAAATTGTGATAAATTGTGATAAGTGGTGTAGAAAAGGAGTAAATTCTGATAAGTGAAGGGGA